>JACCDI010185032.1_pt1 | contig 15094 bp, 17 predicted proteins | sample 7442791 | NCBI WGS metagenome assembly JACCDI01 (sample SAMN15323434, study PRJNA562643) | freshwater metagenome | isolation source: river surface water | place: USA:Blue River Watershed | collected 2017-08-15 | reverse complement strand
TGGTACTCCTACCGATCTACAACCTGGTGAGTTAGCGTATACCAGTAATGGTGAAATATTATTCATCGGTAGTGTTGAGGGTACCAATACCGCAAACGTTGTGCCTATTGCTGGCAAACGTTATCCTGGTACTCTAACAGCTAACCAAGCACTTGTTGCAAACAATAGTGCATGGATCGATAATGTACAAACAGCCAAACTTATCGTTGGTCCAGTTGGTACTACTATTAATATTGCATCTGTTAATGCTACTTCTAACTCTTCACAACTTGGTTTAAATGCTAATAATGAATTAGCAACTACATTTGCAATTCAAAATTATGTAAATAATAGAACAGCCAACCTAACAGCTGCTGGTGCTAACACCCAAGTTTACTTCAGTAACAATACCGTACTGGCTGGTAACGATGCATTCACGTTCAATTATACCACTGGTGTATTAAGTCTATCAAATGCAGTATCAATTGGTAAAACGCTTAATGTTGGTGCTAACGTTAATGTTGATACTGGAAGTATCAGCGTTGGTAATTCTTCTGTTAATGTCTATGCAAACTCTTCTTATGTAAGAGTTAACAATGCGTTAGTAACAAATTCGGCTAACGTTACAACAATTCTTAACGTTGGTGCAAACGTTAACCTTTCTACATCTTCTATTAACGTTGGTAACTCAACTGTTAATAGTTCTATTACCAGCACCTCTGTTGACTTAGACGGTGTATTGAATACTGGTAATACAACAGTTTCTGGTTTTACAACTATTACTGGTACTGCAAACGTTGGTGGTTCACTCAACGTTGTTAATGCAGCAGCGTTCAGTAATAACGTTTCTATTACCGGTACATTAAGTGTCAACAGTAGCGTCAATTTTGACACTAACGTTGCATTAGGTAACAACAGTACAGATATTATTTCTGTTAACGGTGTTGTAAACACCCACGTTGTTCCTAGCTCAAACCTATCATACGATATTGGTTCAGGTACTAATTACTGGCGTAACATTTATTCAGGTAATGCATACTTCACCAACGTTCTTGTTAATGGTGACTTAAACGTTCAAGGTACTTTAACTACCATTGACACTGTTAACTTAACGATTAAAGATCCGTTATTTGCACTTGCCGATCAGCAAGCCAACACCAGTGTATTTACTGACTCAGTAGATATTGGTTTCTATGGTGAATACGGTAACACAAGTCAAACTATTCATACCGGTCTTGTTCGTCAAGCAACAAGTAATACATATGTATTGTTTGATGGTTTATTAAATCAAACACCAAACAACGTTGTTAACACAGCCGCAGTTTCTATTGCAACTCTTAATGCATACTTGAGTTCAGGTGGCTTACGCACCAATACTACTTCTGTTGCTATTACTTCCAATAGCACTATAGCAGTTACAATTACAGCTAACACCTTGACACTAAATAGTGCCTTGGGTGTAGCAAGTGGCGGTACAGGTAAACAATCGGTTACCAACAACGCCGTTCTCTTTGGTTATGGAACTGGCGCCTTACAAGAGGCAACTGGTTCAAACGGTCAAGTGTTACAGATCACATCTAATGTGCCAACATTTGCCGGTCTTGACGGTGGAACATTCTAATGGATACTGAATTTATTAATGCTTATATCGCCAAACAAAAAGCACAGATTGACGATTTACAGACAAGGTTGCTTTTAAGCGAAACAAGATTGCAGATTGTTGAAACAAGATACAACAAAGCACTCGATGATTTGAAGTCAGCACAAGAGGAGTTAGAAGCCCTTCAAGTGCCCGTTGAGACGGAAGAGGTAGATACCGAATCCGATCTCAGTAGCTAAATATTTACGCCGCAATATTGCGGCGTTTTAACTCTATATAGAGAACATGTCTAACGTTATTCAGATTAAACGTACCTCGGTCTCCGGTCGTACACCAAACACATCTAATTCAAGCAACACCTCGTTTATCGATACGGGTGAGCTTGCTCTGAACTTAGCAGACAAAAAAATGTTCTCGTCGAACGGATCTCTATTTGAGATCGGTTCTAATCTTTCCAGTCTCTCAGTTACCGGCAATACAAGTGTTGATGGTACAGTTATTCTAAGTGCAAATGGTATTCAGTTCTCCGATAGCACAGTTATGACAACTGCACCTCTTGATCCTATCGTATATGCCATTGCGTTAGGATAACAGATGGCAAGTACATTTAAGAATTTCACAGCACGTTCAATTGGCACCACAGCCAATGCTGTTTATAACCCTACTACAACCAATATTCAGTCAACCATTATTGGTATGACTATTGCCAATATTGGTACTACAACTATTGCTGTAAACGTATATCTTAACGAAAGTTCAGCTAACACATACTTAATTAAGAATGCTCTTATACCTGTTGGCGGTACTCTTGTACCAATCGGCGGTGAACAAAAGTTGGTAGTAGAACAAAACAACACACTTTACGTATCAAGTAACACTGCATCTTCTGCCGATGTTATCTTGTCAGTGTTGGAGATCACATAATGAGTTATATTGGTAGCGCACCTTCTGGAGAAGCCGGTACCTATAAGAACTTCTCTGATGTCTTTAGTGGTAACGGTAGCAGCACATTTACTCTTTCTTATAATGTTGTAAGAAATACTGACATTGAAGTTGTTGTTAATAACGTACAGCAAAATCCATTTGACGGTAGTTACTCAATTGTCAATAATAATATATTGACTTTTTCTGAGGCTCCTTCGACTAGTTCTAACAACATTGTTATTTCGTATAAGAATTTTAGCAAGCCAGTTGCTCCTAATGCATTTAGTAATGCATCTTTTACTGCTGCTAACTCAACTATATTAATTGAAACAACCTCAAGTAATACCTACGTTACCCTTACTACCGGTAACAATACCGTACAGGGCTTACTCATAGTAGTTGATAGTGTTTCAAACACGTTTACTAATACAGCAGCATCAGCCAATAGTGTTAAGACAGCGTATGAGTTAGCCAGTAATGCGGTTTCTAATGCAACTGGGTTTTCAGCAACTGCATACACTAATGCCTACAATCAGGCTGTATTACTTTCCGCTAACGCTTATACTAATGCGGTTGCTAATGCTGTAACATTGGCTGCAACTGCTTATTCAAACGCAACCGGTTATGCCGATACCGTTGGTGCAACCGTTTATGCAAATGCCGTAAGTGTTGCAAATACTACTTCTTTTAATCAGGCTGCAAATGCATATGCAAACGCAGTAAGTGCTGCTAATACAACATCGTTTAACCAAGCGGCTAATGCGTATGCCAACGCCACTTCATATGCTGATACCAAGGCATCAGCTGCATACTCGAATGTGTTTAACGGCGGTACGTTTTCCGGTAACGTCATATTTTCTTCTAACGTTACGGCTAATACAGTTAGGCTAACAGGTAACATGCAAATTGACGGTGACTTGTTAGTTACCGGAAATACTGTTACTATGAATGTTTCTTCTCTATCAGTAGAAGATAACATGATTTATTTGAATGCCAGCAGCAACGTTGCTAACCCTGACTTAGGTTTTGCCGGTAACTATAATGATGGTACTTACAGACATGCTGGTATTTTCAGAGATGCCACCGATGGTATATGGAAGTTCTTCCATCAATATGAGCCTGAACCAGATGTATCAGCATACATCGATACATCGAATAACACATTTGCATTAGCCAACGTTCAGGCAAATACCTTTATTGGTGCCGGTAGCTTTACTACTGTTAATGCCAATGGTGCTGTAAATATTACTAATACTTTGGCTGCTGGTAATACAACCATTACTGGTTTTGCAAACGTCAGTTCATACCTTTACGTTGGTGCAAACGTTTACTTGTCAACGTCTGATATCAGAGTTGGCAACTCAACCGTCAATACCATAATCACATCCACCAGTATAAATACCAATGGAACAATAACAGCTAACACTATTGTAGTTGGTAACGTGGAACAAACACAAACCAATTTGAATGTTGACCCTGCTGGTACAGCATTCCTCAATGCATTAATTTACGGATAAGATATGGCATCAACCCAGACCAGTTATGTGAACAATACAATTGGCACAACCGCTAATACTGTTTTTACAGCATCGGCTACTACTGCTTTGGTAGGGGTTCAGATTGCAAATGTTTCCGATAGTCCGATTACTGTTAGTTTATATGTGACAAGAAGTACAGTAGATTATTACTTGGTTAAGAATGCAACCGTTTCTGTTGGTGGTGCATTAGCTGCCGTTGGTGGTGACATTAAACACTTCCTTGTAAACGGAGATGCACTCAAAGTAGTATCAAGTGCGGCTAATTCAGCCCACTGTCTGACCTCTGTTGCCGTTGGAGTCTAATAATGGCCCATATTGGTAATTCACCAGCGTCATATTTTACCGCGGTTACTACTGATGTGTTCAGTGCCAATGGTACTGCAACAGCATTTACTTTATCTAAGTACGTAAGTAACCTTGCCGATTTAGAAATCGTTGTTAACAACATTCAGCAGAATCCATTTAGTAATTCTTATTCTGTATCTAATAATACATTAACGTTTTCTGAAGCACCACTAGCCGGTAGCAATAATATTGTTGTTACTTATAGACAGGCTACTATTGGTTCTACTATACCAACACCAAACACCGTTGGTAATAATGCACTACAGAGAGATCTTTCTCTTACTGGTAATACTACTACGCAGCATTTAGTACCTTCTGCTAACGTTACATATGATATTGGTACAAGCACCATGCGTTACCGTGACATTTATTTGTCTGGTAACACTATTAACCTTGGTGACATAAAGTTATCAACCAATGGTACATCATTTAGTGTTGCTAATGCAACCGGTGGTGTATTTGCCTCAGCATTAGGTAATACAACCATTACAGGTACATTATCTGCTTCTGCTAACGTTAATTTAGATAGTGGCACATTATTTGTTGACGGCACTAATAATAGAGTTGGTATTAATAATACTGCACCTACACAATCATTAACTGTAACCGGTACTACAAGCTTAACAGGTAACTTAACCGTACAAGGTGCTATTACTGCTAACTCAGATGCCTCTGTACCTGTTAATATTACTAGCACCGCATTAGATCCACATTTATTAATCAATGCAACTAATGCAACCTCTACCTACTCTTACCTACAGTTAACAACAGCAGCTGCAGGTCAAGGTCATGGATATCTAATTAAAAATGGCAATAACGGTGGTAATAGTTTAGCTAACGGGTCACTATGCCTATGGAATGCTGATGGCTCAAATACTGCTATTGAATTCGTTACAGGTGGTACAATAGGCAATAGAAGCTCGGTTTATGCAAACGGCTCGTTTGTAGTAAGAGGTAATCTTGGCGTAGGTAATACAACACCATTTAACACCCAATGGGGCTCCAACTCGGACTGTATCGCTGTTGGTGGTGGTAAGGCCTATGGTGTACTACACCTTAATGGTAAAAGCAGTACTAATACATCTTGGTCAACAGGTGTTGGCGATGGCATATATTACATGGCTTATGATAATATTGCTACAAAACATCACATACAGGTTAACTCAGGTAACGGCATTCAATTCCCATACCAGTTACATATACACGGTACACCTGGAAACGGTACGAGAGGTTCCGCAGGTATTGCTGATAGATTTGCAACAAGTTATAACCGTGCTACCCTATCGTTTAGTAATAGTAGAATAACAGTACCGCTCAATGGTCTGTACTTAATTGTTTTTCAAACAATTTGCGATGCCGGTACTGGTAGAATAGATACTGATATTAGAGTTAACGGTACACAGGTAGTAACCGGCCTTAACAATGCTTCTGACGGTAATGCAGATTACAGAATGAGAACACATACCTGTGTTATACAATTAGCTGCAAGTGATTACATACAGTTTTATAGCGGCAATTGGTATGAGATAGGCAATTCATATGGTACATGGGGTACGGCCAGCGTTACCTTACTAGGATAATTTTTTAACAAGGAGACAATATGTCAGTAAATTACACAGTCACTCTAAGTGACGCAGAAAATAAAGCACTTGGTTTCGTTGCATTTAGCCAACAAGACTGGATCGATAATGCCGTTCACGAAAGATGCAGAATTGCAATCGAAGAAATCGTGAATGCTGAAGTACAAAGAAAATTAGCCGCTGGAGAAAGCATCTCCGGTAGCAAAGAAGACATTGTAAATGCAGCACCTATTCAATCGGCTGCTGAAAGACAAGCTGAGTTCGACGCACAAAATCAAGCTAACAACGCCTAATCATGCCAATAGATAAAGTATTATCCGTATCAATTGCTAATGCTGCTATTAATGCATCTGCAATTTCTAATACAGCCAATTTAGTCATTGGTGCGCTTAATACTGGCAATACTGTTGTTACCGGAACTCAATTCGTTAACGGTGCTGTTACATTTGCTAATAGTACAGCTAATAACTTTTACGTTTTTTCAAACGGTGAAGTAAGTATAGGTAGCAGTAACACCAATGCAGAGGCTCCTCTTTACATAAGAACAGATACTAAATCTCATAACTTACATCTCTTTAATTCTAACTCTTATACCCAGATTATCTACCAGGCAAATGCTTATCGATATCAAACTGGGGTAGGATTTAACGGAGAGACACAATGGGGTGTGGCTAATAGCTTCTTTATTTTTGATGCTGGCGCTACAACAATGAGATTTGTAATGTCAGCCAATGGTAATATTGGTATTGGTAATAACGTTACAAGACAGGCCAAGTTAAACTTTGAAAATGTAATTGGCAATAAAATAGACTTTTATCATACTACCAGTGGCTCAGGAGATAGGTATGGTATTCAAGTTCAGAGTAATGAGCTAAGAATACATAGTGGTAGTGGTGGGGATGCAAACGGTGGTATTACATTAGGTAAATCTACCACCTCTACGTTTACAGAATATGCGCGCCTGACCAATTCTGGATATTTAAGAGTTTATAATCAGCCTTCATTTGCTGTTTATGGTACTAGTACAAACTTTGCTGTCGATACCAATACATACGATGTACCATTTAATACCGCTACATTTAATGTAGGCAGTTTCTTTAATACTTCTACGTATACATTTACAGCCCCTGTAGCGGGTAAATATTATGTGAGTTTTGCTTTTCTTATCTACCCTAACTCGATACCTTCAACACATTACATTACTGGATGGATCAGTAAAAATGGTAGCTCCTATCTCAACAGTTTACCTATGGGTCGTATGAGCTTTAAGGAAAATCAAACTACTATGGGGGCAGATGGTATAGTGGATCTTGCAGCAGGTGACACTATTAAGGTGCAAGTTCAGGGTTCTACCAGTGGGCTTTCCATCTATGTTAATACTGGCCATGCACACTTTAGCGGTTACTTATTAGGATAAACAATGGCACATATTGGTAACGCACCGTTTGGTAAAACAGTCAGAACAGTAACCTCAGAGACCTTAACAAGTGTTAAGACAGCTTACTACCCTACCGGGGGCTATATTGTTGGCTATGTTGATGTATATGTTAACGGTGTTCGTTTAACAGAGACAGCTGACTTTACCGCTACCGACGGTACAACAGTCACTTTACTATACAATCCAAGTATCGGCGATACTGTCGATGTAGTTACTTACGGTTCAATTGAATTAGCTAACGCTGTAAGAAGAGATGGTGATACTTTAGTTGGTACTCTCTTTACCCGTGCATTAGTACCAACGGCTAACGTCACATACGACATCGGTACAAGCACTATGAGATATAAAGATTTATATCTCAGTGGTAATACAATTAACCTAGGTGACATTCAACTAACAGCTAATAGTACATCATTCAGAGTTTCAAATACTACTGGTGGAACATTCCCATCATCGTTAGCAAATACAACCATTACTGGTACATTAACAGCTAACGCAACCACTATTACTGGTAACGTATCAGTAACCGGTAACACAACATTAACTGGTACTCTTACGGTTAATAGTACTGTATCTACGGTTTCTAATTCTCTTTTTATTGATAGTACATCATCTAATACATTTACGTTCTTGTCTTCAAACAATAACAATAACAATGTATTTGGTAATAACCAGACAGGTTACACTAACTTAATTCTTAAGACAGATACCGGTACTGCTCAAATTTGGAGAGGTGGTAGTACTTATACTAACTATGCTGGTAATTCAGGTCTAAGTATCTACACATCTAATAGTACTGGTGGCCACATAGCTCTTTTCCCTGGTGGTGATGGAACAGCGGCTATCTTTGCATATGCTAATGGTAGCGTTACGTTCCCTAGACAGCCTATGTTTAGTAAGACACCTAATTTAAATTCATACATTACTACTAGCCCAGTAACATTTAATTCAAACGCTCAATTCGGTCATTCAACCGTTCATTTTAATGATACAAATTATAGATTTACTGCACCTATAACTGGCAGATATCTATTTTTACTTACAATGTATACTCGAATAGATGCTGGCTCTTCTCAATTCATATATCCTAGATTTAGAGTAAATGGTACTGCCTATTCATACGCATATAGAGACAGACAAGGTACTACTTCTAATAGGGAAGATCTTACTATTCATTTAAGTAGACTAATGAGTCTATCTGCAGGTGATTATATTGATGTAACCGTTACCGCTTCTTCTGGTGCATATTATTATGCCGGTGCTTCTGAAACATATTGGGAAGGCTACTTAGTAGGATAATAAATGACACGCGCACGTAATATATCTAACCCACAAGCCGTTACCCTACCATTAACAGTATCGGCTAACATTACTAGTAATGCCTCACTTGCTGTTGGTAATACTACAATAGCCGGTAATCAGTTTGTTAATGGTGCAGTTACGTTTGCTAACAGTACAGGCAACACAGTCAATTTCTTTGCTAATGGTAAGGTTAGTATTGGAGCGAATGCTGCATGGAATGATCTTAACATTTTCGGCGCTAATAATAGGTTTGTTTCAATAACATCCCCATCTGGTAGTAACACAAGGGTTGGTATAGATCTAAACCCTTCCATGACTGCTAGTGAAGCAGCAAACAATCAGCCTCAAGCAAGAATCTATTCCGTAGATAATAATTACGGTGCTAGCATTGTGTTTGCTAATAAGACACAGGGTGCACTTGGTAATAGCCTTACTGATAGAATGCAGGTTGCTGCAACCGGTGATGTAATGATCAACACCGCTAATAATACAACTGGTGGTTTTGAAAATAAATTAATTATAAAACAAACCGGTAGTACATGGACAGGTGGTATTGGGGTAGAAGCAGCGTCAAATGATCACATTATCTCAATGGGTTCAAACGCTACCCATCATATTATTGCAGGCTCGTATAGAACACAATCTGGATACAAGCCATTAGTCTTACAGTCTGGTCAGGCTAATTCTCTAACCATTGATACATCTGGTAGAGTACAAATGCCTTATCAGATATGCGTGCAAGCCGGTGCGCCTTCTACAACATATAACAGTGGTACAGTAAACCAGCATTGGGGACAATCAGGTTATGTATTCCAAAATCAAGGTAATTGTTGGAATGCAAGTACAGGTGTATTCACGTCACCTATGGTGGCGACGTATATGGTGATAATGAAAGTTAGATTTAGCGCTGAAAATTACTCTTCATCTGGCAATTATAATTATATGTGGCTTGGTAATACAAATACGACAGTTAATGGTGTACCTTTACTTCTATGGTCTCCAGCTTCTTTTACTGGGGGTACATACAGACCGTATATGCTTACAGTCATTATGAAATTAAATACCAATGACACAATGACACCAAGACTTCACATCCAGGGCGGCGGTACTGTGAACACGGATGGTGGAACTACAAGTCAAACCGACGATCAATTATCCATTATTCAGATAGGATAAACAACCAATAAATATATTATAAGGTTGTACATACAGCCGATAATTTTGGAGTATATACTCAATGTCATACTTAGGGGTGCCACCATTTGGCCAGACGGTTAGAACCGTCACCACACAAACAGCAAACGGATCACAATCTGTATTCTACCCTACCGGGGGCTATACGGTTGGTTATCTTGACGTTTTCTATAACGGGGTAAGAGTAGTTGAAGCTAGTGACTATACTGCCGGGGATGGAAATAGTGTTACCTTTGCTGATGCACCTACATCTAATGCTGTCATTGAGATGGTATCATACGGACCAATTAGTTTTGTTGATGCTGTTGCCCGCTCTGGTGATACCCTTGGTGGTACATTCTATGTCAGAGATTTAATTCCAGCAGCAAACAATACCTACAGCCTAGGTAATAGCAGCTATAGATTTGCCAATCTTTATCTGTCTGGTAACACTATTATACTCGGCAACACAACCATTTCTGCCAACACTACAACCATTATGTTTGCTAACTCCACCGGGGGTACCGCAGATGTGATGTTACCTAACACCGGTGTTGTAGCAAATTCATACGGCCACTCGACTGCTATCCCTGTAGTCACTGTAGATGCCCAGGGTAGAGTCACAACGGTTACTCTTGCCAATACTGTTCCCCATCACGATACAGCTTATTCAAACGCTGTAAGTGTTGCTAATACGACCTCATTTAATCAAGCAGCAAATGCATATGCTAATGCTATTGCTACTGCTAATACTAATGCATATGCTGTTGCTGCTAACGCTTATGCAAACGTATTCAATGGCGGTACGTTTACCGGTGTTGTTACGTTACAGGCTAACCTAACGGCTAATACTGTAAGGTTAAATGGTAGCATGCAGATTGATGGTGACTTAATTGTCACCGGTAATACTGTTACAATGAATGTATCTTCTCTATCGGTAGAAGATAATATGATCTACTTGAATGCAAGTAGTAATGTGGCTAATCCTGACCTCGGTATCGCTGGTAATTATAATGACGGTACATATAGACATGCCGGTGTCTTTAGAGATGCTACAGACGGGGTTTGGAAATTCTTCCACCAGTATGTACCCGAACCAGATGCTAGCGCATACATTGATACAGCCAATAATACCTTTGCATTGGCTAACGTACAGGGTAACTTTTTCATTGGTAGCATCACTGGTGCTGCTAATAGTGCGTCTTACTTAGGTGGTAATACAGCTAGTGATCTAAGAAGTTTTTCTTCTAATGCATCTAACTTAACTACTGGTACAATACCAGTTGCTAGACTAAGTGGTAATGCTACTTTCGATGAAGTGTTCTCTAACGGTTGGTTTAGAAACAATGATGCTAACGAAGGTTTCTATAATCAGACATCAGGCAATCATTTTTATTCAACCAATGACGGGTACTGGAATACTACTGGTGGTGGACGAACCTATGGTGGTATCAAGATGCGTGACAGCCATCAAGGTACTGTCAAGGGCTATAGTGCTTACTGGGATGGTAACGGATCAGGTATTTTAGGTTCAGGTGGTAGCTGGACTATTTCCATTAACACTGGTAATGATAATTACATCACCCTCGGTGGATCGCAAGGTGATAACGCATACAACACTTATAGTGGTGGTAAGCGTTTAATGTTTGGTGGTGGCAACTCTGATGCCCAGGGTAATTACTACATTGGTACTAACCTAAATGATGTTGGTGGTAACTATAACAAATTAGATCTGGCTTGGCATACTGGTATTAGAGCAGGATCGCAATCTAGTTATGGTGGTATAAGATTCTTCGACAGTGAAGACTTCGGTACTGTTCAATGGCAGTTTAACGGCAGTAACGCTTATACCTACAAGTATAACTGGATGTATATTAATACAAACGGTTTTTACTCTGATACTAATGGTGCACATTTTTATCCGAATAATGGATCAACATACACCCAATGGCTAATGTCAGGTAGTAAGAACAGTTACGACGGGGTATATCTGTCATACAGTGCTGTAAACGGTATGATGTATGATAGTGCTGGCAACGGTGGTGTGTATAGAGAAGCAAACGGTAGATGGTATTTTTATCATCACGTTGGTAATGCATGTACTGGTATAGGCGGTTCAACTACCGCATCAGGTTATGTAATACGTCCAAACGGTAACCAATATACTGACGGATATATTTACGCTTCTGCTTACTACTATACTTCTGATGCTCGTAAGAAAGAAAACATCACTACTATACCTAATGCATTAGAAAAGATCTTACAACTTAGAGGTGTTAACTTCAATTGGAGAGATAATGCCAAAGTTGTTGCTGGTAGACGTTCAGGTGGTTTAATTGCCCAAGAAGTACTACCAATCATACCTGAAGCAATCTTTGAAGATGTAAACGATACAGATGTTGAAAATGCTCTCGGTCTAGATACTACACCTATTATTGGTTACTTGATTGAAGCAATTAAAGAACTTAAAAAAGAAATTGATGAACTTAAAGGTGCAAAATAATGGCGCTACAAATTAACTATACAGACAAAGAAGGTGATACACATAGTAACTCTTATTGGGTTATTTCTGATGTAAAGATCTTTAAGAGATTCGTTGATAATCCTTTAACACCTATTGCTGATGAAGATATCAGCGACCATGTCAGATATGCTGGTTACTATGGTGAGATTACTATTGCTGGTTGGAGAACAAAAGCACATCGTGATGAAGGTAAGGCAGCAAGATTTATTCATTCAATCAATCCAACTGGATGGTGGCCTCCGACAACATATCATGAAGTAACAACATCGGAGAGTTATAGATTTACTCTAGATCCCGATCAACCTCTTTACGAACAGGCATATGAGCATCTTAAGACTCTTCCTTTGTTTGCTAATGCTGTTGAACTATGACATTGAATGAACTAGAAACAACTATAAGATCTCATCTTAATGATGAAGGTGTGTTTGATGTTGTGCTAGTAACATCTAGCGCTTGTACTCAATGTGGACCAATAAAGCAGATGTTTGGTACTCTTAACTCTGCTAATACAAACTTCCATCAAATTGAGTTTGAAGGTCTTCCAACATTGTTTGCACTACCATCAGTACCTTCTATTGCTGTATTTTATATGGGTAATAAAATTTACGAAGCGGTAGCTTCTGGTAACATTAATGCACAAAGAATTACAGACTTAATAGAAGTATTTAAAAGCGGGAGTTTTCCCGGACCTATTGTACTAACATGAGACTTAATAACGGCGTCACTACAGGTTCATTAGATTACGGTGCCGGGGGCAACGGTCAGTTCCCTCAAGCTGGGCGTTGGATTAAAATTTACAACGGTACTGGTGCTGATATGTTTGTACCAGACAATAGTACCGCTGAAAAAAATAGCACCTATAACTACGTAGGTAGTATACCAGGTGTATCACAATGGAAGGGTATGGCTGGTGATTCCAGTTACGTCTATACATATACAGCCATTTGGGGTGATTATGGTGGTTACGTTTGTTGGTCACCTTTCTACCCTGGTTCGTATCGTACACCAGATGCCTGCCCGTCGGGTTGGACAGACTTAGGTGTATATAATTCATTTGTTGATCCAAACACCTTTTATGGTAACGGTACAGTAAGTAACACCGATGGTGGTTGGATGTTCTATCAGGTTTATGGATGGGGGTGCGGTGCACCTTTTAGATTAGCTGCTTCAGGAAGGGCATGCAGAAAATGAAAAATTATAGTTATGATGAATTGAAAAGCTATGTAGAAAATAGCAAAGGTTATGTTGCTGTTGTTATGATTGCTGATTATTGCGATAATTGCACAAGGTTAGAGAATTATGTTAATGCAAACCTAGTGCCTAAATATCCTGATATTGAATTTCTCAGTTTTAAAACTGATGATATTCCTTTATTTGCACCACCTCTTCTACCTTCTATTATATTTTTCAAGAATGGTTTAAGAGATCATGAAGGTCATGGTTTCCCTGAACCCCCTGAAACAATCGATAAGGTTATTGATTGGTTGGTGTCTAGTAATAAAAAATAATTTTTGGAGTGATTATGAATATTAATGAAGTTAGATTAAATTTAGTAGTTGATGTAGAGACATTCAACATTGTTATGGCCGGTTTAGATGAGCTACAGCACAAAGTTGCTCGTAAGGTTATTGATAATCTTGGCAAACAAGCCCAAGATCAAATTCAAGCACAGCAATCCAGCCCAGGCCCTGCTGCTGAATAAAATCTACGTAACATAAATACGGTCATATAGGAGAAAATATGGCCGTACCTACGTCTAGATTTGAATTTAAAGAGTGGTGCCTAAGAAAATTAGGTAAGCCAGTCATCGAGATTAACGTTGATGATGATCAAGTAAATGATCGTGTCGATGAAGCATTACGCTATTATTGGGATTATCACTTTGATGGTACTGAAAAGCTTTACTACAAGCATCAGGTTACATCTGTAGATATCGCCAACCATTACATTACACTACCGGAAAATATCATCGGTGCTGTAAGAATATTCCCTATTGGCGACCCTACAATTTCATCAAGCGATATTTTTAATATTCGCTACCAGATCGCATTAAACGATCTTTATACCCTTACTTCTGTTTCCATGGTTCCATATGTTATGCTTATGGAGCACCTTGCACTTATTCAGCAAGTGTTAGTTGGTGAGCAGCCAATTAGATATAACCGTCACCTCAATAGACTTAATATCGATATGGATTGGGGTAAGATTAAAGAAGGTGAGTACCTTTTAGTAGAAGCTTATAGCGTGGTTGATCCAGACGTCTATACCGATGCCTGGGGCGACCGTTGGCTACAACAATATGCTACTGCCAAGATTAAACTACAATGGGGTTCTAACCTTACTAAGTTTACTGGTATGCAGTTACCCGGTGGTATTCAATTCAACGGTGATAAGATCTACGAAGATGCCAAGGCTGAGATTGAAAAACTAGAAGATGAAATGATAAGCTCTTACTCATTACCAGTATCAGATATGATTGGTTAAAATGGCTACTAATTTTTTCTTCAATAACTTCTCATCAAGTATGGAGCAACAGCTCCTAGAATCCTTAATTGTTGAATCAATTAAGATCTATGGCTATGATGTTTACTACTTGCCTCGTACGTTAGTGGAGAAAGATACTATCTATGGTGAAGATCCTTCATCAAGATACGATACCAACTATGGTATTGAAATGTATATTAAGAGTGT
>JACCDI010850227.1_pt1 | contig 15095 bp, 11 predicted proteins | sample 7442791 | NCBI WGS metagenome assembly JACCDI01 (sample SAMN15323434, study PRJNA562643) | freshwater metagenome | isolation source: river surface water | place: USA:Blue River Watershed | collected 2017-08-15 | reverse complement strand
CAATCACGTCCTTCGCACCTTTGGCAAATGCGGCCAAGAAGGCTTTGAGGGCGGCTGGGTTTTCTTTGATCAGCTTAGGCGAAGCGATGATGGCGTTGCCATACAGCTTCACACCGAAGTCTGGGTATTGCATCACCACCACGTCGTCGGCCTTCACACCACGTGCTTCGATGTTGAGCAACGAGGTGAAAGTAAAGCCTGTGATCGCGTCCACATCGCCACGGACCAACATGGTTTCGCGCAAAGGTGGGTCCATGGACACCCAGTTCACCGTGCCCACGCTGTTGGCTTTGGCAAAGATAGGAAACGCGCGGCGACCTGCGTCAAACACTGGGGCACCGAGCTTTTTGCCAGCCAAGTCGGCTGGGGTTTTGATGCCCGATTTCTTGAGGGCCATCACGGAAGCGGGCGTGTTGTTGTAAACCATCATCACGGCCACGGGCTTGTTAGGGGCGTCGGGGTTGTTGGCGTGGAATTCCATCAGCGCGGCCAAGTCGGCAAAGCCGACGTCGTAAGCGCCAGAAGCTACGCGGTTAACCGCACCGCCCGAGCCGTTGCCGGCGTCAACGGTCACATCGAGCTTGGCATCTTTGAAATAACCCTTGGCCGCAGGCACCAAGAAGAAGGCGGCTGGGCCTTCAAAACGCCAGTCGAGTTGGAACTTCAAAGGCGTGGTTTGTGCAGAAGCACCTGCAAAGCTGGCAGCCAGTGCCAATCCGAGAGTGGTTTTGAGAAAAGTGCGTTTGATCATGTGGGCCTCTGAAAATCAAAGTGAAGGAATGGGTGATGTATACAAGCTTGCAATATGGATGCCAGGTGATGAGTGCCTGTTTACAAGATGTTGAGCGTAAATTGTGCGCGACTTTGGTTTGTATACAAAACGGGTTTGCACCAAGTTGGTTATTTGCACCGTTATCGTGCGCTCGTTGGCCTGCAATGGGCAAGAAAAAAGCCAGCACTCAGGCTGGCTTTTGATCTGCTGGGAGGCTTGCTTATTCCGCTTCCACAGTTTTGTGATGTTGGGCAGATTTGAACTTGCCCCAACCCAACACAATCACGGCACCCGCTGCAGCGGCAGCCAAATGGAACCAAGAGTTGGCTGCGCCAAACTCTTTCAGCACCACATCGTTGGCAATGGTTTCACCGCCCACCCAGCCGATCAAGCATGCACCCAAAGTGATGATGACGGGGTAGCGTTCCATGAGTTTGATCATCAAGGTGCTGCCGAAGATGACCAAAGGAATACTGATGGCCAAGCCAATGATCAACAACACTTCGTTGCCTTTGGCGGCTGCCGCAACGGCGATGACGTTGTCCAAGCTCATGACCAAGTCAGCGATCAAGATGGTGCGAATAGCTGAAAACATGCTGCTGTGCTCAGCGCCTTCTTCTTCGCCTTCTTCTTCTGCTTCAAGCAGTTGAGCGCCAATCCACAAGAGCAACAACCCGCCCACGATTTGCAGGTATTCCAAAGTCATCAACTTGGCAGCGACCACGGTCAAGCCGATACGCAACACCACAGCTGCGCCAGAGCCAAACATGATGGCTTTCTTTTGTTGTTCGGGTGGCAAGCTACGTGCCGCCAGAGCGATCACGACAGCGTTATCGCCAGACAAGATGATGTTGATCCAAATGATCAGCAGCAAGCCTAGCCAAAAGTCAGTGCTTTGCAGTAGTTCCATGTTTTTTTTGCTCCAGACAGTGGGATGTGTTTTGTACGCGCCTCGTTGCAAGGCCGCTTTTTGATCAGCGAGTGTAACGGCGCGCTATTGCCAGACCTGTTGGTAATACTGCTTATGTGACGACACGCCGACCCCATGCGCAGCCTTGCTGCAGCAACAAAAAGGCCCGCCGAGGCGGGCCTTTGAAGTCACCAAGGTGTCTCAAGCTCAGTGTGCATCTGCTTGTTTGGCAGCTTGCACAGCAGCCGAGTCGTCGGCTGAGGCGCCGTTGAAGAACAAGTTCAACAACACCGCAGAGATAGAGGCCAACAAAATGCCAGACTCAATCAGTGGGTGCAAACCGTGTGGCATCCATTGCTTGAAGTTGGGGGCAATCAGCGGAATCATGCCGATACCGATGGAGATGGCCACCACCAAACTGTTGAAGCGGTTGTTCTTAAAGTCCACGCCGCCCAAGATGCGAATGCCGGTGGCAGCCACCATGCCAAACATCACCAAGCCAGCGCCGCCCAACACCACAGTGGGGAGCGACTCAACCAACGCAGCCATTTTTGGAATCACACCCAAGACGATGAGGATGATGCCGCCAGCCACGCACACAAAACGGCTCTTCACACCCGTCACAGCCACCAAGCCCACGTTTTGCGAGAAGCTGGTGTAGGGGAAGGTGTTGAAAATGCCGCCAATCAGCGTGCCCAAACCATCGGTGCGCAAACCACGTGTGAGGGCAGCGCGGTCCACATGGCGGTCGGTCATCTCGCCCAAGGCCAAGAACATGCCGGTCGATTCGATCATCACCACAATCATCACCAAGGTCATGGTGAGAATCAGCACGGGGTCAAACACAGGCATACCAAACTGGAACGGTGTGACGATGCCAAACCAATCGGCTTTGCCCACTTTGTCAAAGTTCATCAGGCCCATGCTGGTGGCCACGATGCCGCCAATGACGATACCCAACAGCACCGAGATATTGGCGATAAAGCCCTTGGCGAACTTAGAAATCATCAAGATCGACACCAGCACCAAAGCCGCAATACCCACACCTGTGAGGTCGGCGTACTTGGGGTTGGGCATCTTGGCCATCAGCGCCAAATCTTTGGGCACGGCTGGCAAGGTTGAGCCAGGGGCAGAAGCCGCAGCCGCTGCATCAGCCAGCCACTTGGCGTGCTCTGGATTCACGATAGACGGCGCGGTGGGGCCGAATGGATTACCAAAAATCCAGTTGATACCAATGCGCATCAAGCTAATGCCAATCACGGCAATGATGGTGCCCGTCACCACCGGTGGGAAAAACCGCAACATGCGGCTGACCAGCGGGGCAATCAGAATAGAAATTGCACCTGCGCCCATGATGGCGCCAAAAATCAGCTGTGCCCCTGCATCACCGGGGTTGGCCCCAGCCATGGCCACCATCGGTGCCACTGCGGCAAACGTCACACCCATCATCACGGGCAGGCGAATACCAAACCACTGTGTGGCGCCCCACGACTGAATGAGCGTGACCAAGCCACACACAAACAAGTCGGCAGAAATCAACATGGCCACTTGCTCGGGGCTGAGCTTTAAAGCACGGCCCACGATCAGTGGCACAGCCACGGCACCGGCGTACATCACCAGCACATGCTGCAAACCCAATGCAGCGAGCTTGCCTGTGGGCAAGCGTTCATCAACGGGATGGATATGTTCGGACATAGACAATACAAAAGAGTGTTGGAAGATTAAAACTGTATACAGCTTTGCATGCAATGAGACTCCGCGCAAACCCTAGGCGTTTAAATTAATAGAAACAATAATATCAACATAAAAACGATAAAAGTAATTATAAAGAATTGGTAGCATGGTGCAACGTTACGCGCACACATGACTGCACCAAATTTCCACCTCGAATCTTTGCCTTATCAAACCGACGCGGTTGAAGCCGTTATTCGTGTGTTTGAAGGCACTCCACGTCCCCCTGTATACGAACTCGCGGGCAACCGTTGCCCACTTACATGGTCGCAAATCACCGCCAATCTCAAGGCCATTGCGCAGCAAAACCGCATCAGCGATGAGCGCTTGAACCTCACAAAGCCCAAACAAGGCCAACCGCTCGATGTGTGCGTCGAGATGGAAACCGGCACGGGCAAAACACTCGTCTACCTGCGCACCCTCTATCGCCTGCACGCCGCGTATGGGTGGAACAAATTCATCATCGTGGTGCCCACCGTGGCCATTCGTGCTGGCGTCATGGGCACGCTGGCCGACTTTGGCGCACAACTCGCGCAGCAAAACGGGCTTAACCACCCCATCCCCGCGTTCGAGTACGACAGCAGCCGTTTGCAGGATCTCAAAACCTTCATTGACAGCCCGCACCCAGCCATCATGGTGATGAACAGCCAAGCCTTTGTGGGCAAGGGCCGCATCATCAGCAACGAAGAAAACGAAGCGCCTCTCGACGGACTCACTTGGTTACAAGCCATTGCGCGTTGCCGCCCCGTGGTGGTGATGGACGAACCCCAAATGGGCATGGACTCAGAAGCTGCCCGCAAAGCTTTTGGCGAGATGCATCCTTTGGCCAAGCTGCGCTACTCGGCCACACACGACGAGGAGCACGCCCGCAACTGCGTCTACCGCCTCACGCCTGCACAAGCGTATGAACAAGGCTTGGTCAAAAAGATTGAAGTACTCACCATCGACGAGCAAGGCGGCGCGGGCACGGTGCAACTGGAGCTGGCCGACACCCAAGCCCGCGCAGGCCAACACCCCAAAGCCAAACTCAAGCTCTGGTTTCGCGCGGCCAATGGCAACCTCACACACAAGGTCAGCAACTGGCTTACCCACAAAACCGACTTGGCCGAAGTCACCGCCAACCGCAGCTACGTAGGCTGGCGCATTGAGCACATTGAAAAATCATTAGAGACAGGCCAGTGGCAAGTGCGCTTTGACAACGGCCACACCTTGGTGCAAGGCCAACCCTTGGGCCACGACCAAGAAGGCATCTTTCGCCTGCAACTGCGCTGGCTCATTCAGCGCCACTTTGAAAAGAAAGCACGCCTTGCCCCGCACGGCATCAAGTGCCTCTCACTCATCTTCATTGACAAAGTGGCTAACTACCTCGCCATCGAAGCGGGCGAAGTGCCACTCATCAAACGCTTGTTTGAAGAGGAATACACCGCACGCATGCTGGCCCTCACAGGCCAAGCGCCCGACGCACAGCAACTGCAAGCCGTGCAAGGCAGCTACTTTGCCCAAACCGGGCAGGGCGCTTACACCGACAGCGAAACATCGATGTTGAAAGACAAGCGCATCTACAAACGTATCCTCACCGACAAAGCGGGCCTGCTGCAACTGACGGACCCCGTGGAATTCATCTTCAGCCACAGCGCCTTGGGCGTGGGCTGGGACAACCCCAACGTCTTCAACATCGCCACCCTCAACGCCACCCGCAAAGAAGACAAAAAACGCCAAGAGCTTGGGCGCGGTTTGCGCATCTGCGTCAACCAACAAGGCCAGCGCGTGTACGACACAGCGGGCACGCCGCTGGGGCAAGAAATCAACCTGCTCACCGTGGTGCCCAACCAAAGCTACGAAGCTTTTGCGCAGGGCTACCAAGAAGAAATTCAAGAAGCCTATGGCACAGAGGCCAACGCCGCCGCCCCCTTGCGTGAAAGCCCACGCGGCCAACTGAAAAAGAAAACCCTGCACCGGCGCCAAGACTTGTTTGAAAGCCAAGCCTTCAAACAGTTTTGGAAAACCATGGCCCGCACCACGCGCTACACCGTGAGCTTTGACGAAGACGCCATCGTGCAAGACGTGGTGCCCAAGCTGCAACACATCAGTGTGAGTGAGTACACCGCCAACATCAACGCCACACGCATCGGCGTCTTGGAGGACCCCAGCGCCGAAAACCCCCAAGTCACCACCGACTACGTGGGCAGCACCCAAACCGTGCTCAAACCCCGCTTTGCCCCGCAAGACTGGGTGCAGGCCATTGGGCACGACAGCCGCCTCTCACAAAAAGCCGTGCTGCGCATCTTGCAACAAGCCTTGGCCGACACGCACTGCGCCCAACAATTTGTGCGCAACCCCGTGCTCTTTGCCCAGCAGGCCAGCGCACTCATTGCCTGCGCCGAGCGCGACCACATGCTGCGCGGCCTGAGCTACACCCCCACGGGCGAAGCCTTGCCACTGAGCACGCTGCAAGTGGTGGTGGAAACCATCAAAGACATTGCCCACACCCCACGCCACGGCTTGTACGACGCACAAGCCATCGACAGCGGCAAAGAAAAAGCCTTTGCCGAAGCTGCCGACCACGACCCACAGTTGTTGTGCTTGCTCAAACTGCCCGAAGGCTACGTCATCCCCACGCCCATCGGCGGCTACACCCCCGACTTTGGCTTGGTCTTTAAAGAGCACGGCCAACGCGCCATGGAACTGGGGGCCAACCCAGTGGCACAAGAAGGCGAGTTCTTTGTGGTGGAAATCAAAGGCACGCGCAACCTGAATGACTCCACAGCCCTCACACCGCAAGAAGTGCTCAAGATCGAATGCGCCGCCCGCCACTTTGAAGCCTTGGGCTTTGCCACCACCGTGCATGGCCGCATGGTGCATGTGCAACCCAAACGCCTGTTTGCCGCTCCGCGTGACACCTACCAGCACTTCAAGCAAGCCGATGTAAACGTGGGGGCATTGGCATGACCGACAAACCCGTGGCACTTAACGACAAGCTGCACCAAGCCATTCGTGAATTGCTGCTGGCGGCACGCACCCAAGTGCGGCAAACCGTCAACACCACCATGGTGCAGACCTACTGGCTCATTGGCCAAAAAATTGTGGAAGACGAACAAGGCGGGCACAAACGTGCCGCCTACGGCAAGCAAGTGTTGCCAGAGCTGGCGCGGCGTTTGGGTGAAGAGTTTGGCAGTGGCTTTTCTGTTCAAAGCCTGTCCAACTATCGGCAGTTTTATCTGACCTTTCCAAATTTCTCCGCACTGCGGAGAAATTTGACCTGGACGCATTACAAATCTCTGCTGCGCATTTCAAACCCTCAAGCCCGCGACTGGTACGCCACAGAAGCCGCAGAGCAGGGCTGGAGCGTGCGGGCACTGGACAGGCAAATTGCCACCCTCTACTACGACCGCTTGCTCAGCACCCAAGGCTTGGCCAAAGCCATGGTGAAAGAAGAAGCCACAAAAAACGTAGCCAAACACGCAGCCCCCGACCCACGCGACTTCATTCGCGACCCCTATGTGCTGGAGTTCTTGGGCGCACCCGCCATGCCCGCGCTTTATGAGAAAGACCTAGAGCAAGGCTTGCTCGACCAACTTCAAAAATTTCTGCTGGAGCTGGGCAAAGGCTTTGCCTTTGTCTCGCGTCAAAAGCATTTGCGCGTGGAAGGCGAAGACTGCTTCATTGACCTCGTGTTTTACAACTACCTGCTCAAGTGCTTTGTGCTGGTGGACCTCAAGGTGGGCAAGCTCGCCTACCAAGACGTGGGCCAAATGGACATGTACGTGCGCGTGTTTGACCAGCACCACCGCCAAGAGGGCGACAACCCCACCTTGGGCCTCATCCTTTGCTCTGAGCGCAACGCCGCCGTGGCCAAGTACTCGCTGCTGGCCGACAAGCCCCAACTCTTTGCCAGCAAATACCAAGCCCTCATGCCCACCGAAGCCGAGCTGCAAGCCGAACTGGAGCGTGACCGTGCTTTGCTTGAACTGAACCAACCATGACTGAAAACCGTTCATTGCAAAGCACCGCAAGCGACCAAATCAGCGGGTTCATCCTCACGATCAGGGCCGTGCCCGTCTTGGTTGATGTTGATTTGGCCACCCTTTACGGAGTGACCACCAAAGCACTTAACCAAGCTGTGCAGCGCAACATTGAACGGTTTCCAGCAGGTTTCAAATTTCAGCTCACCCAAGATGAAAAAGATGAACTGGTCACAAACTGTGACCGGTTCAAAAAGCTCAAGCACTCCAGCGCGTTGCCGCATGCCTTTACAGAGCAAGGCGTTGCCATGATCTCTGCGGTGCTCAAAAGCGACACCGCAGTCAAAACCAGCATTGCCATCATTCAGGCATTTGTCGCCATGCGGCAATTCATACAAACAAATGGTGCCTTGCTGCAACGGATGGACACGCTCGAATTGCGGCAGTTGGCCATGGCCAATGACACGCAAGCCAAGTTCGAGAAGGTCTTCAATGAACTGGCTGACAAGCACAGCGTCAAACCAAGCCAAGGAGTGTTTTTTGAGGGGCAGATTTTTGACGCCTACCGTTTTGTGAGCGACTTGCTGCGCCAAGCCAAACACTCGGTGGTGTTGATTGACAACTACATCGACGACCGTGTGTTAGACCAACTCAACAAACGCGCGTTAGGTGTGACCGCCACCATCCTTTGTAAAAAAGTCAGCCGTTCTTTGCAAAACGACCTTGATCGCCACAACGCGCAATACCCAACCATCCGCGCAGTTGAGTTTGAGCACAGCCACGACCGTTTCTTAATTTTGGATGGCCACATCGTCTACCACCTCGGTGCGTCGCTCAAAGATTTGGGCAACAAATGGTTCGCCTTCTCCAAACTCGATGAGAGCGGCTTGAAGGTCATGGACCGCCTCAAAACATTACTTCCATAAAAACATGATCGATTCGACCAACCCCCTCCAATCCATCCAAACCCCCGACCTGCTGCAAGAGCGGCTGACGCGGCTCAGGGCCGACATGCCCGACCTCTTTACCAACGAAGGGCAGCTCAACATCAACGAACTGCTGCGCTTGGCGGGGCAGCAAGGGCGCGAGCACTTTGACTTTCAGTGGTGGGGCAAATCAGCAGCCAAGCGCAATGCCTTTACCCCCACCACCGCCGCACTGCGCTACGACGCGGCCCGCAGCGTCCACCCCGACAAGGCGGGCGGCAACGCCATCATCGAAGGCGAAAACCTGGAGGTGCTCAAGCTCTTGCTGTGCGCCTACCGTGGGCAGGTGAAGTGCATCTACATCGACCCGCCCTACAACACCGGCAACGACTTTGTTTACAAGGACAACTTCAAGGAAGGTGAGCGCGCCTATTGGGAGCAGACGGGCGTGACCCAAGACGGCGTGAAGATGAGCACCAACACCCGTGCGGACGGGCGCTACCACAGCAACTGGCTCAACATGATTTACCCGCGCCTCTTGGTGGCGCGCCAACTGCTGCGCGAAGACGGCGTGATTTTTGTGTCCATCGACGACAACGAAGTGACGCACTTGCGCAAGGTGATGGATGAGGTGTTTGGGGAGGAGAACTTCATCGCACAAATTTGTCATAAAGCAAGGGCATCGGTTTCTAACGACAAGATCATTTCTTCAAACCACAACCATGTCTTGCTTTACGCCAAAGCGAAGTCGGAAATCGAAAAATTTCGCTCATTGTTTGGTATCGAGCCAGACCTTTCGGGATACACACTGCAAGACGATACGGGTGATTACAAACTGGTACCCGTTGATGGGCCAGGTGGCGCAGCAAAGGGAAATCCTCACTACACCTTTATGGATGTGACTGGGTATTTTCGATTTTCAAAAGAAACGATGCAATCGAAGCTAGAACAAGGCTTGATTGTTAAGAAGGGAAATTCGCTCTATCAAAAAATTTACCGACATGATGCAGAGCGAACTCGCCGAACAGTAACAACATGGTGGGATGAAGGTTTTCTTACTTCGTCTGCATCCAGTGATTTGGTGAGGTTGATTGGCGGTGATTATTTTGATCATCCCAAGAGTGTTCGCTTGTTGAAGCAGATCATCTCGCTGTGGTGCAATGAACCGAACGACCTGATTCTTGATTTCTTCTTTGGTTCTGGGACGACTGGACATGCTGTTCTTGAGTTAAGTGCAAGCGATCAAGTGGCTCGTCGTTTCATTGGCGTACAAATCCCCGAAGCCACCGACGACAAGAGCGAAGCCTACAAAGCAGGCTTCAAAAAAATCAGCGACATCACCATCGAACGCGTCAAGCGCGTCATCCAAGGCTATGGCGACAACCCGCAGCCCATCGACGCGGGCTTCAAGGTGTTCACGCTTCAAAAGAGCGCCTTCCCCCGCGCCGATTTCGCGCCCGACCCCGACGCCACCGAGGCCGATCAACTCGCCGCGCTCAAAGCCTTCATTGCCGACAAAGAGGCCAGCCTGTTCAACGCACACGACGCGCAAGCCGTGCGCGACGAAGTGCTGCTCAAGTGCGGCTTTCAACTCGACGTGCAGCTCACGCCCATTGCAGAGGTCACGGCCAACCCGCTCTACCGCGCCCGCGACCAACAAACCCCGCCCCGCGAAGCCATCGTGTGCTTTGACAGCCACCTCGACACCACCACGCTGGAGTGGTTGAGCCAACAAAAAGGCCACCGCGTCATCGTCCTAGAAGCCGCGCTGGACACCACGGCGAAATGGAATTTGCATCACCAGCTGAGTGATGGGTTGGTGGTGTTTTGAAGGAGAAGCTACATGGATGAATCAAATCAACTCCCTAATGAGGATCCTGATAGCCAATCAAATGGCAATGCTGAAACAAAGATGGCTCATGCATCAGGGGCTGCCGATGCAGCTGTGGTTGAACAAGGTCGAGCTAAAGCTGCGGCTGATACTGCGGTAACTGAGCAATCGCGTGCAGAGGAAGGGGCTGATGCCGCTGAAGAAGAGCAAGAGCGATCTAAAAAGGCTGCTGATGTTGCTGTGGTTGAACAAGGTCGAGCCAAAGGCGCCGCAGATAGTGCGGTAGGTGATCGAAGTCGAGCTAAACAAGCTGCGGACTCAGCGAGTCAAAAATTAACTGAGATAAATAAGACGCTTGAAAATTCCATTACAGCAACTCTTGGTGGAGCATTTCAAAAAAAATCAGAGCGTTCGCGATTGCTTGATTTTTTATGGCTTGGTGTTTTGATCTTCGGAATTTCAGGAATTTTTTGTATTGGTTATTTGCGATACGGAGCAATCGCAGAGCTGATTCATGAGAGAGCAGAAATTTCCTATATCACCTTGCAGTTGCTGATAAATCTTGCATCAATGTCTGGCCCCATCTGGCTGTCATGGGTTGCAACGCTTAGATTGGCTAAAACGCATGCGATTACCGAAGACTATTCATACAAGGCGGCGCTCGCGCAGGCATATCAGGGCTACAGCACATCGGTTGCCGCAGAGGATGAATTTTTGAAGTACCGATTGTTTGCAACTGTGATCACGCAGCTGGATGCAAGTCCTGTTCGATTTGTGAGTGAAAAACATCCGGCCACTCCATTTCAAGACCTTTTGCAGCAGCCCTGGATGGAAGAAATTTTGAACGATGAAACTTTCAAAGGAAAGTTTGTGAATTGGTTGAAATCCAAATTTAAAACGACGTTCCAAGCGGCATCTGAAGGCAAGGCCGAGTAGTAATGATTTCGCCCTCCCGCTCCTCCCACCTCATCGCCGCCATGCACCACGCCGCGCTCACCGCGCTGGCCGCTTCGGCTAACGGGCAGTTGCATCTGTATCAAAGTAAGCCGCCTGCAAAGCCACTTAAATGGCTAGAAAAATATTTTGTCGATGAGCGTTTCGCTAAGTTAGAATCTGTTGCAACACACCCGCCACACGTCTTGGTTTCGGCCAAGGTTCTGCTGCAAAGCAGACGTGCAAAAGGCGGGTTTTCTTTTGGTGTTGAGGCTTGTTATGCCTAAGGCCGTTTTCACCAAACAGGCATCAACGCCCGAGCAGCTTTTGCAAAAGTTGCAAAGCCAAGGATTGGTTGTATCAGAGGCAGCACAGCCCCAAGCATTGGCATATCTTCGCTATGTCGGTGGATACAGACTCAAAGGTTATTGGTTTCATTCTGTTGACGCAACGACCAAGCGCTTCCCGTTGGGTTACACCTTTGACCATCTTGTGCAGCGCTGCGAGTTTGACCGTGAGCTTCGCGCCGCGACCATTGCTGCCATAGACCGCTTAGAGGTGGCTATTCGAACCGCAATGGCCAACTACTTAAGTGTGGCGCATTCTCCGCATTGGTTTTTAGATACCCGCATTTTCAAACCCACGCCCAAGTGGGGTATGGGGCGCTTTATCAAGAAGATTGAAGACGAGGTTGAGCGCTCTAAAGGCAAGCGCTTTGTGGGGCATTACCTGGATCACTACGACGAACCCTACTTGCCGCCGAGTTGGGTGATCAGTGAGTGTGTGAGTTTCGGTTTGTGGTCCCACACGTTTTCAATTTTGCGTAACGCGCATGACAAGAAGGCGATTTCAATGAAGTTTGGTGTGGATCAAGTGGATGTATTCGAGTCATGGATACACACGCTTACGGTGGTTCGCAACATTGCAGCCCATCATGGTCAGTTGTTGAAGGTTCAGCTTGGTGTTGCCCCCGCGACGTACAAAGCCAAGTCGATCAAGTTTGGTAACCACAAGTCTTTCTTCAGTGCAGCAACGGTGATTCAGTATTTGCTGTGCCAAACAGGTTTGCCGCATACGTGGCTTAAAGACCTAGATGCAATTTTTAGCAAGTACCCACTCGTGAATAAGGCAGATGTGGGCTTCCCCGTCAATTGGAAAACTTGTCAAGGCTGGCAATGATCAAACAACCCTCCCGTTCCTCCCGTCTCATCGCCGCCATGCACCACGCCGCGCTCACTGCGCTGGCCGCGTCGCCCCATGGGCAGTTACATGTGGACCAAATCATGCAAGCCATCGAAACCAACGTGCCCCTCGACGATTGGGCGCGTGAGGTGTACGACAACGGCAACACGCGTTGGCGCTCTATCTTTGCGTTTGCCTCGGTGGAGTTGGTCAAAGGCGGCTACGTCACCAAGCAGCGCGGGGTGTGGGCTATTACCGACGAAGGCCGCGCCGTGGCCCACGCGCCTTACGACGGCCCCGCGTTTTTGGCCGAGCTCAACCGCCGCTACCAAGCGTGGAAGGGCAGCCAACTGGCCACGCCCGACAGTGCGTCGCCCTCACTCGCCGCCGCCCACGATGACGACGACACCACGCCCGACGACCTCGACGCACCCGAGCCCCCCGAGGTGCGCATGGCCACCATCCTGCGCCAAGCCAACGAGGCTTTGTCCGCCGAGTTGCTGGAGAAGATCAAGGCCGAGTCGCCCGCCTTTTTCGAGCGGCTGGTGGTGCAGCTCTTGGTGGCCATGGGCTACGGCGGCAACCGCGCCAACGCGGGGCAGGTCACGCAACTGAGCGCCGACAACGGCATTGACGGCATCATCAACGAAGACCCGCTGGGCCTCGACACCATCTACCTGCAAGCCAAGCGCTGGCAAGACCCCGTGGGCGAAGGCCCCGTGCGCGACTTCATCGGCGCGCTGGTCATCAAGGGCGTGAAGAAAGGCGTGTTCCTCACCACCAGCTACTTCACCCCCGCCGCTCGCGCAGCGGTGCAAGCCAACAAGTCCGACCAAAAAATCGTCCTCATCGACGGCCCCCGCCTCGCCGCGCTGATGATCGAACACAACCTCGGCGTGTCCGTGGCGCAAAGCTTTGCGCTCAAGCGCTTGGATATGGATTTTTTTGGGGAGGAGTGAGGCGAACTTTGCGATTCCATGTGTCGAGCTTGTCCATTGGCACAAGCCGAAAGGGCAAACTGGTTTTGTCTTTGTTATCTATACCATTTAAGGTATATTCTCAATGCCCCACATAGAAAAACCGCTTGAATGGATTGGCAGCAGCCATAAAGATTTGTTGTCGATGCCCTCTGATGTGAGGCGATTTTTCGGGTTTGCCTTGTCATTGGCACAGATGGGGGACAGACATGAGGCAACCAAGGTCTTGCGTGGCTTTGGTGGTGCAGGTGTGTTGGAGGTGGTGGAAGATGATGCAGATGGCACGTATCGAGCTGTCTACACCGTCAAGTTTCCACAGGCGGTGTTCGTGTTGCATTGTTTTCAAAAGAAAAGCAAGCAAGGCATTGCCACCCCGAAGCCAGACATAGACCTGATACACGCAAGGCTAAAGGTGGCCGAAGCAATTGCAAAGGATTGGCAGTCATGAAAACGCGAGTCGTAAAAGGTATAGAAGTCAAGCGCAGTTCAGGCAATGTGTTTGCCGATCTTGAATTGGCCGATGCTGAAAAACTCAAAATTAAAACGGGCTTGGTTGCTGAAATACGCAAAGCGATTGCCAAGCAAAAGCTCACACAAATTGAAGCCGCTAAACGCATGGGCATCAGCCAACCCAAGGTTTCCGACATGATGCGCGGCAACTTTGCCAGCCTGTCAGAGCGCAAGCTGATGGATTGCCTCAACCGTCTAGGCTACGACATTGAAATCAAAGTGCGCCCTACCAAATATGAAGTGGGGCATTTGCATTTGAGTATCGCGTGATACCAGCGATCTTGGTTTTCGGGCAGGGTTCTGCCACTCAAGCAGACGTGCAAAAGGCGGGTTTTCTTTTAGTTCAATAAATCGAGCAGCGTCCGCGCCACCACCTTAGTGGCACGTCGCACATCTTCCAGCATCACACGCTCATCGTTTCGCTTGGCGTGGCTCTCTAGCACGGTGCGTGGGCCTGCGCCATAAATGACGCCCGGAATGCCCTGTGCCACATACAAGCGCACGTCGGTGTACAGCGGTGTGCCCACAGCGGGGATGGGCTCACCAAACAATTCACCGCCGTGTTTTTGAATCGCGTCTACCAACGGTTTGTTGCCAGCCAGCGGCACCATGGCTTTGGCGAGCAAGAGGCGTTTGATGTCCACCTTGAGTTGCTTGCCACCACGCGGTGGGTTGAACGAGGCCGCTGCTTGTTCGATGGTGTGGCGAATAGACGCTTCCACTTCCACAGGGTTTTCTTCGGGGATCATGCGGCGGTCAAGTTTGAACACCACTTTGTCGGTCACCACGTTGGTGTTGGTGCCGCCACTGATCTGCCCCACGTTGAGGTAGGGGTGGGTGATGCCTTCGATCTTCGAGGTGGTTTTTTTGTAGCCGTCGTTGAGTGCGTGCAGCGCATTCAAGATGTGCACCGCGCCTTGTAGCGCATCGGTGCCGCTGTCGGGAATAGCGGCGTGTGCCATTTCGCCTTGCACGGTGACTTCCATTTGCAAGCAGCCGTTGTGCGCGGTGACCACTTGGTAGCTAAAGCCAGCGGCAATCATGAGGTCGGGTTTGGTCAGGCCGTGTGACAGTAACCAGCCTGGGCCTTTTTCGCCGCCAAATTCTTCGTCGTAGGTGAAGTGCAGTTCCACGCCGCCTTTCAATGGCAGGCCGAGTGATTCCAATGCGCGTGTGGCAAAGGTGAAGGTGGAGAAGTCGCTTTTGCTCACGGCGGTGGCACGGCCATACATGGCGCCGTTTTCAATCTCTGCGCCGTAGGTCTTGTGCGTCCACCCTTCGCCGGGGGGCACCACGTCGCCATGCGCGTTAAGGGCAATGGTTTTGCCACCGTCGGCAAACTTGCGGCGCACGATGAGGTT
>JACCDI010783856.1_pt1 | contig 15095 bp, 10 predicted proteins | sample 7442791 | NCBI WGS metagenome assembly JACCDI01 (sample SAMN15323434, study PRJNA562643) | freshwater metagenome | isolation source: river surface water | place: USA:Blue River Watershed | collected 2017-08-15 | reverse complement strand
CCGCCGGCACCGGCTTGCAGGCCACGCTCATCAACTGCTTCGTGCAGCCCGTGGGCGACTGCATCCAGGGCGCGGACGACGAGGGCTACCCCGGCTTCTACGAGGCCCTGCGCGAGGCCGCCGAGACCATGCGCCGCGGCGGTGGAGTGGGTTATGACTTCTCGCGGATTCGGCCCAAGGGCGCAGAGGTCAAAGGCACGGCTTCGATGGCCTCGGGCCCGTGCAGCTACATCAATGTGTTTGACCAATCGTGCAGCACAGTCGAAAGCGCGGGCGCACGGCGGGGCGCCCAGATGGGTGTACTGCGCATTGACCACCCCGATGTATTCGAATTCATCACGGCAAAACGAACACCGGGCCGCTGGAATAACTTCAACGTCTCGGTGGCCGTGACCGATCGCTTTATCCAAGCGGTAGAGAACGACGAAGCATGGGAACTGGTGCACAAAGCAAAGCCCGCCCAGTCGTTGATTCAACATGGATCCACACAGCGTGAATCGGACGGAAAATGGATCTATCAAACCATTGCCGCCCGAGAGTTGTGGGACACCATCATGCAATCGGCCTACGATTTCGCAGAGCCGGGCATTTTGTTTTTAGACCGCATCAATACCGACAACAACCTTCGGTACTGCGAAACCATCAATGCGACGAATCCATGTGGTGAGCAGCCGCTGCCATCGTATGGATGCTGCGATCTGGGTCCGATTATTCTTCCGGGATTCGTTCAGCATCCCTTTGGATTTCAAGGCACACCCACCTTTGATTTCGGAGCATTTGCGGCCTCGGTCAAGGTGCAGGTGCGTATGCTGGACAACGTTCTGGATGTCACCTGGTGGCCGCTGCCGCAGCAGCGCGAAGAGGCTGCCGCCAAACGGCGCATCGGCGTAGGCTTCACCGGCCTGGGCAACACCCTGACCATGCTTGGCCTGCGCTACGACCGGGAGGACGGCCGGGCCATGGCCACACAGATCGCTGAATGCATGCGTAACGCCGCCTACGAGGCATCCGTTGAGCTGGCCAAAGAAAAAGGCGCCTTCCCCATGTTCAATGCCGAGGGCTATCTGGCAGACGGCACCTTTGCCAGCCGGCTGCCCGAATCATTGAAGGCGGCCATTCGGCAACATGGCATTCGCAACAGCCATCTGCTCTCCATTGCACCCACCGGCACGGTCAGTCTCGCATTTGCAGACAACGCGTCCAATGGTATTGAGCCCGCGTTTTCGTGGACCTATCGCCGCAAGAAGCGTGAGGCGGATGGCTCCACACGTGAGTACACCGTGGAAGACCATGCCTGGCGCATCTACCACCTGCTCGGCGGCCACGGCGATACGCTGCCCGAGAGCTTTGTGTCCGCACTGGACATGAGTGCCGAAGATCACATCGCCATGATGCGCTGTGTGCAGCCGTTTGTGGATACGGCCATTTCAAAAACAGTGAATGTGCCGGCAGACTATCCCTATGAAGACTTCAAAAATCTGTACCTCCAGGCCTGGAAGTTTTCACTAAAAGGTCTGGCCACCTACCGTCCCAACAGTATTTTGGGCGCCGTGTTGGAGACCACGCCGAAGGCAGAAGACGCACCGAGCGAGGCCTCTGAGGCCGCGCCGATCGACCCCATGCGGTCCGTGATTGAGAAGCGGCCTAAGGGAGCGCTCTCGGCGGTTGCAGAGAAGATTGAATACTGGACACAAGAGGGCCATAAGACCCTTTACCTGATCGTATCGTTTCTGCCTATGCCCAACCCCAGTGGTGAGGGCACCATCGATCGGGCCATCGAATTCTTTATGCCCGTCGGCCAAAGCGGCGAATCCCAGCAATGGACCACTTCGACCATGCGTATGCTTTCGCTGGCTGCGCGTGGTGGATTCTTAGAACGCGCACTTCACGATATGCGTAAAGTCGCATGGGACCGCGGCCCGGTGCGTCTGGGCACCCACAAGAAATCCGACGGCACGGTGGTGCCCATGTGGCACGACTCCGAAGTCGCGGCGATCGCCTTTGCGGTTCAAAACATTCTGGCTAACCGGGCTCAGCAGAGGGCCACGGTGATTCATCACCACCATGAAGCACCGGCACCCGATAGCCCTGCCCCCATGGCCACGATGGCTGGGAAGAAGTGTCCTGCATGTGGCGCCCATGCCGTGATTCGCAAAGACGGCTGCGACTTCTGCAGTCAATGCGGGGAATTGGGTACCTGCGGGTGAAGAACTAAGCCCGCTGCGCCGAGATCACACCGGTGACATCGCGCAGCAGCGCCAGGGCCCGTTTGAGCTGCTCACCATCGATCACTTGAAGGCTTAACGCCATGGTGATCATGTCGCCCTTGGGGAACGAGTCCATGCGGGCCAGAGGCACTTTTTCACGGGCAAGCACCTCAGCGATGTCACGCAGCAGTTCAGCACGCGACTTCGCCACCACGGTTGCATCCACGACATAACGGGCATCCGCCGCATCCTTCGGGGTTCCCCACTCGGTGTCGATCACGCGCTCCGGCGCATCATTTGCCATACGTGCAAACGTGGGGCAGGACTCCCGATGCACGCTCACGCCACGGCCACGCGTGACAAATCCTTTGATCGCATCCGGGGGTGCCGGCTTGCAGCACCGTGCCAAGGCCGTGAGCATGCGGTCCACGCCCACAACCAGCACCGGCCCCTTCGAAGCAGCCTTGGGTTTCGTGATCTTCGAGAGGATCAGTTCTTCCGCGGTGATCTCAGATCGCTTGAGCCGTTCGGCCTCGGCAGAGCCGGTCTCGCCAACCCTCTCCCCTTTGTCGTGCGTGCGATCCTCGCCACGGCCCTCGGCCAGGTCCAAGGCATGAAACCATGTGCGCACCTTCTGACGGGCCCGCGGGCTTTTCAGATACCCTGCATCTGGATTCATCCAGTCACGGCTCGGGCCGCCGGTTTTGACGGTCATCAGCTCCACAGTCTCGCCCGTATGGATCTCTGCAGTGAGCGGCACGATCTGGCCATTGACTTTCGCACCACGGCAGCGATGGCCGATGTCGGTGTGAAGGTGATAAGCAAAATCCAAGGGCGTTGCACCCTTGGGCAGCTCAATAATGCGTGCCATGGGTGTTAATGCGTAGACGCGATCATCACCAAGACGCACTGGCCCCGACGGCCCCTGTCCCCAATCCAGCATCTGCCGAAGCCACGCGATACGGGCTGCATAGTCGCCGCTTGAGGCATGGCTGCCCCCGGCCTCCTTGTACTTCCAATGGGCCGCCACGCCAAGTTCCGCCCGTTGATGCATATCGTGCGTACGAATTTGCACCTCAAACGGCCGGCCATCGGCATCGAGCAACACGGTGTGCAAGGACTGATAGCCATTGGCCTTGGGCCGGGTGATGTAGTCATCGAATTCCGAATCCAGCGGCCGCCAGTGATCATGAAGAAATCCAAGCACCGTGTAGCACTGGGCCTCGGTATCGACCAGAATTCGGAACGCCCGAATGTCCATCAGCTGATCAAACTGCAGGCCCTTGGCCTTCAGTTTGCGGTGAATGCTGTACAGGTGTTTGGGTCTGCCCGCCACCTCACCCTCAATGCCGGCCTGGGCGAGAAACTCCTTGAGCCGAGCAATCGTGGTGGTGACAAACGCTTCCCGACCCTGCCGCGTCTCATCGAGTCGGCGCGCAATCTCACGGTACGCATTCGGCTCGGTCATGCGGAAGGCAAGATCCTCCATCAGCCACTTCAACTGCCAGATGCCCAGGCGATTGGCGAGCGGCGCCTGCACTAACAGCGTCTCCTCGCCAAGACGCGGCCCAATCTCCGGCTGATCCAGACTCTGTTCCAGGCGCGCAATATGAAGCGCGAGCTGCATCACCACGACCCGCACATCATCGGCCAGAGCCAACAACATGCGACGCAGCGTCTCGACCTGCGCGGGAGTGTCTGCAGCGGGTTCGTGACGCAGGCGCGACCCCATGCCGGCCATTCGGTGACGAGCCACCAAAAGATTCGTGACGCCAGCACCCCAGGCTTTTTGAAACGCCTCGATATCACGGGATGAACCCTCGAATACGGCCGAGAGAAGTGTTGCGGCCTGCGTGACCTCGTCTACGCCCAGGGGAATAAGAATTTCCAGGGCGCGTTCTGCCCTTGCCTGCGCAGCCGCCCGTTCGGGTTCAGCCGCAGCCTGCAGATGTTCGCGGACAGCCGCCCGCGCGCGCTCTACGAGAGGAGTTGGTTCTCCACCATTCCGCACAGCAGGTGTCCTAGCACGAGGTGGCCCTCTTGAATCTGCGGGGTGTGTGTTGAGGGAACTTTTAAGGCGATGTCGGCAAGCTCGCCCATGTCGCGTGGATGCAGGCCCGTTAAACCGATGGTGGCCAGGCCTTTGGCCCGTGCCGCCTTCATGGCCGCCACAATGTTGGCGCTACGGCCCGATGTCGATAACGCAATCAACACATCGCCGGGCTGACCTAAGGCCTCGACCTGACGGGCGAAAACCTGCTCGTAGCCGTAATCATTGCCAATCGCAGTGATGGCGGAGGTATCGGTATTCAAAGCAATCGAGGGCAGTGGCCGGCGCTCTTTAAGAAAACGGCCCACCATCTCGGCAGAAAAATGCTGGGCCTCGGCAGCGCTTCCGCCATTGCCTGCGAACAAAAGCTTGCCGCCCTGATTAAGCGAGGCGGCACATTTCTCAACCGCCTTCACCAACGAGGCCTGCAGCTCAGTATCCGCCAGCATGTCTTCCATCACCTGACGTGTGGCCATGAGTGAAATTTTGATCTCGTTTTGCATCGCGATTCCGCGTCTTAGGCGGCCTCCTCTCGAACAGCCTTCTTGCGCTCGTGCTCTTTCAAATGACGCTTACGCAGGCGAATACTCTTGGGCGTGATCTCGACTAATTCGTCGTCGGCAATAAACTCGACAGCCTTTTCCAACGTCAGTTCAATCGGCGGCGTCAAATCGATATGCTCATCCTTGCCCGATGCGCGCACGTTGGTGAGTTTCTTCTCTTTTACCGGATTAACGACCAGGTCATTGTCGCGGCTGTGAATGCCGATGATCATGCCTTCGTACAGCGCATCACCCGGCTTGACAAACATGCGGCCACGCTCCTGCAGCTTCCACAGCGCATAGGCCACCGCATTGCCATCGTCTTGCGAGATCAACACACCGTTACGGCGCTCGGCCAACTCGCCCTTGAACGGGCCGTAATCATCAAAAATGTGGCTCATCAGGCCCGTGCCACGGGTCATGGTGAGAAATTCACCCTGAAAGCCGATCAGGCCACGTGCGGGAACACGGTACTCCAGACGCACACGGCCTTTGCTGTCGGGCTGCATATCCAATAGCTCGCCTTTGCGCAGGCCCAGGTTTTCCATCACCGGGCCCTGATGATCTTGTTCCACATCCACCGTCAGCATCTCATAGGGCTCGAGACGCTCGCCGCTGGCATCGGTACGAAACACGACCCGTGGCCGCGACACGGCAAGCTCATAGCCTTCACGCCGCATGTTCTCGAGCAAAATCGTAAGGTGCAGTTCACCGCGGCCCGAAACAATGAAGGTATCGGAGTCGGCACTGAAATCCACGCGCAGGGCCACATTGGCCTTCAACTCCCGCTCAAGACGCTCGCGAATCTGGCGGCTGGTCACAAACTTGCCTTCGCGGCCGGCCAACGGCGAGCTGTTGACCATGAAGTTCATGGTCAGGGTGGGCTCATCCACCTGCAGCATCGGAAGCGGCTCTACATGATCAAGCTCACACACCGTGGTGCCGATGTTCAAGTCTTCAATGCCGTTGATCAGCACGATGTCACCGGCCTCGGCCGTGGGCACCACCTCGCGCTCGAGGCCCTTGAACTTCAGGATCTGATTGACGCGGACTTTCTTGGGCTGGCCCTCGGGCCCGTCTTGAATCACGACATCTTGCAGGCTCTTTAACCGCCCACGATTGATACGGCCGATGCCAATTTTGCCCACATAACTGGAGTAATCGAGCGAACAAATCTGAAGCTGCAGCGCTCCCTCAGTATCATCCGCTCGCTGCGGTACATACTTCAAGATGGCATCAAACAAAGGCCGCATATCTTCAGACGGCTTGGCGTGGTCCAGGGTGGCAAAGCCTTGCAGGGCCGAGGCATACACCACCGGGAAATCCAGCTGCTCTTCGGTGGCGCCCAGCTTGTCAAACAAATCAAAGGTATGGCTCACCACCCAATCCGGCCGCGCACCGGGGCGATCAATCTTGTTGATCACCACAATCGGCTTTAAGCCCAGGGCCAAGGCCTTGCGGGTCACAAATCGCGTCTGGGGCATGGGGCCCTCAACAGCATCCACCAAGAGCAGCACACCGTCGACCATCGACAACACGCGCTCGACCTCACCGCCAAAATCGGCGTGGCCCGGTGTGTCCACAATGTTGATGTGCGTGCCCTCGTAATCGACCGCACAGTTCTTGGCAAGGATCGTGATGCCCCGTTCTTTTTCCAGATCGTTGGAATCCATGACCCGCTCCGAGACCTGCTGGTGTTTAGCAAACGTGCCGGCCTGCTGAAGCAATTTATCCACCATCGTTGTTTTACCGTGGTCAACGTGGGCGATGATGGCGATATTGCGCAATGCGCGCATAAAAGACTCCTAAGACGAAAGAACCCGAAGCCGCTCGGGATAAAGTTGATAACGCGTGTCGACACGCCCGGTCCCCAGGAATACGCCTGAGGTGTTTTTTACGCGAACACGGGTGGTGTCCACGTGCGCATCGGTGTGGTGTGCCCCCGTGGGCGTGCCGCCGCTGGCCGACGGCAATTCTGAAATCGTAATGCTCTGCCCATGGGTGAAATGCTGGGCCTGGACCTGGCCCAACACCACTTCCGGCCAATCCCGAATCAGCCAGTCCACCGGCTTAAGAAACGCACACCGGTCCTCGGGGGCCGAGGCCTCGACGTCGGCAAGCTGCACCATATCCACCGCCTGCAGCTCACCAACGGCCACTCGACGCAGATCATGCAGATGCGCAGGCAGCCCCAGCGCTGCGCCGATATCCTCGGCGAGCGACCGTATATACGTACCTTTACTGCAGGCCACACGAAGGTGAATCATCGGTGCCTCGTAACGCAAAAGGCTGAGCTCATGAATATGGATCCGGCGTGGCGTGCGCTCCACGGTCTCGCCGGCGCGGGCGTAGCTGTACAACGCACGCCCGTCTTTTTTCAACGCCGAGAACATCGGTGGAAGCTGCTCAATGGAACCACGAAAGTGTTGCAAGACCATGTCGATGTCGGTGTTGCTGAGCGCCGGCGGCACAGGCGCCTCGCGCAGCACATCACCCTCTCGGTCGGCTGTCGTGGTCTGACGGCCCAGTGCAATCACCGCTTCGTAGGTCTTGTCGGCATCCAAGCCATGGGCTGCGTACTTCGTAGCCTCCCCGAACATCAGAGGAAGCAGTCCACTGGCCATCGGATCAAGCGTACCGCCGTGGCCCGCTTTCGCGGCACCGAGCAAATGCTTCACATGGGATAGAACCCGGGTCGACGATGGGCCAATCGGCTTATCGAGAAGCAGCACGCCATCGATGGGGCGGCGCGTTGCGGCCTTGACAGAGGCCATAGGCATTGAAGTGGCCATCTTAATCCTGTGCCTTGCCTGCGATCGCCTGATCGATCAGCTGACTGATCGCCATGGCACGTGCGACAGAGTCATCGCGCACAAAATGCAGCTCTGGCGTCTGGTGAATTTTTAACAGACGGCCGAGCCGGCCGCGCAAAAACCCGCGGCAGGCGGCAAGGCCCTCATGCGTTCGCTTAAGCTGCTCAGGGTCATCGGGAAGAACACTGTAGAAGACCTTGGCATGGGCGTAGTCCGGCGTGACCTCAACATCGGTGATGGTGACCAGACCGAGCCTCGGATCTTTCACCTCCAGACGAATCAGCTCGGACAAGTCACGCTGAATCTGGTCGGCGACCCGATGGCCTCGGTCCGTGGGTTTATTGGAGCGTCCGCGCAATTTCTTGAATCTCAAAGACCTCGAGCTGATCGCCTTCTTGGATGTCGTCGTTGTTCTTGAGCGTTAAGCCACACTCAAAGCCCTCTTTGACTTCCTTGGCATCGTCTTTGAATCGCTTCAACGAATCGAGCTCGCCCGTCCAGATCACGGCGTTATCACGCAGTAGCCGAACTTGGGCTCCACGCTTCACGATGCCCTCGAGCACCATACAGCCGGCGATATTGCCCAGACGCGACACCTTGAACACCTGACGAATCTCCACCAGACCGATCACGTTCTCGCGCCGCTCAGGCGCCAGCATGCCCTGCATGGCGTTCTTCACATCGTCGACAGCGTCGTAGATGATCGAGTAGTAGCGCAAGTCAATGCCGTTGCCCTCGGCAAGCCGTTTTGCCTGCTGATCGGCACGCACATTAAAGCCAATGACCACGGCCTTGGATGCAATGGCCAGATTGATATCCGATTCGGTGATCGCGCCCACCGCAGCGTGCCCGATGTTGACCTTGCCCTCGTCGGTCGAGAGCTTCTGCATCGCCGCTGCCAGGGCCTCTTGCGAGCCCTGCACATCAGATTTCACGATAAGCGACAGGGTCTTGGCCCCCTCGCCCATGTTCTCGAAGATGTTTTCAAGCTTGGCAGCCTGCTGCTTGGCCAGACGCACATCACGGAACTTACCCTGACGGAACAGTGCAATCTCTCGTGCCTTGCGTTCATCACCCAGGACCATCATTTCATCACCGGCCTGCGGAACCTCGGTCATACCCAGGATCTCCACCGGAATAGACGGACCGGCCTCATCCACCGAACGGCCATTCTCATCGAGCATGGCACGCACACGGCCAAACGCAGCACCAGCCAGGAGCACATCGCCCTTCTTGAGCGTTCCGGACTGCACGAGCACCGTAGCCACAGGGCCACGGCCTTTGTCGATGCGGGCTTCCACGATCAAGCCTTTGGCGGGTGCCTCGACCGGGGCCTTCAGTTCCAACACCTCGGCCTGAAGCAACACGTTTTCTAAAAGGTCGTCGACACCTTGGCCGGTTTTCGCCGACACACTGATGAACGGCGAATCACCGCCGTAATCCTCAGGCACCACCTCTTCGGCAACCAACTCGGTTTTCACACGATCCGGATTGGCCTCGGGCTTATCAATCTTGTTGATCGCCACCACGATAGGCACCTTGGCAGCCTTGGCGTGGGCAATCGCCTCTTTGGTCTGCGGCATGACCCCGTCGTCGGCCGCCACCACCAGAATCACAATGTCTGTGGCGTTGGCACCGCGTGCACGCATGGCCGTAAACGCCTCATGGCCCGGTGTGTCCAGGAAGGTGATCACGCCGCGCGGCGTATCCACGTGATAGGCACCGATGTGCTGAGTGATACCGCCGGCCTCACCCGCAGCCACTTTGGTACGACGAATATAGTCGAGCAGCGATGTCTTGCCGTGATCGACGTGACCCATGATGGTGACCACCGGGGGCCGTGTCGTGGCGCTGGCCTGGGCATGCTTTTCGGCCTCGGCATCTTCCAGAAATGCTTCGGGATCGTCGAGCTTGGCCGCGTAGGCCTTGTGTCCCATTTCTTCAACCACAATCATGGCCGTCTCTTGATCGAGCACCTGGTTGATGGTGACCATCTGGCCCATCTGCATCAGGGTCTTGACCACCTCGGCACCTTTGACCGACATCTTGTGGGCCAGATCGGCCACGCTGATGGTCTCGGGCACGTGGACTTCACGCACCTGGGGCTCGGTCGGCTGAACAAAATTGGTGGGCTCAGACGACTGCTGTTTGGTCTTGGCCTTGGGGCCTGCGCGCCAACCGCCCGCACCACCCGTGGCATCACCGCGGGTCTTGATGGTGCGTTTTTTGGCTGCATCGTCTTGCCATGTCGACGAGAGCTTCGACGACTTGAGCTGCTTTTCTGATTTTTTCTCTTTGGGTTTCTCGTCTTCGGTCTTCTCACCAGGCTTTGCGGCCGGCTTGTGCAAGGTGGTCGATGCGGGCTCGGGCGTTTTTTCTGCAGCGCGTGCCGTTGCAGCGAGTTTTCCAGTGCGCGCAGCAGTCATCAGCTTGTTGATCGCTGCGACTTCGTCTTCCACGGCACGACGCGCCTGCACAGACTTGGCAGCGTCTTCCGCCGCCTGTCGAGCACGCTCTTTTACACGCTGAGTCTCTTCCTCGGACTTCTGGGCACTTTCAGCTGACTCGGTCGAGGCCGCCTCTTGCGCCAGACGCTCGGCCTCTTCGGCCTCACGCAACGCCTTGGCCTCACGCTCACGCTCGCGCTCAAGGCGATCCTGCTTCTCTTTGAGCTCGGCTTCTTGCCGGGCGAGCAACTCAGACTGCCTGCGGCTCTCGGCCTCACGCTGCGCCAACTCCTCTTCGGAGACCACCGGCGCTGCTGCTGTAGCGGGCACCTCGGCAAGCTCACCACCTTCCACCGCATCACGCTTCACAAACACACGCTTCTTGCGGACCTCGACCTGAATGGTGCGCGACTTGCCGCTGCCATCGGCCTGTTTAATTTCTGTGGTCTGACGCTTGGTCAGCGTGATTTTCTTGCGCGGTGCTTCATCACCACCGTGGGCTTTGCGCAGGCTTAACAGCAGCTGCTCCTTGTCCGCCTCGGTCAGGCTGTCGGATGCCGACGACTTGTCCACGCCGGCCGAGCGGAGCTGTTCCAGCAGCGTTGCCACCGGAAGCTTTAGCTCAGCCGCAAATTTCTCAACATTATCAGCGGCCATCCGTTGCGCCTCCCGCTTCGGTTTCTTCAGAATCAAACCAATGTGCACGGGCCTTCATGATCAGGTCTTTTGCCCGCTCTTCATCGAGCCCCGCAATCTCGACCAGCTCATCCACGCCCAGATCGGCGAGATCATCACGCGTGAAGATCTTGGCGTCGGCAAGCTTCACGGCGAGATCACGATCCATGCCCTCTAAATCCAGAAGGTCTTGGGCTGTGGTCTCCAGCTTTTCTTCTTGCGCAATGGCCGCGGTCAGCAGCGCATTACGTGCACGATTACGCAGCTCATTGACGGTCTCTTCGTCAAAGGCCTCGATTTCCAACATCTCGGCGACCGGCACATAGGCCACTTCCTCGAGCGTAGAGAACCCCTCTTCGATCAGAATGTCGGCGACCTCGGCATCGACGTCGAGTTTTTCCATGAAGGTCTCGCGCAGCTTCTGACGCTCAGTCTCTGATTTCTCTGCCGACTCATCCGCCGTCATGATGTTGATCTGCCAGCCGGTCAGATCGGAGGCCAGACGTACGTTTTGTCCGCCGCGGCCAATGGCCACCGCAAGCTCGGCCTCGTCGACCACCACATCCATGGCATGACGCTCTTCGTCCACCACGATCGACGACACATTGGCCGGGGCCAGGGCACCAATCACAAACTCGGCCGGATCTTCCGACCAGAGCACGATGTCGACACGCTCGCCGGCAAGCTCATGGGTCACGGCCTGTACACGCGAACCCCGCACGCCCACGCAGGTGCCGATCGGGTCGATACGGCGGTCTGCCGTAAAGACGGCAATCTTGGCGCGAACACCCGGATCACGGGCAGCAGATTTGATGATCAGCATGCCCTGCTCAATCTCGGGCACTTCGAGCTCAAAGAGCTTCATGATGAACTCGGGTGCCGTACGCGACAAAATAATCTGCGGGCCGCGCTGTGTACGTTCGACACGCTGCATGTAGGCGCGCACACGATCGCCAGGCCGCAGGTTTTCTTTGGGGATCATCTGATCGCGGGGCAGGCGCGCCTCGATCTTTCCGGATTCGACAATGACATCACCGCGCTCGAGCCGCTTCACTGTGCCATTGATGATGACTTCACCGCGCTCCAAGAAGTCTTTCAGGATCTGTTCACGCTCGGCTTCACGAATGCGCTGCAAAATCACCTGCTTGGCAGCCTGCGCACCAATGCGTCCGAACTCAATCGGCTCAAGCTCTTCCTCAATGAAATCGCCAATTTCGATATCGGGAATCTGCTTACGGGCCTCGGTGAGAATGATCTGCAGATCGTGGTCTTCGAGCTCGCCATCCGGCACCACCTGCCAGCGACGAAAACTCTCGTAGTCGCCGTTCTCACGATCGATCGACACACGAACATCAACTTCGTCGGGGAACCGTTTCTTGGTTGCCGAGGCCAGCGCACTCTCCAGCGACTGGAACACGATTTCGCGCTCTACGTTTTTCTCGCGCGCCAGTGCATCGGCCAGCATTAACAATTCACGACTCATGGTTGATCTCCTTGATCCGGTTCAAAACGGGTACTGCGGCACCAGCCGCGCCCGCTCTACATCACTGACTTCAAAATTCAACTGCAGCATCACGCCGCCCTTGCCCTCGTATTCGAGCGACAGGGCGCCTTGGTCGGATACGTGCAGCACGCCTTCAAAATTCCTTCGGCCCTCGATCGGCAGCCGTAGCCGTAACTTCACCTGTTCGCCGGCAAACCTCACGTAGTGGGCATGCTTGGTCAGCGGCCGATCCATACCCGGCGAAGACACCTCAAGCCGTTGAAAATCAAAGCCCTCCACCGGGAGCGCATGCACCAGGTGACGCGAGACCGCCTCGCAATCGTCCACGGTCACCAGCACGTCGTGGTTCAGTGCGTCGATAAACACGCGCATCACGCCACCGGGAGTTCTCTCCAGGTCGATGAGTTCAAACCCCAAATCTGCCGTGGCCGACTCAACGACCTGCCAAAGATCCGCCATACCGTTCCGTGTTCAATTGCTCGAAGCAAAAAAAAATGGGCTTTGTGAAGCCCATTTCTTTTTTTGATTTTCAACCCACACCGAAGAGTGGGCGCCGAAAACCGCGCTATGTATTTGATTTTACTGGATTCTTGCGCTAATCACAACCGGCAAAATAAAACCGACAACGTGCCGCTGGGGCACGCTGCGACGTCATCAAGGCTTACGACTGGGGCTTGCGGCCACGAAAACCCGATTTTCCTGCAGGCCGCGGGCCGCGTTTGCCACCCGGCCGGCCTCCTGCCGGACGCTGTGGTGCAGACAAGGCGCCCGAGGAAGGCTTGGCCGAGCCCCACGATGTCTGCAGCGGATTCGGTTTTTTCGCCCCGCCCTGCCGACGCTTCTGCCCCCCGCCAAGATGCGAAAGATGGGCGTCCGGGCCACTGGGCTGCCACTCATCATCGGGATGGGGTTCGTTTAAATCAACACCATCTTCCAATGGCCGATCGTCGTGCTGCACGCGGGCAACACTGCTTGGCGAATGCCACTCAGCGGCGCCACCGGCCTTACCCCCCCGGCCTTTTCGGAAACGATTCGCGGGGCCGTTTGCTGCACCGGGCATCGGAGTGCCGAACGGCCCACCCTGATGCGCAGAGGGGCTGCGTTGCCCGCGACGCGACTTGCCGCCTTGACGGCCGGCATCCTGCGATGGGGGCTTGAGGCCCACCGATTTACAGAGCATCTGAATGTCCGACTCTTCTAAATCCACCGACTGGCCACGGCGCAGGCCCGAGGGCAGCGCAATCTGGCCATAGCGAATACGAATCAGACGGCTCACCGTCAGGCCCAATGCCTCGAACATACGGCGCACTTCACGGTTTCGGCCCTCGGTGATCACCACCCTTACCCAGTGATTGGCACCCTCACCACCTGCATCTTCAATGCTTTCAAACTTTGCAGGACCGTCTTCCAACTCCACGCCATCGAGCAGCTGCTGACGAGCATCGTCGGTGAGTTCACCTAAAACGCGCACCGCATACTCCCGATGCACCTGAGAGCGCGGATGCATCAATCGGTTGGCAAGCTCTCCAGATGTCGTGAAGAGCAGCAGGCCTTCGGTGTTCATATCCAGACGGCCCACGGCAATCCAGCGTCCAAAACGCACCGATGGAAGTTTCTTAAACACGGTGACACGCGCCTGCGGGTCATCGCGGGTCACGATCTCACCCGAGGGCTTGTGATAAGCCAACACCCGGATCGGCGGCGGCGCCACACGAATACGAATGGGCTTGCCATTGACCTTGACCTGATCGGAATGAAGAATGCGCTGCCCGATGTGGGCCGGAGTTCCGTTGACCGATACACGGCCGGCAAGAATCAGTTCTTCCATCTCGCGGCGTGAACCGATGCCGGCATCGGCCAGCACTTTATGCAATTTTGGCGGGTCGTAATCCAGGCCTGCCCGCGACGGCCCGCCGATGCGAGGGCTTGAGCCCTGCTGGGCATAAAAGGGGATCGGCTCGCCTTCCGGTTCAACAGCTTCCGATGCGATGGCCTCTGCCTGCTGCTCCATCGGATCAGCGTCGATGTCTGTATCACTCATGCCGTGATCGTTATGCAGCGGATCATTGGTTTCCAATTCTTGGCTCACGATGCAGCCTGTTCCGACGACGCTTCAGGCGCCGACGTATCGGTTGATGCTGCCGCACCCGCCGTGGCATCGCTGGCATCGTCTTGCGTCATGCCCGGCAACAGTGTGTTGGCCGTGTCGCTCCAATTGCTGTCCAACGTGGGCAGCTCTTCAAGCGACCGCAGGCCTAAATCATCTAAGAAGTGACGGGTGGTGGCGTACAACGCAGGCCGGCCCGGAGCATCGCGATGGCCAATGGCTTCAATCCAGCCGCGGTCCTCCAGCGATTTGATCACCTGGGTGGCCACCGCAACCCCACGAATGTCTTCAATGTCACCGCGTGTGACGGGCTGACGGTACGCAATGATCGCCAACGTCTCCATCGTGGCCCGCGAGTAGCGCGGCGGCTTTTCGTTTTTTAATTTATCCAGGTACTCGCGCATCTCGGGACGCGTCTGAAAACGCCAGCCCGATGCAAGGGGCACGAGCTCCACGCCATGGCCCACCCATTCCCGCTGCAGGTCTTCCAACAGCAACCGAATGGTGTCGGCATCGAGTTCATCATCAAACAACCGTCTCAGCTCGGACACAGGCATCGGCTCTGTGTGTGCGAGCAAGGCAGCCTCAAGGACTTGTTTGGCTAGGGCCGTGTTCATAAATGTATGTGTGTTGGCGGAGAGAGGGGGATTCGAACCCCCGATGGGCTATTAACCCATACACGCTTTCCAGGCGTGCGACTTAAACCACTCATCCATCTCTCCGCGAGAGGAAGACAAAGCCGCAGCCGGG
>JACCDI010452448.1_pt1 | contig 15096 bp, 3 predicted proteins | sample 7442791 | NCBI WGS metagenome assembly JACCDI01 (sample SAMN15323434, study PRJNA562643) | freshwater metagenome | isolation source: river surface water | place: USA:Blue River Watershed | collected 2017-08-15 | reverse complement strand
TGGCCTCGATGTAGCAGTTGTCCATGACGATGGAGCCCATGCCAATGAGTACGTTGTCTTCGATGGTGCAGCCATGAACCAGCGCGTTATGCCCAATAGATACGTTATTGCCAATATTGAGCTTGGTTTTTTCATAGGTGCAATGTAAAACAGCGCCATCTTGGATGTTTACTTTGTTGCCCATACGGATAGAATTGACATCGCCCCGAACAACAGCTGAAAACCAAACTGAGCATTGTTCGCCCATTTGTACATCGCCAACTACAGTTGCGTTTTCGGCCAAGAAACAATCAGGGCCAATTTGAGGCTCGAAACCTCTACATGCTTTCACTAATGCCATAAAACAAAGGTAGTAAAAGCAACACGAAACTATTCAGGAAAATTTACGTACAAAGCGCGTTCTTATTTCAATGCATGAAACGCTTCTTTCAAAGTAAATGGTTTAAAATCCCGTACAATCTTGCCCTTTATGGTTTTGCTGGTTATGGTGTGATATTAGTTGGGGTGTTCTTGGCACTGAAATTTCGCATCACGGATGACAAGGGTCTTGTAGACGACAACAACCGCTACTTTCAGCAAATGCACGACAAATACAACCAGAACTTCAAGGTTGATAGCGCATCTTTGGTGAAGTATCGCAATGAAATTCTAGAACGCATCAATTTAGTCAATGCTTATTATCCGAAGAACGCCAGAACTATATTAGAGGCCTGGGCGCAATCGAAAAGTGAAAAAACTGCGCTGCAAATGCTCTCAGCAGTTGACCTCAAACTCAAAGACAACAAAAGCTATCAGCGCCGACTCAAAGAAATCTTAGCAAAAAATCAAGCAACCAACACGGCCAAAAGTGGCAATGCTTTTGAATGGATGAATTTCATAGAGTGGTCCTATTTCAAAGAGGCCGTAGCCAAAGACAAAAAATATATCGACTCTGCTGCAGCTGCCTGTGGTGTAGAACCAAGAATGATTGTAGCTTGTCTTGTTGGAGAGCAAGTCAGGTTATTCAATTCTAGAAGAGAGCGCTTCAAAAACTTAGTGGCGCCTTTGAAAACCTTAGCCTTAGAAACCAACATGTCCTTTGGTGTCACAGGCATTAAAGAGCAAACAGCCCGCAACATCGAAACCTACCTCAAAGATCCACAAAGTCCTTTTTACTGTGGTTCCAAATACGAACACCTCCTCGACTACGACTCTACCCGAAATTACAACAACGCTCACAACGATACACTCAGTTTGCGCGTCAAAAGACTCGTCCAATACAAAGACCATTACTACTCCTATCTCTATGCCGGAATCTTCATCCGTCAAATCGCTACGCAATGGAAAAAAGCTGGCTATTCCATAGATGAACGTCCTGAAATACTGGCCTCTATCTTCAATCTTGGCTATAGAAAATCTATACCCAAAAAATACCCTGCAGTGGGCGGCTCCAACTTCATGATCCGAGACAAAGAGTATACCTTCGGAGGGGTCGCATATGACTTCTACTATTCAGGCGAACTTTTAGACGAATTTCCATATTTCGAGCAGAAAATTAGTAGGTAGCGCATATAGATTTCCTATCGACTTTTCCGCAGGAACCAACCGATTTTTTGGCGCTTTCATTGAATTGTCACATCTTTGTGCTACAATTCAAAAAGTATGCAATCTAATCTACTACGTTTTAGCAAGAATTTGCTGGTTTCTATTCTGTTTGCTGTAATAGCACTATCGGTTCAAGCACAAAACCTGATTACTGTTCCATTTAACAATGGTTTCGTTGGAAATAATACAGCAAACAATGTTTCATCCAATTCCTTTTATCTTTCTGGTGCGAGTGGTTTAGGATGGACAAATGTGCAATTTGCTCAAAATTCTACCTCAAATATTTTTGTTGCTCAGGGTAACGACATTATTGGGATGGTGTTAATTACTGACAATAACGGTGTTGAGCATACAATTAATGGTTTTGTGAAATGGAGAGCGCCAAGCGGGAGTGTTACCACCATTTGTTTTCAACCACAAACTGGTACAAACCTTACTTTAGCCACAAATGGATATAATGGTTCATCAACCTACAATATTACCGATACAAAGTATATTGGTTTAACATTCAACGGTCAGACGTTAACGATACCACAATCTGGTAACGGAGCTGGTGAAGTAACAGGAAATGCTGCAACCGCAGGGCTTTTAGACTTGCTAAATAATTATCTTGCAACTTTTGGCAAACTTTCTGTAGCCGATGTTTCTATTAATGAAGGGGCAGGCACAGCAACAGTCACAGTAAGTCTATCTGCGACAAGTACTAATTCAATTACAGTTGTTTATACGACTTCAAACGGTACTGCAACGGCTGGTTCGGACTATACAGCAACGACTAGTACTTTAACGTTTGCTCCCGGACAAACATCAAGAACATTTACAATTTCTATCACTGACGATGCAACCGTTGAGTCAATTGAAACAATTAATGTTACACTATCAGACCCTACGAATGCTTCCATTTTGGATGGTGCGGGCATTGTATCAATAATTGATAATGACAGCAGCATCCCGGCGGCAAACGCTGGTGCAGACGCAAGTATTTGTGCGGGATCAACTTTCACTACTTCAGGTATTTCTAGTAATGGGACTGTTGCCTGGACAACATCAGGGACAGGTACTTTTACAAATGGAACTACCGCTACCGCAACATATACACCAAGTGCAGCAGATATTACAGCAGGAAGTGTAACGCTCACAATGACTGTTACTGGAACATCAACAGTTTCCGATGCAATGGTATTGACGATTACACCGCAGCCATCTGCAGGTAACTTATCAGGTACACAATCTGTTTGTGTTGGCTCAACAACTACTTTTTCTTCAACAGTTTCCGGTGGTTCTTGGACTACATCAGATGCAAATATTGCCTCAATTGATGCTTCTGGAGTAATTACAGGAGTTGCGGCAGGTACTGCAACTATTACTTATACAGTTACAGGTACAGGAGGTTGTTCGAATGTAACGGCTACAAGAACAGTAACTGTAACTGCTCCGTATAATGCAGGAATAATATCAGGCACACAAAGCATTTGTGTGGGTTCGAATACTACTTTTAGCGTTTCTGGAGCTAGTTCAATTACCGGGTCTGCTCTTGATCTTGATGGCAATAATGACCATGTTGCTCTTCCTGCAGGAGTGTATTTTGAAGATGATTCATACACAGTAGAAGGTTGGGTATATATTAAATCACACGTTTCTTATCAAAGATTATTTGACTTCGGTAATGGTGCAAATAACAATAATGTTGTTATCATGTTAAGTGAAGGCACCACAGGTAAACCAGGGTTTGTTGTCTTTAATGGTTCTGGTTCACAACATTTTATTATTGCATCAAACCCGCTACCTCTAAATACATGGGTGCATGTTGCTGCAGTTAGAAATTCATCATTTGCTGGGCTTTATGTAAATGGTACATTGGTAGTTTCTAGTAATTCTTGGACAATTAATACTGCCAATGTTGTTAGAAATAACTGTTACCTTGGAAAAGACAACTGGGGTGGGACTCAAACTTCAGATATGAAAATCGCCGAATTTCGGATTTGGACTACTGCTAAAACCCAGTCTGAGATTCAAGCAAATATGAATGCAACTTTGTCTCCACAATCAGACCTAAGAATACTTTACAAGTTTGATCAAGGGGTGCCAAATCAAAATAATGCAGGTGTAACCACTCTCGTTGATCAAAGTGGAGCCAATTATATTAACAGTGGTGCAGTAAACGGTACGCTGAACAATTTTGCTCTAACAGGAAGTGCTTCAAACTGGACTACAGGTAGAACTGTTCAAGCAAATGGAACTTGGTCAAGCTCAAATACAAATATTGCCACTGTAAACTCCTCAGGTGTTGTGACTAGTGTTGCAGCAGGGACTGCAACTATTTCATATACTATTACGGGCACAGGTGGTTGTGCTGATGCAACAGCTACAAGAACAGTTACAGTTTCCCCAGCTTCAGTTGCGGGTAGCATTGCAGGTGCTGCTACAGTATGTACAGGTACAAATAGTACTACACTAACACTTTCTGGTAATACAGGTAGCATTCAGTGGCAGTCTTCGACTGATGGCACGAACTATTCAAATATCTCAGGAGCTACCTCTGCAACTTATACAGCTACGAACCTTACTACTACAACTTACTACAAAGCGGTAGTTACTAGTGGAGCTTGTGCTTCAGCTACAACAAGTGCTGCAACAATTACTGTTTCCCCAGCTTCTGTTGCGGGTAGCATTGCAGGTGCTGCTACAGTTTGTACAGGTACAAATAGTACTACACTAACACTTTCTGGTAATACAGGTAGCATTCAATGGCAGTCTTCTACTGACGCTACAAACTATTCAAATATCTCAGGAGCAACTGCTGCAACTTATACAGCTACGAACCTTACCACTACAACTTACTACAAAGCGGTAGTTACTAGTGGAGCTTGTGCTTCAGCTACAACAAGTGCTGCAACAATTACTGTTGCATCGGTTCCAACAGCTGCAACAATCACTGGTAATACAAGTGTTTGTTCAAATGGGACATCAACATTGAGTGCGTCTATTTCTGGTGGTACTTGGGCCTCCGCAACTCCTGCTGTTGCAACAGTTGATCCATCAACTGGAGTTGTTAGCGGTGTAGATGCTGGTACTTCAATTATCACTTATACCATAACTGGCACTGGTGGTTGTGCAAATGCAACATCATCAGCTACAGTAACAGTAACTTCAGCTCTATCTGCCGGAACTATATCTGGCACTCAAGCCATCTGTGTTGGGTCAAATACAACATTTACTGTGACTGGTGCAACAACTTCAATTTACAGTTCAGCCGCCCTTGACTTTGATGGTGTAAATGATTTTGCAGCTGCTCCAGCAGGTGTCTATTTTGAAGATAATACCTTTACGATTGAAGGATGGGTTTATGTAAAAAGTCATGCAAATTGGCAACGTCTTATTGATTTTGGTAACGGGCAGGCTCAGCAAACCGTTATGTTCTCATTAAGCGCAGGTACTTCTGGTAAACCTCGCTTAGAATATTACACCAATACCGGTCAAAATACTTTTCTTGAAAGTACTAGTGCCCTTCCGTTAAATCAGTGGGTGCATGTTGCGGCTGTCCTGAATGGAACTTTTGCAGCAATTTATATAAATGGAGTCTCAATTGTTACAACTAATTCATGGAATAGAACCATCCAAAATGTAACTCGTAGTAATTGTTATATTGGTAAAAGTAACTGGCCAGCTGATTCACCAGTAAATGTTAAAATGGGTGAATTGAGAATTTGGTCTACAGCAAAGACTCAAGCAGAAATCCAAGCCAATATGAATGCGTCGTTATCACCTCAGTCAGACTTACGACTACTGTTCAAATTTAACGATGGAGTACCTAATCAAACAAATACTGGCCTAACAACGATCACAGACATAAGTGGAGCCAATTATATTAATGGTGGGCCTGCAAATGCAACCATGTCAAACTTTGCCTTAACAGGTACTACTTCAAACTGGACAAATGGACAATCTACTCCTGTCACTGCAAATTGGTCTAGTTCAAATACAGCTGTTGCAACAGTCAACTCATCAGGTGTTGTAACAGGTGTTTCAGCAGGTACCGCAATCATTTCGCATACAGTTACAGGAATAGGTGGATGTGCTGATGCGGTTTCGACTAGAACCGTTACAGTATCCACAACACCTTCTACAGCAACCGCTTCCTCTCCTTACATTGCATGTCCAGGAAACACCGTTGCTGCTTTGCCTGCAACAGTTGGAAGTGGTGAAACGCTTGAATGGTATGCGGCATCAACTGGTGGTACTGCCTTGACCTCCACGACAACATTGGTTTCAGGAACAACATATTATGCACAAGCTTCAAATTCAAATGGTTGTGCAAGTTCTAGGACACCGCTTCTAGTTGTTTTCAATAATGCACTTGACTTCGATGCCACTAATGATTATGTAAATGTTGGTGATATTGTAGAAAACTTTACTGACTTTACAGTTGAGGCATGGGTTTATTGGGAGGGGTCAGCAAATGCTCATTCAGAGGTATTCTCCAAAGAAAATGTTTCAGCAATTGCAATTACCGGTTCTAATAAGGTACACGCTGCTTTAGGTAATGGATCAGGTTGGGTTGTAGGTATTGATTCTCAAAATCCAGTGCCATTAAATAAATGGACTCATATTGCAGTTACTCGCCTTAATGGTGTTGTAAACTTATACATAAATGGCGTTCAAGATGCAACAACAACGACCAATACAATTACCGGTCAAAACTCATTACCGCGTTGTGTAGGTGCTAAATTAAATACCAGTTTAGTGCCTAGTAACTTTTTCAATGGAAGAATTGATGAGGTGCGTTTCTGGAATATAGCAAAAACAGCTGCTCAAATTAGCTCTAATTTAACAACACAGTATCAAGGAAACGAGACCAATTTATTGGCCTACTACAATTTTAACCAAGGGATACAAAATGGCAACAATTCAGCAATTACGACCTTAACTAATTCCGTGAATTCAGCGAATAACGGAACACTTACCAATTTTACCAAGAATGGTACAACAAGTAATTTTGTTTCAGGTTATTTCCCTGAAATTTCTGGAAACACATCTGTTACTGTTGGTTCAACTATCCAAATGACGCATGCAGTGATTGGTGGTATATGGTCTTCATCGAACACTTCATTAGGAACGGTTAGTAGTTCAGGTGTTGTTACAGGTGTTGCCGCTGGTACTATTACCATTACATACTCAAATTGTGGGCAATCGTCTACCTATTCAGTTACGGTTTTATCAAATGCATCTTTATCAATTAATTCATCATCCATCACAAGCTTTACCAGCTGTCAAGGGTCGGTATCGGCATCGCAGTCATTTACGGTATCTGGTACCAACTTAACAGCTAATGTTACAGTAACTGCACCTACTGGTTATGAGGTTTGTTTAACAAGCGGAGGTACTTATACCAGTTCAGTCACTATAACAGCTAGTGGTACATTGAGTGCAACAACTGTATTTGTACGTTTAGCAAATACTGCTTCAACTGGGGCCGTTAACGGATCTTTAAGTATTGCTTCTTCTGGAGCATCAACTCAGACAGTATCATTGACAGGGACGGTTACTGCGCCACCTTCTACACCAACAGCCACAGCTACACAACCTACTTGCGCAACAACAGGAAGTATAAACTTTACGACGCAAACAGGAGTTCAGTACTCTATCGACGGAACTAATTTTCAAGCAGGAACGTCTTTCACAAACTTATCTGCAGGGACGTATCCTATTTCGGTAAGATCTACAGCAAATAACGCTTGTATCACATCTGGAACATCAATTACGCTCAACGCTGCACTTGGTGCACCAGCTGCACCGACTGCTTCTGTTACTACACAACCCACTTGTGGTGTACAAACAGGAACAATTACTATTACTGCACCGACAGGCTCTGCTTTTGAATATGCAGTAAATAGCGGAACTTATCAGTCAGGTTTGACCTTTGCCGGGCTTACGCCAGGGGCATACAACGTGACTGTCAGAAGAACTGCAGACAACACTTGTGTTTCAAGTGCTACAGCTTTAACAGTAAATGCAGTTCCTTCTGCACCTACAACTCCAGCAGGTTCTGTAACAGTTCAGCCTACTTGTGGAACACCAACTGGTACCATCGTATTTACGACGCAAGCTGGTGTTGAGTACTCTATCAACGGAACTACTTACCAAGCTTCGGCTACCTTCGCAGGTGTTGCACCTGGTACTTATACACTTAAAGTAAGATCAACTTCAGATAACACTTGTACAACAACTGGTGCTTCGGTAACTGTAAATGCTGTGCCTTCTGCACCTACAACTCCGGCAGGTACTATAACAGTTCAGCCAACTTGTGGAACACCAACAGGTACCATCGTATTTACAACGCAAGCTGGTGTTGAGTACTCTATCAACGGAACTACTTACCAAGCTTCGGCTACCTTCACAGGTGTAGCTCCTGGAACTTACACACTTAAAGTAAGATCAACTTCAGACAATACTTGTACAACAACTGGTGCTACGGTAACAGTGAACGCTGTTCCAACTCCTCCGACAACACCTACAGCTACCGCAACACAACCAACTTGTGCCGTGACTACAGGTACAATTACCTTCGCTACACAAACAGGCGTGCAGTATTCAATTGGCGGAGCTTTCCAAGCAAGTAACGCATTTACTACATTGACTGCAGGTACTTATCCTATTTCAGTAAGAAATATTGCTGATAACACTTGTATCACAACTGGGACATCAATTACGCTCAACGCTGCATTAGGTGCACCTGCTGCACCGACTGCTTCTGTGACTGCGCAACCAGTTTGTGGAACTCCGACAGGAACCATCGTAGTAACTGCACCGACAGGGGCTTTAGAATATGCCTTAAACGCAGGAACATACCAATCAGGGTTAACATTTGCAAGTGTTGCGCCTGGCACCTACAATGTGACTGTAAGAAGAACTGCTGATATTACTTGTGTTTCAACTGCAACAGTACTTACTGTGAATCCTGTTCCGAACTGTATTCCTGTAGCAAACAATGACGCAGCAACTACAAATGAAGATGTACCAGCGATTTTGAATATTACGGCTAACGATACTGATTCAGATGGTTCAATAAACATAAATAGCGTTGACCTTGACCCAACAACACTAGGACAACAAACAACCTTTAGCACAACTTCCGGAGTATTCTCTGTCAATGCCGGAGTTTTGACATTCTATCCTGCGGCTAACTACAATGGTCCTGCCTCTGTCACTTATACCGTAAACGACAACAGCGGTGCTACTTCAAATGTGGCAACAGTAAGCATTACCGTTACACCTGTTAACGACGCACCAATTGCCAACAACGACCTTGCTTCAACTAACGAAGATTCGCCGGTTGTGATCAATGTGCTTGGTAACGATACCGATGTTGAAGGATTAAACATTGGTTCTGTGACCATCACCGTTCAGCCAGCTAACGGAACCGTGAGTGTGAACCCTACTACAGGAGCCATTACATTTACACCTGCACCGAACTTCTTCGGCACAACAACATTCACTTACCAAGTTTGTGATAACGGCACTCCAGTATTATGCGACGATGCAGTTGTAACGATTACTGTAAACAGTATCAACGACGCACCAGTTGCCAACAACGATGCTACTACAACTAACGAAGACACGCCAGTAACACTCAACCTGACAAATAACGATACGGATATCGACGGAACAATCAACACGACTTCTGTAGACCTCGATCCGACAACTACTGGTATTCAAACCGTATTGACAACTGCACAAGGTGCTTGGGCTGTAACCAATGGTGTCTTGACATTTACACCAGTAGCTAACTACAATGGACCTGCTTCAATTACATACACGGTAAATGATAACAGTGGTGCCACTTCAAACGTAGCGACTGTGAACATTACAGTAACGCCAGTGAATGATGCGCCAGTTGCTGCAAATAACGCAACTACAACCGCAGAAGACACCCCTGTTACACTAGATATTACAGCGAACGATACAGACCTCGACGGCACCATTAACACTGCTTCCGTTGACCTCGATCCAACAACAGCTGGTCAGCAAACTACACTGACAACTGCTCAAGGAACATGGTCTGTTACAAGTGGTAACCTCACCTTTACGCCAGTTGCTAACTACAACGGCCCTGCTTCTGTGACTTATACCGTAAACGACAACAGCGGTGCTACTTCAAATGTGGCAACAGTAAGCATTACGGTTACACCTGTTAACGACGCACCAATCGCCAACAACGACCTTGCTTCAACTAACGAAGATGCGCCGGTTGTGATCAATGTGCTTGGTAACGATACCGATGTTGAAGGATTAAACATTGGTTCTGTAACCATTACCGTTCAGCCAGCTAACGGAACCGTGAGTGTGAACCCAACTACAGGAGCTATTACATTTACTCCTGCACCAAACTTCTTCGGCACTACAACATTCACTTACCAAGTGTGTGATAACGGTACACCAGCGTTATGCGACGATGCAGTTGTAACGATTACTGTAAACAGTATCAACGACGCACCAGTTGCCAACAACGATGCTACTACAACTAACGAAGACACACCGGTAACACTTAACCTGACTAATAACGATACGGATATCGACGGAACAATCAACACGACTTCTGTTGACCTAGATCCGGCAACTGCTGGTATCCAGACCGTATTGACAACTGCTCAAGGTGCTTGGGCTGTAACCAATGGCGTCTTGACATTTACACCAGTAGCTAACTACAATGGCCCTGCTTCAATTACTTACACGGTAAATGATAATGGTGGTGCTACTTCAAACGTGGCTACTGTGAACATTACAGTAACGCCAGTAAATGATGCGCCAGTTGCTGCAAATAACGCAACTACAACCGCAGAAGACACCCCTGTTACACTAGATATTACAGCGAACGATACAGACCTCGACGGTACCATTAACACTGCTTCAGTTGACCTCGATCCAACGACAGCTGGTCAGCAAACTACACTGACAACTGCTCAAGGTACATGGTCTGTTACAAGTGGTAACCTCACCTTTACGCCAGTTGCTAACTACAACGGTCCTGCTTCTGTGACTTACACCGTAAACGATAACAGCGGTGCTACTTCAAATGTGGCAACAGTAAGCATTACCGTTACACCTGTTAACGACGCACCAATCGCCAACAACGACCTCGCTTCAACTAACGAAGATGCGCCAGTTGTGATCAATGTGCTTAGTAACGACACTGATATTGAAGGCCTGAATATTGGTTCTGTAACCATCACGGTTCAGCCAACTAACGGTACCGTGAGTGTGAACCCAACTACAGGAGCCATTACATTTACACCTGCACCAAACTTCTTCGGCACAACAACATTCTCTTACCAAGTGTGTGATAACGGTACGCCAGTATTATGCGACGATGCAGTTGTAACGATTACAGTTAACAGTGTCAACGACGCACCAGTTGCCAACAACGATGTTGCTAGCACAACAGAGGATACACCAGTACTCATCAATGTACTATTGAATGACACTGACCTTGAAGGTATCAACCCGGCAAGTGTTACAATTACTGTTGCACCAGCAAACGGTACAGTTACAGTTAACCCAATCACTGGCCAGCTTACATTTAACCCAGCACCTAACTTCTTTGGCACAACAACTTTCACTTACCAAGTTTGTGACAACGGAACTCCAGTGCTTTGTGATGATGCTACGGTAACAATTACTGTTAGCGCAGTGAATGATGCGCCTGTAGCCAACAATGACAACGCTACAACTGCTGAAGATACACCAGTAAATATTGCTGTTCTAACAAACGATACTGACATTGACGGAACACTTTCAGCTGCAACAATTGACCTCAACCCTAGCTTACCAGGCATTCAAACGACCGTAACCAACGGTATGGGAACTTGGACAGTTGTTGGTGCTCAGGTTCAGTTTGTGCCTGCCTTGAATTTCAATGGCACAGCCTTCCAATCTTATGTAGTAAGTGATAACAATGGCTTGATTTCTAACATCGCCATGATCACGGTTACGATTGCAGCCGTAAATGACGCTCCAGTTGTTGACGACGACGTTGCGAACTGCGCTTACAACACAAGTGTTACAGGTGACTTAATCGATGCCGGTGATTTTGATATCGATGGAACTACACTTTATGCAAATACCAACCCAGTTTCTGGACCAAACCATGGTACAATTGTCATCAACCCTGACGGAACTTATACTTACATCCCAGATAACTTCTATGTGGGTACAGATGTAGTTGTGGTTTCAGTTTGTGACCAAGGATTACCTTTACCAGGTATTTGTGTCAACGATACACTCGTAATTACCGTAAACCCTTGTACTGCCAACGACCCAATACAAGACTGTGACAATGATGGTTTAACCAACGCGCAAGAATTGGCACTTGGTACGGATCCATTTAACCCTGATTCAGATGGTGATGGCGTACTTGATGGTACAGAAGTAGCTGACGGAACCAACCCAGCTAACCCTTGTTCTTTGATCTTTGCAAGCCAAACAGTTGCGCCAAGTACAGCATGGTTGAACCTTGACTGTGACAACGACGGTCTTACAAACGGACAAGAATTGGCACTTGGTACAGATCCATTGAACCCAGATTCTGACGGAGATGGGGTTCCAGATGGTGTTGAAGTAGCCGACGGTACAAACCCTAATAACCCTTGTTCATTGATCTTTGCAAATCAGTCTTTGACACCAAGTGTATCTTGGATGGGCTTAGATTGTGACAACGATGGCCTCAGCAATGGTACTGAAATCAACCTCGGAACTGATCCGTTTAACCCTGACTCTGATGGCGATGGCGTTCTTGACGGAACTGAAGTTGCAGACGGTACTAATCCTTCTGACCCATGTTCATTAGTATTGGCAAGCCAAACAGTTGCTGTGAGTTCAACTTGGGGAGCATTAGATTGTGATAACGATGGTCTTACTAACGATCAAGAAGTTACTGCAGGAACAAACCCATTCAACCCAGATTCTGACGGTGATGGCGTTCTTGACGGAACTGAAGTTGCTGATGGCACTAACCCTACTGACCCTTGTTCATTGATTTTTGCTAATCAGAATACTACACCTACCTCAGCTTGGGAAAATCTTGACTGTGACAATGACGGCTTAACAAACGGAACCGAAGTTGACCTTGGTTCTGACCCGAATAATCCAGATACAGATGGAGACGGTGTTCCAGACAACACTGAAGTTCAAGAAGGAACTAATCCAGCTAATCCTTGTGATTACAATTTAGCTAGCCAAACAATGACAACAAGTGCTGCTTGGGCAAGCTTAGACTGTGACGGAGATGGTGTTACCAATGGAACTGAGGATGCCAATGGCAACGACCCAACAGACCCTTGTGATCCGTTTGTAGAAGGCACGAATTGCGACCTAATTATCGAGGTACCTGAAGCCTTCTCACCTGATGGCGATGGTGTGAACGAAACATTGATCATCGAAGGACTTGAAAATATCGACGGTGTTTCAATCACTATATTTAACCGTTGGGGTAATGAAGTATTCAGCGCTAACCCTTATAACAACGATTGGAATGGTACTTCTCAAAGTAATTTGAATGTCGGAGGAGATGAACTTCCTACTGGTACTTATTTCTATATCCTTGATACGCAAACAAGCAAATACGGCGTACTCAAAGGCTATATTTACCTCAAACGCTAAGCAACTAAACTGACAGAGCAATGAAAAATAAAATTCTATATATCATCCTTGCGAGCACATGTATCTTTAGTGCTAAAGCGCAACAAGAGGCACATTTTACACAATTTGCCGACAACCAACTATTTGTCAACCCTGCTTATGCGGGTAGCAATGAAATTCTGAACGCGACTGTCCTACACAGACAGCAATGGGTCGGATTCACAGGTGCTCCGCAAACTTCTACATTCAGCATGAATTCTCCGCTTTCATACGAAAGTGTTGGTTTGGGTGTGACTATGGTTAGTGATCAGATCGGGCCATTGAGCCAAAACATGATTTACGGTGATTTTTCTTATACCTTAAGATTTAGCAATCAGACCAAATTAGCTTTTGGTTTGAAAGCAGGTATGAATGTCATCAATGTCAATTCAAGTGGGCTCAATACGAGCACTGAAAATGATCCAAACTTGATGAAAGATGTGCGCAACCAGGTCAATCCAAATCTTGGCTTTGGTGTTTATTATCATTCAAAAAACTGGTTTTTCGGTGCAAGCACGCCAAAAATCTTTGAGAGCAGCTATGACGGCACCAGCTTAAATATTGAAAAACGTCACTTCTTTGTGAATGCCGGAACAGTATTTAAGGCAAGCCCTAGCTTGAAATTCCGCCCAATGATTCAGGCCAAATTTACTGAAGGTGCTCCTTTGAGTTTAGATGCAGCCATGACCGCTATTGTGCAAGAAAAAGTATTTATCGGCGCCATGTACCGTTTGAATTCAGCTGGCGGTTTATTTGTACAATATCAACTTGCCCCTACCTTCAGAATCGGTCTTGGTACTGAAATCGGCCTCACAGAAATTCGCAAATACAACGACGGTACTTTCGAATTGATGTTGAGTTATGACCTCGCAAACAGCAAATCAGGTATTAAATCACCAAGATATTTTTAAGCAAAACCATGAAAAATTTATTCATACTTTTTATTCTATTCAATGCTGGTTTGGCTTTTTCTCAAAGTGGTCAATTAGCAAAAGGAAATTTCTATTTTGACAAAGAAGGGTATTTTGAAGCCATTACTTGTTATGAGCGTGTACTCGGCTCTGAGTTTGACAGTCCAGAAATGCAAAAAAAACTGGCTTATTCATACAACTTCTGTGGTCAATTTGATAAAGCTGAAAAACTTTACAAAAAACTCATTGGTCAAAAAGCTGATGCACAATTACTATATGAATTAGGCTATTGCTTGGCGCGTCAAAACAAACAAGATGAAGCCAACGCATATTTCCAGCAATTTGCAGCTGCAAACCCTACCGATAAAAGAGCGCAACTTTTCTTAAAAGACCCAGGTTATTTAGCCAAATTAATGGCTGCTGAGCCACATTTCAAAATTGCTAAAACCGCCCTCAATACAGATCATGCTGATTTTGGTGTGTATCCAATTCCAGGGCGTAATGAAGCCATGATTGTGAGTTCAAGACGTTTTTCTTATTGGGGAAATCCAAGATGGGCTGGCGACAACGATCAATTTTTGGACCTCTACACCGTAGAACTCGTTAAAGACAAAACCGATAACGCTCCTAAATACATTCAAAAACCCTTGAATTCAGGAATGCATGAGGGGCCAGCTTGTTTCAGTACCGATGGACAAGTGATGTATTTTACAGCAGACAACAGAACCGCAAATCAGGCTGGTATGGTGAACCTAAAAATTTACCGCGCCTACTGGAAAAACGGTATCTGGACAGACCGTAAAGAATTGCCAATCAACAGCGATGCTTATTCTAACGGGCACCCTGTATTAAGCACCGACGGGAAAACCCTTTACTTTGTTTCTGATCGTCCGGGTGGCTTTGGTGGTTCTGATATTTACAGCGTTGC
>JACCDI012237078.1_pt1 | contig 15098 bp, 13 predicted proteins | sample 7442791 | NCBI WGS metagenome assembly JACCDI01 (sample SAMN15323434, study PRJNA562643) | freshwater metagenome | isolation source: river surface water | place: USA:Blue River Watershed | collected 2017-08-15 | reverse complement strand
TGACTCCTGACCGGTTCGCGATGTTGTGATTAATTCAACGTCACTATTTTTTGCCAAGATAGAAGAAGTTTTTGATCCCAGTAACCCAGTCGAACCAAGTAGAAGAACGCGTCTCTTCACAATTGCGCTAGATTTCTTGGATTAAGCTTCTGATCTCGGGAATCCCACTGAGCATCTCAGAGAGCTCAAATGCGGTAAGCATCTTTGTTGAATTAGAGGAGTATTCTTCAATATTAGAATCAAGACTTGAAATTTGATGCGCTACTCGCGGAACTTGGAAGTAGCTGGCAGTTTCCGACGCCCTAGCTCTCTCCTCAGCAGTAAGCAAAGACTCATGGATTTTTTCCCCAGGCCTAATCCCAACATAATTTCGTTTGATTTTCCGCTTTGTCATTATTTCAAGAGCCTCAACGAGGGTTTCAACCGTCGACGCCGGAGCTTTTTGTACGAACAGATCGCCGGATCTCCCGTTTTCAAGTGCAAACAGAACCAAGTCTACAGATTCCTTGAGAGACATCATGAATCTTGTCATACTTCCATCTGTGATGTTCACAGAGCCGGATTCCTTCACTGACTTCAAGAACCCGGGAATGACAGAACCTCTTGATCCGATGACATTTCCATATCGCGTGATTATGGGACATGACTTTGCACCATGATGTTCAGCTCGCACTAACTTCTCCATCATGGCTTTTGACATTCCCATGGCATTAACCGGATACACCGCTTTGTCAGTGCTTAGAAAAACTGCTTTCTTTACTCCAGCTGCATCTAGAGTTGAGATTATATTCTGGCTTCCAGCAATATTAGTTTGGACAAATTCCCAAGGAAACGATTCACCTGCTGGCACTTGCTTTAGCGCAGCAGCGTGAAAGACGAAATCTACCCCCTGAAGAACCGTTCTTACGGTTTGTTCATTTCTAACGTCCCCCAGAACCATCTTCAATCGGGTGTCCGGAAACTCCTCACGCATAAAATGTTGCTTAGCCTCATCTCGGCTAAGAACAATTATCTTCTGAATATTGGTGTTTAGTAAGTGTTCGACCAATGTTTTACCAAATGAACCAGTCCCACCGGTTATAAGAAAAGTCTGTCCTGCGAACATGTGGCTCCTCGTTAACATACTCTAGGCGGTAGCCTACCACCCAAGGCTTGAAACGATTCTGATAGAAGGCGAACATGAAAGTCAATTTAGCGAATTTGCAAGTCGTAATCTTTTCGCGCAATCGACATGAGCAACTAATTGAGAGCCTTAGTTATTGGGACAATTGCGGCATAGAAACACTGGTATTACATAACACCAAACAGCCACTCAAGCCTGCTGAAATTCCATCTTCTACAGAATACATAGTTCACGAAGGACCATTTGCGGAGCGCTGTGCGATTGCAAGTAAGGTTCTCACATTCGATTACTTTATTATCGCGTCTGATGATGAACGATATTTACCGACCGCGCTGACTAATATGGTGAAGGAATTAGAGAAAAGCCAGGAGCTTGCTTCCGTCGGCGGACAAGCAATCGGAATTATGAAGTATGGTCTGAGATATCGCACAACCCTTGCATATAAATCTCAAATAAGGTATCAGAACTTAAATTCAGAATTCCAAAATAGAGTTATTTTTCACTATGAAGGCGACCAGAACTACAGCGGTGCCATGTACCGAATATTTAGGCGCGAGCATTTTGAACACTTCTTAAAATTAATTTCTAAGTTCTCCAATATTGGAACTCCATACATCTTCGAGGTTACATCTGAACTTTTCTGGACACTTATTGGTCCAGCTAGGTATGTCAACGAAGTATTTTGGGTTAGAAATTGGATTGTGCCACCCGTCCAAACAAGTGACTGGGATCGAAAGCAATACTTTTATGAATGGGCTCAAGATCCAAAGTACAAGAAAGAATTTGAATTTTGGAAACGAATGGTCACTGATGAATTCAATCTTTTGGAAGAGAACTCTGCTGTGTTCGAAACAGTCCTACGCCACCGAATGAATATCGAAAAGAAAGAACAACTGAGAAATGAGAAATTGAGCTTGCAGAGGTTCTCAAAAACAAGAAAAATAAGGAGAATTATCTTTTCAATATTTAAATCAAAATACCAGCAGAAAGGATTAAACTCCCAATTGAAGAATCTTGGCGTAGAGGTAAGAAGCGACGAACTTGCAGCGGCCCTGTACTCAATAACGACCTAAGAAAAACTTGATTTTCTTCAGGAGGCTATAAAGAGGTTGATTGTTCCAAACGAGTCGTCTTGCCTGACGAACAAGGAAAAATCTGTTGACGTTATAGGTATTCCACCGCGAATTTACAAAATTTGGGTTGATAAAAATTTTCTGGTCATTTTTTCTCATTTTCAAATGCAAATCAACATGTTCACTGTCGCTGCTTCGACTTTCGACTTTAGAATAATCAAAACTAAGAAAAACATGCGGTTTATAGATTGCGAGCCCGCCGAACCCTGAATCCACAGGGACCCAACTAGTGTTTCTTGGTATTTGCCTCATCTTCGAGTAGATGGCGTCCCTCTTGATAAAGTCTTCCAGCAAAATCGCTCTAATCCGATTGAGAAAATGGAATCTGGACATTCTCAAATTCCTAATTTTTGCACGTTCGCTCTCAACTACTTCGAAGTAATTTCCCGGCTGCCAATTGCGCTCACGAAGGGCAAAAATATCGTAATAACCTCCAGATTGATTGGATAGGCAGCAGTCCCAGTCAAGCCTAGTGAAGCAACTTCTTACCGCCTCGTAGTTTAAGGCATTGTTCATGCCATCTAGATCAGCAGCTACTATGTAGTCCCATTTGTAAATCTCAAAATTATCTCGAATGAATTTAACGTAATCATTTCTACAAAACCGTATACGTTCGACTCTATCGGGAATGGCATCTTTCAATTCTCCAAAACTCTTGAAGTAAAAATTGTCATTCGACTTGGATAATTCATTTAAAGAAAGCAGGGTTGGATCATCCGAATCTGACTCTACTAAGTAAGTGAAAACCTCAAAATCTACCGAGAATGCATCTCTCACGGAGGTGAAATCAGCCGTAAGTCGCTGGGAGACGTTTGAAACAGTTCCGACGATGAGAACTCGACCCTTAACATCAGATTCGTTCACAAGTACCTTGCCCATGAGAGACACCTTATAAAAGGATTGTGCGTATTAACAATCATTGAGATTCGTATTCTTTGGTGAACCTATGATTGCACACATGGATAAGAGAATCTCATTGTAAACTTATGACATGCTACCAGAGAGCCCGGTAAAGTTAGAATTCAAAGACCTTGCTCGCTGTGGTGCCTGTCATTCAAAAAATTTGGATTTAACGCATGATTTTGGAAACGTTCCGCTTGCTGGACATTTTCCCGAATCCGAGGAGACACCACTTAGTTTAATTCCAATGAAATTGCTTTTTTGTTCACATTGCACACTGCATCAAATATCTCCTGACATTTCAGATGATTATCTCTTTAAGGACTACAGATATATTTCATCAATTGGTATGCAAAGTCATTTTAACGAGCTCGCTGACTGGTTTCTTAAAGCATGTAATCCGAATAAATCGGCGAAAATCCTTGAATTTGGGTGTAATGATGGTCCTTTGTTATCAGCTCTTTCCGATAAAGGTTTTAGTCCGATTGGGATTGACCCTGCATCAAATATAGTTCAGCGAGCAATCAATAAGGGACTCAGAGTAATAAACGATTACTTCAGCTTAGATGCAGTACATCGATATAATGAATTACAAGATTTGGATTATATTTTTTCGTCGAATTCATTTGCACACATTTCCGAAATAGCTTCAATTGCGGAAGCAATCTCTGCTGCTTTGGCCCCAAATGGGAGATTCATTGTTGAGGTACAGAGCCTAGTTTCACTCATTGAAACATCGGCATTTGATTTCATTTATCATGAGCATAAGTACTATTACACAATCGAAAGTATTTCGAGATTGATGAATAGATATGGCCTGTATTTGGAAAATGCTAGCTTGATTCCTACCCATGGTGGTTCATATCGACTTATTTTTGGGAAATCTAAACTAGAACAAAGTCTTGTCACGAAAGTACTTATCTCTCGGGAAGAAGCTCTCGTAATCAATTCCGAGAATATTAAATCTGCGATTTCAAGGTATGAAGCTGAACTTAGAAAACTCGATGATCTCCTTCAATCCCTACACGCTGAAGGCAGCCGAATAATTGCCTTTGGTGCATCGGGACGCGCAAACATGTTGCTCGGCAAGCTTCCACGGTCTCGTGAATTGATTGAAAAAGTTATTGATGAATCGCCCGAGAGATTTGGGCGCTTAATGGCTCAGAATCAAATTCCGATTGCGCCTCTCTCGGGTACAGATTTTTCTCGATACACGACACTGGTAGTCCTCGCTTGGAATTACTCGGATTCAATTATTAAGAAGCTAGAAAATACACAATTAGATTTTATAATACCTTTGCCAACTTTGACGGTAATTGATTCTAAGAACCGTAAAGGTGAACGTGCTTAAAGTCTTGGTTGAGTAACCCAGTAATTTCCTGTCTATTTCGTGCGGGAATCGATGATTGCTTCTTGAATACTGCGGACCTTATTCCCACAATCCAAAATGAAACTTTAGACGAGGTCCCAATGAAATATTCTGTTTGAGTTGCACGAGCCAACACGGAAACAGTGTCTAAATCTGGCGCGAGGACATTCTGACCTTTATGTGGGTCTAATAGTTCTAGGGCACGAGAAGGGGAATCTGAATAAATTTCAATTGCTGAAAAATCTGAGTCTTTACAAATTCGTTCAAGTTCGTCCAAGATAGCGATTGGAGGGATTGGATGCTTATTTTCCAAATTCAACAAATCGCCAAGTCGGTAGTGAACGGAACAAACACCATCATTCCCTCGGATACGCTCAGATACTAACTGAAGTCTGTCACTCAACGTCAGAAAGAACTCTGGGCTGATCGTTCGATAGGAATAATGTCCTCGTATCGATTGAGTCCAGAAGCGAACTCGCTTAAATGAATTGTCATCATCACACGTCTGCATCAGGCCGATTAAAGTGAGCAACCCCTTTAGGTAAGACGTATACCAAGTTCGTGCAGTCTTCATTCCGGGAACGGCGCCTACACTGGATTTTGAGAAATCATCACGGTAGTTGAATGATATTTCCGGGAAAAGTTCTACAACTTCAGGAATTCTTCGAGTTACGCCCCCCGTATGCAGGAAAACAGTAATTTTTCGAAAGGAGTAATTCTTTTCTATATCTTTCAGCAAGGCAACAGCAAAAAGTTGAGATCCCAACCCTCCCCACGCATGGATTCTAAGTTCAGGTCTGAGGGTAATCATGCTCTAAGTATAGTTAGGTTCGTCGACTAAACTGAAGACATGGAGAGTCGTCCAATGCATGAAGTGAGTGCGGGGTTCTTGAGTTTCGTTGGCCCAAACTATTCTCGATCCAGTACCCTACTTAATTTTAAGAGTCCAGGAATCGAAAAGACATACTTTCATGTACCAGACAAATTCCTGAAAAGCATCAGGTGGATTTTCAAGAATCGAACTAATTTGAGAAAATTAGATGTTCTCGTCGTGATGTCCCCGTGTCATATGCTGACGCTAGCTTTAAAGATGATTACCAATAAACCAATAGTTCTCGATGCAGGCTGGTCTTTAACTGACGGTGTGCTATCCCGAGGATTTAAAGTTCAGAATTTCTATAAATTCCCCTTGCTTTTTGCTGTGGATCTGATTTCGATGCATTCCGCCGATTTAGTGCTGGTTGAAAGCATCTTACAGTGGAATCGAACCCGAAAGTTTTTCTTGCTTTCACGTAAGAAAGTTCAAATTAGTTATACAGGTTTAGACGAATCGCAATTCAAGAACTCAAGTGATTTCTACGAAAAAGAAAGTGAATTATTATCCCAACTAAGGGAAAACATTGAAGGAAAGGGAAAGAGTTTGGTTGTACTTTTTCGGGGAAAGGTAAATAGGGAGTCTGGATTCGAGACTATCTGTGAAGCTGCAAAAATACTATCTAATGAGGCTACCTTTATCTTTATTCTAGGAGAGCGAGATTTAGTACCGAGAGATCTAAAAAATGTTATTCGACTGTCCAATGTTTCACCGCATGAGATGATGGAAATATACGACATTGCGCAAGTAGCGATTGGTCAGATTTCGGAACACCCGCGACTCAAGTACACCATCCCTCACAAAGCTTTTGAGGCTGGATATTTTAAGAAAGCCTATGTGACCTCGGGAAGTCGAGGAATTAAGGAAATCTACAATGAAGAATCTGCAATCTATCTGAGTAAGTCGAACCCTGAATCTCTAGCTAGCGCAATTCTTAATCTTAGGAATCGAGACTTAAGTCAGACATTTGGTGAAGAAATTTGGCTGCAATACCAGCACTCACTCTCGCAATCGGTCATTAATAAGCGTTTCGAGCGGCTAATTCGAGACTGTGTAAATCATATATCGTAAAGCTTTAGCAAATTTTTACTCATTGAGCTCGCACTAAACATTCTCAATCTTTCTTTCTGAATATCGAGAACTAAATTTCTGTACCCGGGTTCCTTAAGGGCATTTATTTTGAGTAAAAAGTCATCGGCATCACCAGTTATGCAAAGTCCGGGGAATTCTTCCCCTAAGACCTCAGGAATTGCTGAATTTCTAGAAGCGACGATTGGTATTCCAGCATCCATCGCCTCAAGAAGAACCATTCCAAAGCCCTCATACAAGCTAGTCAGAACAAAAACGTCTAGCGAAAGCAGAAAATCACGTGTAAACGAACTTCGCCCCAGGAATTTAACTTTTGATTTGAGATTGAGGGTCTCAACAAAATGCTTAAGTTCTGACTCTAATGGTCCTGCCCCTAAAATCGATAAAGAGCTTTCTGTATTCTGAATATTGTAGCCATGGAACGTTCGAATCATTGTCGGAAGATCCTTTTGTGGCGCAAGTCGTGAAATCGTGCCCAGTCTCAACAAGCTAGATGGCAAATTCGATTTCATTTGTTTCGTATCAACTTTTGGGAAATATCCATAGTAAACAACTTCAATGTTTTCTTCATTCTTGACTTCGCCTGAGTTTAAGAGAAACTCTTTTACAGATTTAGATATGGCGATAATTTTAGCCGCGCGGCGTTCCACCAACCTCGAGAGGAATCCCGAAATGAATTCCGGCGCGCTCGGAAAGAAAGATTCTGCATTGTGACGAGTTGTGATGAAATGGAAATTTCCCATGGTTGCCAATCCAACCAATTCAGCCCTTGGAAGGTGCGCATGGAGGATAATATTTTCCCCTGCGATCAGCTTCGTCATATGCCAAGGCTGAAACAAAGGAAATTTCCCGACCAATTCATGGTGAACGGTGGCTCCGAGTGTAAGTAAGTCTTGTTCAAGTTCAGCCTCACCCTTTAAATAGACAACGTGAACTTCGAGCCCCTGTCTCACCTGCTCTTCAACTACCACAAGCAACTGATTTTCAGCTCCACCACGTAAAATTGTCGTTATTAAGTGATAAACCTTCTTCACAAAGCTATTTCCTTACGGAAGAACTCAGCGGTTTTTTCAATACCACTTTCAAGATTGACCAATGGTTGCCACCCAAGAAGGCCTTTGGCAAGAGTGATATCAGGCCTTCTCTGGCGAGGATCATCTTGAGGCAATGGCTCAAAAACAATCTCAGATTTCGATTGAGTAACATGAATAACCTTTTCAGCTAATTCAAGCATCGAGAATTCATTCGGATTGCCGAGGTTTACTGGAGTATTTATGGGTGCTTCCAAGCTGAGCAGCTTATAAATCCCATCAACCAAATCTGACACAAAACAGAAGGATCTAGTTTGTGAGCCATCACCATAAATTGTAATCGGAACCCCCGCAAGTGCTTGAACAATGAAATTAGAAACTACTCGTCCGTCCCCGATTGACATGTTTGGCCCATAAGTGTTGAAGATTCGAATTACGCGAGAGTCAGTTCCATATTGTCTCTTATAGTCAAAACAAAGTGTTTCTGCAGCGCGCTTGCCTTCGTCATAGCATGATCGAATTCCAATGGGATTTACGTTTCCCCAGTAAGTTTCAGGTTGTGGTGAAACGGTTGGGTCTCCGTAAACTTCGCTGGTGGAAGCCTGAACAATCCTTGCTCCTAGCTCCTTTGCGAGATGAAGCATGTTAATTATCCCCAAGAAATTTGTCTCAATTGTTCTCACAGGATCTAGCTGATAATTCTTGGGAGATGCGGGGCATGCGAAATTAAGAATCGCATCAATTTTAGCTTTATACGGGACACGCACATCATGTTCTATAAACTTAAATGACGGGTGGGTTAAAGCTTGTGTCAGGTTCTTAATTGAACCTGTTGAAAGGTCATCGATTCCGATTACTTCGTGTCCTTCGTGCAATAACTTTGAAGTCAGATGAGAGCCGAGAAATCCAGCAGCACCGGTGAGAAGAATCTTCATAGCACTATATTCTCATATGCTTTCAGTTAAACGTCATTTAAGCAATTGAAAAAGCTGATCGACCCAATTGGTTAGAGAGTGGCTTTTCACAGCAAGTGAACGCCTTCTGTTCAACTCCGTATCTAAATCAGCAAAATTAAGTGATTTTAAGGTTCTGTATTCAGAGATTAGGGAAACAGGCTCAGAGTTAGACCAGGACCCAAAAATGTTAATGTATTCAGGATTGATGGTGACTACCGGAACACTAAGCATCGTTGACTCCACGAGTGTTTTGTCAAGGGAACCAATATACGCATGAAAAAAACATCCCGATTTTGCCATTTTCTCAGGGAAAAGTGCACGTGATATCGAGCCTTCAAATTCAAGCCAACCGAGCTCAATCTGATTGCAATATTTCGCGGATAGAGTGGCAGCCCAAATTTTGGACTCTTCATTTGCAGGAGAACCCACGAGTTTTAGTTCTATCTGATCATTTTCCCGACGCAATTCGATTGCAGCCTGAATCAAAGTTTCAATCTGTTTCGATTTATCGAATCTTCCAATGTGAATCAATTTGTTTAAACTCAACTTTTCAAGCGGGATCTTTGCGAACCGAGACTCATCAATGGCCTGACCTATAGGCAAGACTTTTTCGCTTTTTATGGGGCACGAGCCAGGAGTAGAGGTGATAATTGAATTGACCCAAAACGAGGACCACGCTAAGTAATTTGATTTTGAGGTGTGAGCATACCAAAGCAACTGCCTTTTCCCTCGTAATCGAATAAACGGCGAAAGTACGGCACATTGCAAGTCGGTCATGTGGAAAAAAACTGAATTAAAATCACCACGAATAATCAAAGGCAAAGATTTAACTAGAAGCCTCACCGTATTTCTGAAACCTTGCCCAGCGTTCCAATGTGTTTCAATAATTTTGACATTAAGGGAGACTTTGTTGATTCCTGCCTGGCCTGTAATTACCGTCACGTGGTCAAATTTGTTAGATAAAGCATGCACTGCCTCTTGCTGATGAGACAGAAGGGGATGCTCGGAATCCATCACGTAATTTACAATGAGGAGCTTTGAGGGCCTGGACACATGGCTAGTGTAGAGTTTAATTACACTCAAAGTTAGTGAAATTCTTATGGAAGGTGACTCCGGTGCGATACTTAGTAACTGGCGTAGCAGGATTCATCGGATCTAATTTGGCGGCACGGCTGGCGGCCTCAGGGCACGATGTAGTTGGAATCGACAGTTTCAACGATTATTACTCCCCAGAACTCAAATTATTCAGAAAAAAGAATTTACTAGACCCCCACGGAATTAATGTCCATGAATTCGACTTGTGTGATTTGAATCGGACGTCGCAAGTCGTGCAAGACTTAAAGCCGGACTCGATATTTCATTTGGCCGCTCAACCGGGGGTGCGCATACCGTTGGGAAGCTCAAACCTTTATGTTCAAAATAATTTAGTGGCTCATGCAAATATCTTGCAGACCGCGGTTGAATACGAAGTACCTAATTTCTTATATGCTTCTTCTTCAAGTGTTTACGGCAATTCAACAGCTGATACTTTCAGTGAAGATGACAATTCTATTCAACCGATAAGTATTTATGGTGCGACAAAATTAGCAAATGAAATTCTTACCCCGGCATTTGTCAAGAGAAGCAATACTAGAGCCAGAGGGCTACGTTTTTTCACCGTTTATGGCCCTTGGGGAAGACCAGATATGGCATATTTCCGACTTATTGAAGCAGCAATAAACGGAACTAACTTCAGAAAATTTGGCGAAGGCGAAATAAAGAGAGATTTCACGTTTGTTGACGACATCACTTCAATGATTGAAAGGCTAGATAAACAATTGAGTGAGACGCCGATAGGGAAATCCGATGTGGTAAATATCGGCGGAGGAAAACCATATTCACTCAATGACTTGATTGAGATAATCTCTGCTAAATCAGACTCACAATTGAATTTGAAAGTCGAAGAGAGCAACCCCAACGATACAAAATACACATCAGCAAATGTTGAAAGACTTATTTCACTGGTTAGAGAAAAGCCAGAAGTTGATTTGGATTCTGGCGTGTCAAGAACCTTCGCCTGGGCAACTCAGCCAGAAGTGAAGCCATACCTACTGAAGTGGATTAAGTCCACTATTTAAGCTCTACCCAGCTTTCAAACAACTTTTTTAGGCTCTGCTCATCTCTGTCCTTTTGAATTTGGATTGATTCAGCTCTATTTGCGTTCTCAGAAAAGCCTTCCACACCACGGATAACCTTGATGGCTGCCTCTTGAACTGAGTCAAACAACTGATACCCGGTATGGAAACTACGGCCCGCTTCTCTTGCCCCCTCTGAATTTTTAGCCACAACCACCATTCCGCTTAGGCGAGCTTCCCGCAATGCAAGGCCATAGCCTTCTCGTGGTGCCGCTGATAACAGCACCTTTGAGCTGGCATATATATCTCGTAACCTTTCGCCGGTCAGGGCCCCAAGAAGTACTACAGAACCAGATTCAATTTCTTTAGCGAGCTCCCGATAAATTGAATCGCTGTAGTTCCCTTCTCCAACAAAAACTATTCTCGTCTCATTAGCCAGGCTCAGAATTTCCTTGATAATCAAGATAACCTGATCAATTCCTCGTTCCGCGTGAAGGCGCCCAACTATTGCAACGTCATAAATCATTTCAGCAGCCCTTTGTTTTGGAATCTTCGAAAAATCAATCGGAATGGGAGAAACGATGAATTCGGCCTTAACCTTATGGGAAATACTCTTAATCTCCCTCTCTTGAAATTCAGAAACGATGCGAATTGAATCAGCTTGGCTAAACGCGAATCGAGAGGACGCGACTCGAGTTAAGCCTCGAAGTCCTGGGTTATTTAACGAGGTATACACGTCACCATGAAATTGGCACTGAATTGAAACCTTCTCACCAAAGAGGCGGCGACAAATTACCGACACAAACAAAGAAAATTGATTATCTCCACAAATTAATGTGAATGAGCGTTCTGTGGATTTAAGTATACGAAAAAGGGATGAAATATTCCTCAATGTGCTTTTGGAACGGCAGAGGAAATTTAGATGCGGATATTTGGCGCTGTATTCAATTTTCTTAAACGGCGCGATGACATAAATGGAAGATAATCCATAAACTTCACCTAATTTGCAAGCGTATGTCTCCCATCGTCTAAGAAGGGCCTCAAGCCCTAAGTCTGAAGCAGGGAATTTAGATTGGATGAAGAGCACTTCTCTCACGAGTTGTACTCCATAAGTACATGATAAATTTTTTCAAAATTTCGCTGGCGGTCAAATCTCTCGCGAGTATCTATTGCGGCGATTTCGCCCATCTGATTTGAAGATTCAAATTCAAGTATAGCCATGGATACTGCCTCAGATAGTGAAAGTTTCTCTCCAACCAAGAATCCATCTTTCCGATCTCGGATAACTTCTGCTGAGCCAGTGCCATCCCTCGCAACCGAAATCATCCCTGCCGCACGAGCTTCGACTAATGCGTGTGGAAGACCTTCGTAGTGACTGTTCAACACAAAAATCTTTGAACTACCTAACAATTGAAGAATTTGATTTTCCGAAACATCACCGAAGAACTTCACATCCAATGTATGTTTCTTGGCGAGTCTCTCTAAATTCTCACGCTCTGGACCATCTCCAGCAACGGCCAGAGTTAAATTATGTCTCGCACAGACTTCGACTAATTCATCAACACCTTTCCAGGGTGCGAGCCGGCAAACTGTAAGCACATCAAATTGAAATGTGTCCCTTTTCAGAGTTGAAAATTTAGACAAGTCCACCGAATTCTGAATTAAGCGGAGTTTGGATTCGGGAATACCCCACCTAATACAAAGTTGAAATAACCCATTAGATGGAACGATTACGAGTGAGGCTCGCTTCAAACTCTTTGTAAATAAATAACGAAATATACAATATTTAGCAGGTAGATCTGACTCTTGGAAGTCATTTATATCAAGATCCGTAATTTTATTGTTCCTTGCACGCTCCCACACAATGTCACCAGGAACTTTAGCAACATAGTTAAACCTTTTTAATCTAGAGGAGATATAAGTTTCGAGGAACGCCCCAACTGCAATTATTCGATCATCTTTTTGAGCAGATTTCGTGATTTTGCCTATCATTCTGATGTATCTAACTAAAAGATTGTTATTTCTAGAAATTTTAAGAAGTTTCCTAGTCGCGCCAGGCAAGTCTTCTCTAATCTCATTCCCATATGAGATTACCTTCACATCTACACCATCCCAAGAAGACCAGTTAGCAAATTCGGAGGCAAACTTTGCTGGGCCACCAGGGTCTGGCGGGAATATGCCCGAAATTAGGAGTAAAGATTTAGGCATACGGACAATTTACACTAGCTCGCACAGATTATCTGTTTCACATCGATACACTCTGCAGCATGACAGGAGGCGCATAGATGTTTAATAGCTCAGTTATTGCACGATCAGTTCGCATACTCTCGGCAATGGACAGGCGAAAAATATTTGCCGTTATCCTAATTCAGATTTCCTTCGGACTTCTCGACTTAGCTGGCGTCGCGCTTGTGGGAATTTTAGGGGCGCTAGCAATAACGGGAGTCCAGTCGAAAGACCCAGGGAATCGCGTCTCAGTTGTACTAAATTTTTTGCAAATAGAAAATAACTCTCTTCAGTCCCAGGCAACGATAATCGGGTTACTGGCGGCGGCGCTTCTAATTTCGAAGACCTTTCTTTCTGTGATTTTCGTGCGAAAAACAATTTTCTTCTTGTCCCGTCGAAGCGCCGAAATCTCTGCAAAGTTAATTTCTCGCGTTCTTGCACAACCGCTTGTACGGCTTCAGGCTCGTTCGATGCAAGATACTTTATATGCGGTTACATCTGGTGTCGACACAATTACTATGGGTGTTTTAAATACTGTAGTTATTGTGATTAGCGACTCCTCACTGTTATTTATCTTACTGGCTGGCCTTTTTCTAGTAGATCCGATGGTTTCCTTTGGCACAATTTTTGTGTTTGCCTTTGTTGCAACCCTTCTCTACCGCCTGCTTGAAGTTCGAGCGGTACGTTTGGGGGAATTACAACGTAACGTCACAATCCAAAGCTCAGAAAAGATTCTGGAAGTCTTGAATTCATACCGAGAAATTATTGTTCGTAATCGTCGGGGATATTATGCGAAAGAATTGGGTAAACTCCGCTATGAGTTAGCAGATTTGAATGCAGAGCGGTCATTCATGCCAAATATCAGCAAATATGTTATTGAGATTACTGTGGTTATTGGCTCCTTGGGAATTGCGGCATTGCAATTTTCCATTAACGACGCAGCTCATGCTATTGCAGTGTTATCGGTCTTTGTGGCAGCAAGTACTCGAATTTCACCAGCGATTTTGAGGCTTCAGCAGGGTGCAATCTCCATTAAATCAAGCGTAGGGTCTGCGGTCCCCACCTTGGAGCTCATTGAAGAGCTGGAAAAACTTGACTCGAAGATATCCAGTGTAGATTCACTAAATTTCGAACATTACGGTTTTACCGGTGAAATCTCAGTTGAACGCGTAACCCTGACCTACCCAGGTAAAGAAATGCCTGCTGTTAGTGACATTTCTTTCAAAGTTAGTCCAGGAGAAGTGGTTGCATTTGTCGGACCCTCTGGAGCTGGGAAAACAACAATTATTGATTTAATTCTTGGCGTGCTGGAACCTGATAAAGGGAAAATTCGAGTCCAAATGTCGTCTCCTTTAGAATCAGTTCAGTCTTGGCCAGGCGCGATTGGATATGTGCCGCAAGATGTGATGATCTCTAATGGGACTGTCAGAGAGAATGTGACACTTGGGTATTCTTCAGAAGATGTTGACGACGAAGCCGTCTGGGAGGCTCTAGAAATTGCTCAACTTAGTAAATTTGTAAGGGAACTTCCGCAAGGTTTGCACACCCACGTTGGTGATCGCGGCGCTCAAATCAGCGGAGGGCAGAGGCAACGTCTTGGAATCGCAAGAGCTATGTTTACTAAACCAAAGCTCCTTGTGCTGGATGAGGCTACAAGTGCTTTGGATGGCGTGACAGAAGCGAGCATTACAGAAGCGGTCCATAATCTGAAGGGCGGCGTAACGATTGTCATGATTGCGCACAGGCTTTCAACAGTCAGAGAGGCTGACGTTATTTTTTACATGCGTGAGGGAAAAATTGAGAAGTCAGGTACTTTCGAGGAAATTAGAGAAGCTCTACCTGAATTTGCCAAACAGGCAAAACTGACAGGAATTTAAATCTAGAGGCGTTTTGTCCTTTTTGTCCCCTTCCCACGACAAACTAGGATGGGATTCGTAGTAGGGGATAGAGGCAGCGACGGCTGGCTCTGTAGGACAAAACCGGTTAATAAAGGATCAATAAAGTGGCACTTAGCGTATGGACAGTTCTGAACTGGGGGCTTTTTACACTGAGCACCGTTCAGAGCTACTCGCGCATGCCAACCGCGTATTGAAGGATTCAGCTAAAGCTGAAGAAATCACCCAAGACTCACTCATTAAGTTCATGCTTGCAGCCCCTGAGCTTGAATCTGAAGAGCACGCACTTTCTTATCTACACCGCACCATCGAAAACCTCTGCATTGACTATTTCCGCCTAGAAGGGCGCCGTCCAAATCTTGTGGGCATCGATGATGCACAGGCTGAG
>JACCDI011648966.1_pt1 | contig 15101 bp, 17 predicted proteins | sample 7442791 | NCBI WGS metagenome assembly JACCDI01 (sample SAMN15323434, study PRJNA562643) | freshwater metagenome | isolation source: river surface water | place: USA:Blue River Watershed | collected 2017-08-15 | reverse complement strand
GATTGTGCTCATCAATGAAATCGCTCAATAGTTAGCGGCACTGCCGACTCTTGATCGTGATTCTCTCAAGCGAGCCAAGCAACATGGTTTCTCGGATGCGCAAATCGCTCAGATTCGCGGCCTTACGGAGACCGAGATTCGTGAATTGCGCTACAGCCTTGACTTGAGACCGGTTTTCAAAACCGTGGACACCTGCGCCGGAGAGTTTCCTGCCCTTACTCCATACCACTACAGCTCTTACGAGCAGATGACCGAAGTAAGGCCATCGGAACGTAAGAAGGTAGTGATTCTTGGATCCGGACCAAACCGTATCGGCCAGGGTGTCGAATTTGACTACAGCTGCGTGCACGCCGCCTTTGCACTTCGCGATGCTGGGTTCGAGACCATCATGATCAACTGCAATCCAGAGACGGTATCAACCGACTATGACACTTCGGACCGTCTCTACTTTGAGCCATTGACACTTGAAGATGTGCTGGAGGTCATTCATGCGGAATCCCAGTCGGGTCAACTGCTTGGAGTAATGGTGCAGCTCGGAGGACAGACCGCTCTAGGTCTTGCCAAAGGCTTAAAGTCATATGGAATTCCCATTCTTGGTACGACTCCGGAGTCGATTGACCAGGCAGAAGAGCGTGGTCAGTTCCAGCAGATTCTCGATGCAGCAGGTCTAAGAGCTCCAGCAAATGGCATTGCCACAAATCTCGCTGAGGCGGTATCGGTTGCAAACCGGATTGGCTATCCGGTTTTAGTGCGACCATCGTTTGTGCTTGGTGGTCGCGGCATGGAAATCGTTTACGACGAACCAACGCTGCACGGCTATTTCGACCGCATCGCCAACCACGCGCTGGTAGATACTGAACACCCGCTTTTGGTTGACCGCTTCCTTGACGATGCTATTGAGATTGACATCGATGCCCTCTTTGACGGAGAACAGCTTTTTGTCGGCGGAGTGATGGAGCACATCGAGGAAGCCGGCATACACTCCGGCGACTCAAGCTGCACGCTGCCACCGATCACTTTGAGCGAAACCCAGATTGACCGGGTGTCAAAGGCGACCGAGGAGATTGCCCGAGGGTTGAAGGTCAAGGGTTTGCTGAATGTTCAGTTCGCGCTCGCCTCAGATGTGCTCTACGTGCTTGAGGCGAATCCTCGAGCATCCCGCACGGTCCCGTTCGTCTCTAAAGCACTAGGCATCACCCTGGCCAAGGCTGCGGCGTTGGTAATGGCCGGTTGGAGTATTGAGAAATTGGTAGCTGAGGGTCACCTTCCCGCTCAGGACGGTAGGCATCTTCCCGCCGGAACTCCGATCTCGGTTAAGGAAGCGGTATTGCCATTCAAGCGATTTGCCACCAAGGATGGCCGCTTCGTAGATTCACTGTTGGGTCCCGAGATGCGCTCCACCGGAGAAGTAATGGGTATTGACGTCGACTTCCCAACTGCGTTTGCGAAGAGCCAGGCGGGTGCAGGATCGTCCCTTCCTGCAAGCGGCACTGTTTTCGTATCGGTCGCTGACCGCGACAAGCCGCAGCTGCTGCTTCCAGTCAGGCGTCTCGCACAACTCGGCTACCGAATCTTGGCCACCGAGGGAACCGCGAAAATGCTTGGACGACACGGCATCACAGCAGAAGCGGTAATCAAGCACTCCAAGGCCAAAGATGGTCAGCGTTCCATCGTGGACATGATTACCGCAGGCGAAGTTGATGTTGTCGTCAACACTCCAAGCGGTGCCGACGCCCGCATCGACGGTTACGAGATTCGCGCCGCTACCACTGCAGCGGATAAGCCAATCTTTACAACTGCAGCTCAGCTCAGTGCGGCAATCGGATCCTTTGAGGTTATCCGTGAGGGCAAGTTCAAGGTCAAGCCGCTGCAGGAATATGCCCGTGAGCGAAAGGCGATGTTGCGTGGCTAAGTTCTCTTTGCGCCTAGCCGAGGCGATGTCGAAGTTTGCACCGATCTGCATCGGCATCGACCCCTCGGAGAGCGAACTCGATAATTGGGAACTCCCTGATTCGGCAGCTGGTGCTAGGGAGTATGGGCTTCGAATCATCGACAGCGCACAGGGAAAACTGGGAATCATCAAGCCTCAGATTGGCTTTTTTGAACGCTTTGGCTCGCTTGGCTACCAGACTCTCGAAGAGATAATACGAGAGGCTCGGGATGCCGGTTTCATCGTGATCGCGGATGCCAAGCGTGGCGACATTGGCTCAACAATGCTCGGATATGCTTCGGCCTGGTTTGGCGATGATTCGCCACTTCGCTCCGATGCACTTACCGTTAGCGGTTACCTCGGTCCCGAGTCGCTTAGGGAAACTCTGAACTACGCCCAAGATGTCCAGGGAGGCTTGTTCATTCTCGCCGCCACCAGTAATCCCGAAGCTGCCTCGCTCCAACAGGCACTTATCGGTGGCCGGACAGTCGCGCAGAACGTAATCGATGCTGCCAGATCAATTGGCGAGGGCGAGATGGGCGTTGTAATCGGAGCAACCCAGAACCTCAGGGATTTTGGAATCGAGAGCCTTACCGACTCGGACATTGGTATCCCAATTTTGGCACCCGGCTTTGGAGCGCAGGGTGCGCGATTGGAAGATCTTAAAGACACCTTTGGAGCATCCGCTGGCAGAGTCATCGCTGCCATGTCTCGTGAGCTAACCAAGAATGGTCCAGAGCAAGTAGGTTTGCTAATCGATAGGGCAAAGGCGAAGCTATGAGTTTGGTTGTGCTTGCAGGTCCAGCAGGAGTTGGCAAGGGATCAATCGTCCGCTGGATTTTGGACAACACCGACGACTTCATGCTCTCGGTTTCGGCAACTACCCGTGACCCAAGGCCTGGCGAGGTGGACGGAATTCACTACCACTTTGTTGCGAGAGAAGCTTTCGAGAAGCTAATTTCAGATAACCAAATGCTGGAGTGGGCAACTGTGCACGGCAAGCATTTCTACGGAACCCCGTTGAATGAGTTGACTCGAGCCGAAGCGCTTGACAAGCACCTCCTGCTAGAAATCGACCTGCAGGGCGCGAGACAAGTCCGCGAACAGATACCAAGCGCTCTCATGATCTTTATCAATCCGCCAACCTTTGTGGAGCTCGAGCGAAGGTTGAGATCAAGAGGGACCGAGACAGAAGAGCAAATTCAAACTAGACTTACTACAGCCCGCACGGAACTAGCAGCTGCGGGGGAGTTTGACTACCAACTAACCAACTTGGACCTAGAGGCTTGCGCCCGTGAGGTCGTAGAATTGGTTCACAAAGCTGAAAGAGGATCATGAGCGACAAGCTTGAAGGAATTGTTTACCCACCAATCGATGAGTTGCTGGGCAAGGTTGGCTCTAACTACGAGCTGGTGATCTTCGCATCGAAGCGTGCTCGTCAGATCAACGAGTACTACAGCGCACTTCACGAGGGCAGCCTGTTCAATTACGTTGGACCACTGGTTGACTCTTCAATCGATGACAAGCCACTGAGCATCGCGCTTCGCGAAGCGTACGAGGGCAAGCTCATCAAGAAGTCAGCCAACTAATTTTTTCCGATGCGCATTCTGCTTGGCATTACTGGCGGAATCGCTGCCTATAAGGCTGCCAATCTGATTCGTGGCCTCAGTGAGCTTGGACATCAAGTAACTGTCGTGCCGACCGAAAACGCGCTTCGCTTTATCGGTAAGCCCACCCTGGAATCCCTGAGTGGTCACGCCATTGAGACCGACATGTATCAGGACGTGGCGCAGGTTCGGCACGTCGATCTTGGCCAGCAGGCCGATCTAATCCTCATCGCTCCGGCGACCGCTTCGTTTATCGCCAGATTCGCGGCCGGCATCGCAGACGATCTGATGCTCAACGCCATACTGGCTTCAAATGCCCCGGTTATTGTCTGTCCGGCGATGCACACCGAAATGTGGCTCAACCAGGCAACGCAGGACAACGTAACCACCCTTACGGCCAGGGGAGTAAAGGTTATGGAGCCGGCATCCGGTCGTCTCACCGGAGAGGACTCTGGGCCAGGACGACTTCCGGAGACCCAGGAGATTATTGCCTTTGCGCTGCAAGATCTACCGCTCGAGGGAAAGCACGTAATCGTGACGGCAGGTGGAACTCGCGAACCAATCGATGCCGTCCGCTACATCGGAAACTCTTCTTCGGGTCGGATGGGAATCGAGCTTGCCAAGGCAGCCCGCGATGCTGGTGCACAAGTCACGCTAATCGCTGCAAACATCGATCTGCCACTACCTAAAGGGATTGAGGTGATCCGGGTAGGGACTGTCGATGAGCTAGAGCTGGCAATGGATCAGGACTGCGATGTGATGATCATGGCGGCGGCAGTTTCGGATTTTAGAGTGCAAAATCCTTACCTTGGAAAACTAAAGCGTTCGGCAGGACTGAATCTCGAGCTCACTCCGACTAAAGATCTGATTGCGAACTACGCCGCAAACCACCCAGGTGCCATTCACATTGCTTTCGCGCTTGCCGAAGAATCCCAAGATCGCCTTATTGAAATAGCCCGGGGCAAGCTCTGGGACAAGTCGGTCACCGCGGTTATTGGAAATTCTTTTGAGGCACTTGGCAGTCAGCAGACCCTGGTTCAGTTTGTGACCAAAGAAGAAGCGGTTGAACTCTCTGGAACCAAGTCTGAGGTCAGTAAGGCGATCATCGAGCTGGTTTCCAAGCTAAGCCAGTAGCTTGCAGCTAAACTTTGCTCCATGACGCTACGCACTTTTACTTCTGAATCTGTCACCGAAGGCCACCCAGACAAGATCTGCGACCAAATCAGTGACACCATCCTCGACGCAATGCTCGAGCAAGACCCTAACGCCCGGGTAGCGGTAGAAACCCTGGTAACCACCGGCTTGGTTCACGTTGCTGGCGAAGTTACCACCAGCGGATACGTCGAGATCCCTCAGCTGGTCAGACAGAAACTTATTGACATCGGATACAACTCGTCTCAAATTGGCTTTGATGGCAATAGCTGCGGGGTATCGGTTTCGATTGGCGCTCAGTCGCCCGACATCGCTGGCGGTGTAGACGATGCCCTTGAGTCACGAGCTGGCTCCGAGGATGAAGATTCCAAGCTTGGCGCCGGTGATCAGGGCATGATGTTCGGTTATGCCAGCAATGAGACTTCCGTCTTGATGCCAACTCCCATTTTGCTCTCACACCGCATTACCGAGCGTTTGAGCATTGTTAGAAGAGAACTAAACGATGGCATGATCCGTCCCGACGGCAAGGCTCAGGTTTCGGTCAACTATGACGGAACAGTGCCAGTAGCTATCGACACGGTGGTGCTGTCCACCCAACACCACCCCGACATCACCCAGGATGATCTGGCCAACCTGGTGCTGGAACGCGTGATTCAGCCAGTCCTGAGTGAGTCAGGTCTAAGCACGGACGACACCAAGTTCTTTATCAATCCATCGGGAAGATTCGTTATCGGCGGACCTCAGGGAGACGCTGGGCTTACCGGACGCAAAATCATCGTTGACACCTACGGAGGCATGGCTCGTCATGGTGGCGGGGCGTTCAGCGGCAAAGACCCATCGAAGGTAGACCGTTCGGCTGCCTATGCAATGCGCTGGGTGGCCAAGAATGTTGTCGCGGCAGGACTGGCGGATAGAGCTGAAATTCAGGTTGCCTATGCGATTGGTGTTCCTAAGCCAGTGGCGGTTTTCGTTGAAACATTTGGAACTGAGAAGGTTGAGACCCAAGCAATCGAGCGTGCCATTAGAGAGGTCTTTGACCTTAGGCCAGCCGCAATCATCCGTGAGCTTGACTTGAAACGTCCGATTTACGCTAAGACTGCAGCCTATGGACATTTTGGGCGAGAGCTCTCCGACTTCACCTGGGAGCGCACCGATCGCACCGATGCGCTGCGCGAGGCTGCTGGTCGATAGATGGCCAACTACGCGAGCGTAGTTGTCGAGTCTGACTTACTTCAGTTGGACCGAGAATTTGATTTTCTGGTTCCAGCAGAGTTGTCCGAGGTTGTAAGAGTTGGACAACGAGTCAAATTTCAGCTCGGTAGAACAAAGAAATTGGCCACCGGCTTTATCGCTGCGCTGCCAGAACACAGTTCTTTTGCCACCTCTGAGCTTTCCGAAATCGTTGATGAAACTCCTGTGGTCACCGCAGAGATGTTCGCTCTGGCGCGCCAGGTAGCCAATCGGCAAGCAGTTGCACTGGGGGAGATCCTGCAGCAGGCTGTGGTTGAACATATGCCACGCATCACCAAACCCGAAATAGCGGTGGCAACCAAGGCGATGGAATCTTTGCCATCAATTCCTGGAATCGAAAACCTGCCTGAGCGCTGCGCTGTGCTATCTTCGGCTCGCTCTATCACACATGGTTCCCTTCGATTCCCTGATTGGTGCTGGCTCTTCCTGCAAGCTGCCAACGATGCCCTCAAAGAGGGAAAATCTTCGATTCTGGTGCTGCCGGAAAAGGATCAGATCCAGCAACTGACTTCTCTCTTCAAGGCAGTCGGACTTGAGGAAGCCGTCGTCACATTGCTTCCAGGTGCCAAGAAGTCAGAACGCTTCATGGCTTTTCACAAAATATTGAATCAACCAACTTCCATCGTCATTGGAAGTCGCTCCGCGGTTTACGCTCCAGCACAAAATCTTGGGCTGATCGCAATATTCGATGACGGCGATGACTCATTGCGAGAACAGGGTTCTCCATATACCCATGCCAGAGAGATTGCGCTGATGCGAGCCAGCAGCGGAATAAAGCTCTTGATGGCGGGAAACTATCGCTCCATCGAGGTTCAACGTCTCGTGGAGATCGGCTACCTCAAGGACCTGACAATCAAACTGCCTCCGGCTCGCATCTCATTCTCGCCGCCTGCTCAACGGCTGGATGTTGCCAGCTTCAAGCTGATGCGAGAGGCTCTAGAGACAGGCCCGGTGTTGGTCCTGATTCCTCGCAAGGGTAACTCGGCTACCGTTTATTGCGCAGGATGCGATGAGCGCTTAATTTGCCAGCTGTGCAAGGGTCCGATCTGGGAAACCGAAAGGGGTGAATACCGTTGCCGGGTCTGCCAGGGCATTAGTCACGGCTGTCCAAAATGCGGATCCACCAAGCTTCGTCGCGGTCGAACCGGCAGCACTCGCACCGCTGCGGAGTTTGGCAAGGCCTTTCCCGGTATTACCATTTCCGAGTTCACCTCGGACACCAAGGTCACAGCGGTCAAGAAATCAAAGCATCTGGTGCTGGCAACTCCTGGCTCAGCTCCAAGAGTCGATGGCGGCTACTCAGCGCTTCTAATTCTCGATTCTGACGTCTGGTTGTCGATGCCGAACCTCAGGTCCGAGCAAAGCGCAATTAGAGACTGGATGGAAGCGATTGAGCTTTTGTCAGACTCAGGCCGAGCCCACATTGCAGGACTAGATGCTGATCTTGGACAAGCGCTATCGCTCGGACAGCACCGAGAACTTGCCAGTACCGCATTCCGTGAGGTGAACAATCTCTCGCTGCCACCGGCCGCCAGAATCGCAACCCTGGAGGGTAGCCAAGAAACTATCTCGACGGCTCTTGAGGCAGTCACCAAACTGGGAGCTGTGGTGCTGCGCAGCAATCTCGCCGAGCCGGCTACGGCGCTGATTCGCTTTAGCTACAGCCAAGGACCCGAGATTTCGGCTAGCCTGAAGGCTCTGGCGCTTAAGACCAATGCTCGCTTGGTTGGTGCCAATAAACGTAGAGGCCTGAAGATCGTCATGGATGATCCAGGAGCGCTGTAGGTGGAGTACTGATGAAAATAATCTTTGCCGGCACTCCCGATAACGCGGCGCTAGGTCTGGAGCTGGTGGCCCAACATCATGAAGTCACCTTAGCCATCACTCGCCCGGATGCCGAGATTGGTCGCAAGCGCATGCTAACTCCATCTCCGGTTGCGCAGAAGGCAACTGAGTTAGGCGTACCGATTCTCAAGGCAAAAAGAATTGGTGAAGCTGAGCTTGAGCAAATTAGCAATGCCAATGCTGATCTGGCCTTGGTTATTGCCTTCGGAAGCCTGATCCCTCAAAAGGCTTTAGATGCTCTACCGTGGTGGAACATTCACTTCAGCCTGTTACCGCTTTGGCGAGGCGCATCGCCACTGCAACAATCGATCTTGTCCGGAGGAGTAGGTTCGGGCGTGAGCCTCTTCCAGTTGGATGCCGGTATGGATACCGGGCCGATACTGGCTCAGTTGCCTCTAGAACTGGGGCAAAACGAGCCCACGGTAGCTGCACTACCAAGGTTCACCACTGCGGGAGTAGAGCTTTTCAATAGAGTTGCTCTCGAACCTAGTCAGGCTCGGGCTCAAGTTGGAGAACCCAGCTACGCGCCAAAGCTGGATCGAGATTCCGCTCGCTTGAACTTGAGCCAGAACGCCATCGAAGTCCACCGAGCCATAATGGCATTCAACCCCGAACCAATGGCATGGTGCGAGCTGAACGGCTTGGCCATCAGAGTGCTGGATTCGCGCTCTATGGGAGCTAGTTCCTGGGTGCATGAGAACCTGCTCCCTGGAAGAGTCACCAAGTCCGGGGATCGAATTCTTTTAGAGTGCGGGGCTGGAAGCCAGCTAGAACTTTCCAGGGTTCAACCATCGGGCAAACAACCGATGGCGGCCTCAGATTGGTTCCGTGGACTTGGTGGCGAGGTTCAGCTTGCCTAATCCAAGAATGGTCGCAATTGACCTTCTATCCAGGGTCTCCGAGAGCGACAGCTACATCAATCTGCTGCTTCCGAGCTTTCTCACAAAAGCGCAAGTGCCAGATGGTGACCGGGGTCTGATTCAGGAACTCAGCTACGGAACCTTGCGCTGGCAGCTGCAGTATGACAGCTTCATCGATCACTTCACTACCGGAAAGACACTTTCTCCAAAACTACGCATTGCGATTCGACTAGGAATGCACCAGTTGTTTCGAATGCGAATCCCAGCCCATGCGGCCATTCACGAGACCGTTGAACTTGTAAAGGTTTTTGAGAGAAGTGCCGCTGGAATGGCTAACGCGGTGCTGCGTAACGCCGATCGGCTCGGTTTCGAACAGCTGCTTACCGAGTGCATAAAAGGCAAAAGGTTTGAGGATTCGCTTGCGATTCGCTATTCCCATCCAAGCTGGGTGATCAGTGCGCTGAGAAGCGCGTTGGAGCTCGATGACAAGCCGGATCAACTTGAGCAGCTTCTTGAGGCAAACAATGAAACTCCTACGGTGAATCTGGCAGCGCTGCCGAACACCAAAGCCGCGGAGTACTTGTCGAGTGAAGGACTTGAGCCTGGCGGTGCTGCCCCAACCGCCTTTTTGGCACTGGGAAATCCGGAGAACTATCTCTCCACAGAGGGTGTCAGAGTTCAGGATCAAGGTTCCCAGCTAGTAGCACTGGCACTTTTGGAAGTCGCCAATAAGTCCGGCCGATGGCTTGACATGTGTTCCGGTCCAAGCGGCAAAGCGGCGATGTTGCAGGCCGGTATCTCCAGCTCCGGTGGGATTCTGGACTGCCTTGAACCAATTCCAAACCGCGCCGACTTGGTCAGGCAGGCGTTGAATAAGAAGCTGCCGGGAACTGTGACGGTTGGCTACGGTCAAGATGCCAAGGCGGACTTCTATGATGCTGTTTTGCTGGATGCCCCCTGTTCTGGTCTCGGGTCGGTGCGCAGAAAGCCCGAGTCTCGCTGGCGGAAGACCCCTGAGCAGCTTTCTGCTCTGACAAAAACTCAGGCAGAACTCCTAAACGCGGGAGTTAAGGCTTTGAAATCTGGCGGCTATCTGCTGTATTCGACGTGCTCACCACTGGTGATTGAAACCAATACTCAGATCAAACTAGCTCTGGAGCAGCACGCTGATCTAGAGCTAGTGAATGCCAATGAGGTGCTCAACCGCATCTCTCCAAAGCTCGGGATGGCAACCAACCGTAATACCGCTCAACTCTGGACACACCTGCATGCTACCGATGCGATGTTTATCGCAATCCTTCGTAAGAAGTAAGCTCGCACTATGAAGATTCACCCGTCCATCCTCAGCGCTGACTTTGCGAACCTAGAGGCGGAAATGGCGACCATCTCCTCGGCAGACGCGGCACACATTGACGTAATGGATAACCACTTTGTCCCAAATTTGACGCTGGGGCTCCCGATTGTTTCCAAGCTCTTTGAGGTTTCAAAACTTCCGTTAGATATCCACCTGATGATTGAGAATCCTGAACGATGGGCGCCAGCATACGCCGAACTGGGTTGCGACTCAGTCACTTTTCATCTAGAAGCTGCCCAAGATCCGATTGGATTGGCCAGGAGAATTCGAGAAATTGGCTCAAAGGCTGCCATTGCCATCAAACCCAATACCCCGTTCTCAGAGGTGGAGCAACTACTGACTGAAATCGACATGCTTTTGGTCATGACGGTCGAGCCAGGGTTTGGTGGCCAAAAACTAATTCCCGAAACGGTTTCAAAGGTTGCAGCAGCTCGCGCTGCAGCCAAAGCTCGCGGTCTATCCATCGCTATCCAGGTTGATGGTGGAGTAACAGAGTCAAATGTTTCACTCCTGGCAGATGCAGGGGCCGACGTTTTTGTGGCAGGAAGTGCGGTCTTTTCAGCCCAGAATCGTAATTTGGAAATTGCTAAGCTCAGGGAACTCGCCAACTCCCACTAGCTCTGGGGCGGTAACCTAGAGCCATGAAATCCTTTGACCAGCTCTTTGAAGAGCTCAGCACCCGCAATTTGGAGCGCCCAGTCGGTTCGCGCTCAACCGAACTGCTGGAACAGGGTGTACATGCCATTGGAAAAAAGGTCGTCGAGGAAGCTGCTGAAGTCTGGATGGCCGCCGAGCACGAGTCCGATGAACAACTAGCCCTAGAGGCTTCGCAATTGATTTACCACCTGCAGTTGATTTTGATTGCCAGGGGTATCCCGCTTTCCAAGTTAGAGGAGCAGCTCTAATGCTTAAGGTCGCAGTTCCAAACAAGGGAATCCTTTCCGACTCAGCCATTTCCATGCTCAAGGAGGCCGGCTACGCGGTGCGCAGAGACGCTGCCGAACTGCACCTGGTTGATGAGCAGAATCAGATTGAGTTTTTCTACCTTCGCCCACGAGACATCGCCACTTATGTTGGCTCAGGTTCACTGGATGCCGGTCTGACCGGCCTGGATCTGCTTAAGGATGCACAGTCCAAAGCAGATGAAGTCGCTGACTTGGGTTTTGGCGGTTCCACCTTTAGGTTTGCCGCACCTGTCGAAGCAGGATTTACCCAGGTCTCGGACTTGCAGGGAAAGCGCCTTGCCACTGCTTACCCACACCTGATTGCCGATTACTTAGCCCAGCACGGAGTCAAGGCTGAGATTGTGAAGCTCGATGGTGCAGTTGAATCTGCGGTCAAACTCGGGGTTGCTGATGCCGTTGCAGACGTGGTCTCAACAGGTAACACGCTTCGCAAGGCGGGACTGGCAATCTTTGGTCCAGTGATTTTGAAGTCAACCGCTCGCTTGATATGCGCGCCGGGAAAGGCAGCTGAGGCAGCCAAACTCCTCAGACGCCTGCAGGGTGTGATCGTGGCGCGCGAATACGTGATTTTCGATTACGACTGCCCGGTCGAACTTCTTGATGCCGCTACTGCACTGACACCCGGTATCGAGTCGCCGACCATCTCGCCACTAGCCGATAAGAGTTGGGTCGCCGTGCGAGCACTTGTGAAAGCGGATCAGACCAATCAAGTAATGGATCAGCTCTACGAAATCGGTGCTCGGGCAATCTTGGTTAGCGCCATCCACGCCGCGAGGATCTAGTGCCAGCTATCAGAGTCATCCCTTGCCTTGATGTTGCCGCTGGCCGCGTCGTCAAGGGTGTGAACTTCCAGAACCTCAGGGACTCCGGTGACCCGGTGGAGTTAGCCAATCGTTACTACCTGCAGGGCGCAGACGAAGTTACCTTCTTGGATGTTGCTGCCACCAATGAAAACCGTGGCACAACTTTGGATATGGTGACTCGCTGTGCTGAGCAAGTATTCATTCCGCTCACGGTTGGTGGCGGAATTCGGGAACTTGGCGATGTCTCAAAGCTCCTCGCGAGTGGAGCGGACAAGGTCTCGGTTGGCTCGGCCGGAATTAGAAGACCACAGCTTTTGGCAGAGATTGCCAAGGAGCACGGCAATCAGGTGTTGGTTATCTCGCTAGACCTCAAAAGATCGGCAACCAAGTCCGGCTTTGGGGTGACAGCAAATGGCGGACGTGAACTAACGGACCTTGATGCCCTGGAGTGGGTTAGGGAAGTTCTGGATCTTGGAGCAGGTGAGCTGCTGGTGAACAGCATTGATGCCGATGGCACAAGAGATGGCTTTGACATTGAATTGATTGAATGCGTCAAGCAAATCTCTCAGGTCCCGGTTATCGCCTCCGGTGGAGCTGGCAAACTTGAGCACTTTGTTGCCGCCGCCCAAGCTGGAGCGGATGCCTTGCTCGCGGCGAGTGTTTTTCACGAGGGCTTGTTTACGATTTCCGATGTAAAGGACGCTATGAAGTCAGCAGGGTTGGAGGTTCGATGAGATCACTGGATGTATCCAAAATCAAGTTCGATGCTCAGGGCCTAGTTCCCGTTGTCACTCAATGCGCTGACACCGACCGAGTTTTAATGTTGGCCTATGCCAATCGAAAGACCCTTGAAGAGACAATACAGATTGGCAAGATGGTTTACTTTTCCCGGTCCCGCAATCAGCGCTGGCTGAAGGGTGATACATCCGGGAATTTTCAAGAGGTGGTTTCGCTAAGCATGGATTGTGATGGCGATACCGTTTTAGCACGGGTTAGGTCATTGGGCCCAGCCTGTCACAATGGCACCGACACCTGTTTTGAGGAGCACTGATGCTAACTCTTGATCAGGTCCGCGAACTCGCCAAGAACTACAACGTCATTCCAATCAGTAAAAGACTCTTCGCTGGAACAGAGACGCCGCTTGGTATCTACCAAAAGCTGTGTGATCAAAGGCCAAACACCTTCCTGCTGGAATCGGCCGAGCAAGGAGTTTGGGGTCGTTACTCATTTATTGGAGTGCGATCCAGGGGCCAACTGGTGGCGACTGAACAGACGGTGCAGTGGATTTCTGATTCTCCTGCGTTGCCTGCTGGAGAGCTGCCCAATAATCCACTTGACGCCCTGGAGGCACTGCAATCCAGCTGGCATTCGGCACCGGTGGATTTTCCACTCAGCTCAGGTCTGGTTGGGTTTGTGAGTTGGGGAGCGGTAAACCTTCTCGAGCGACTGCCGGAAGCAAAGCCGGCGGACTATGAGGTTCCGCTTTTGGCCTTCAATCAATTCAGTCAGCTGATCGTGATGGATCACCTCAGCGCAGAGCTGTTGCTAGTTGGCGTGGTATTTGCCGATGGAGCAGACCTTGCCGAAAGTTACCACCTGACACTGCAGGGAATGGCAGAGATTGAGCTAGAACTTAGAAAACCAACGCCAGCTTTGATTTCAGAACCAAGCTGGCCCGAGCCAGAGTTTGAAAAGCGCACCACCGAGGCAGATTTCTTGACTCAGGTTGAAAAGGCGAAGCATCATGTTCGACTGGGCGATGTTTTCCAAGTTGTGCTTTCGCAGCGTTTTGATCAAAAGGTAACGGTCGATGCAACCGAGGTTTATCGGGCACTCAGGGCGATAAACCCAAGCCCCTACATGTATTTGACACGCTGGAAAGACGAGTCTGGCGATTTCTCAATTGTTGGCTCAAGCCCAGAGGCACTCGTAAAAGTGGCGGGCGGCAAGGCCATCATGCATCCAATTGCGGGTTCCAGACCGAGGGGAGTGGACACCTCAACTGACCTGAGGTTGGCGGAAGAGTTGCTCGCTGACGCCAAGGAGCAGAGCGAGCACTTGATGCTGGTGGACCTTGCGAGAAATGACCTACTAAAGGTTTGTGATCCATCCAGCCTTCAAGTCACCGAGTTCATGCAGATTCACCGCTTTAGTCACATCATGCACCTGGTTTCAACCGTCGAAGGAGACCTACTGCCAGAGCTCGGTCCGGTGGCAGCGCTGCGAGCAACTTTCCCTGCTGGAACACTCTCCGGCGCGCCAAAACCTAGAGCGCTGGAGATTATTCACGATCTGGAGCCAAGCTACCGCGGTCTTTTCGGAGGGGTGGTTGGCTACTTCGACTTCCAAGGCAATTCAGACCTGGCAATTGCAATTAGGACAGCCTTTATCCGAGATGGTGTCGCGAGGATTCAGGCCGGTGCGGGAATTGTTCTGGATTCAGTGCCACAGAGCGAATACGCCGAGACCAGAGCCAAGGCGGCAGTGATGCTGAAGGCGATAGCGGCTGCGAATGCGATGGGCAATGCGCGCTAAGACTTCTCTGGTCGCTCTATGCATCGCACTCTGGTGGGTGCTGGTGAACCTGCCCTGGCTTGCGGTCGGACAGGAAGAGTTCACAGGCGGTCAACTGATTCCGGTACTTAACTTGCTTCCGGCAATCGCGCTAACGGCACTGTTCATCTCGATGTATGGGAAGTTGCGTAAGACGCTGCTGGCAGCAATCTTCTTGGTCTTACTGACAGGTATCTACCTGAGTGCAACAACCGATCTTGCCGCAGGTGCGGTGGTGATATCTGAACTCGAGCGCCTAAGCGGAGTGATGAATCCGGATTCCCATCAAGCGGGTGTTGCAATCGCCGAAGCTTGGGGTAAGTATGCAGCAATCGCCGTAAACGCTCTTGCGATGATCTCGGTCCTCTTTGGGTCGCGAAGCGGCCGAGCCAGGCAAAGTCAGGAACAGGGTGAGACCGCTGCAGAAGACAACCGCTCGCTTTGGGATGAACAGAACTGATGGTTGCTAGAATTTACGAGTCGAAAGAGAACAACATGTCGCAGAACTCCACAGATCCAGGCCACGGCAACTCAGTAGCTTCTTGGGCTACCGTGATTATTGTCATCGCGGCATTTTCCATTGGAACCCTGTTCTTCTGGCTGGATGTGCCCGCCATGGTTTGGGCATCAGCAGTTCTTGCGGCGGTAGGACCGGCTGTTGGTTGGTTCCTAAAGCGCGCAGGTTACGGCGTCGGCGGCGAGCACACCAAAGCCCACTAGTGCTGGATCAACTCTTTGACGCCGCGCTAAAAGCATCTCAAAGACGAGAAGCCTCAATTTC
>JACCDI011149795.1_pt1 | contig 15116 bp, 12 predicted proteins | sample 7442791 | NCBI WGS metagenome assembly JACCDI01 (sample SAMN15323434, study PRJNA562643) | freshwater metagenome | isolation source: river surface water | place: USA:Blue River Watershed | collected 2017-08-15 | reverse complement strand
TTGCGCTCAAAGAGTTAAAATGATTTTACAACGATATAAAGAATTACAAGATATCATTGCCATCTTAGGTATGGATGAATTAAGTGATGAAGATAAATTAGTAGTATCACGTGCACGTCGTGTACAACGTTTCTTATCTCAACCATTCCACGTAGCAGAACAGTTCACAGGATTAAAAGGCGTATTCGTTTCCATCGAAGACACCATCCGTGGATTTAACGCAATCATGGATGGCGAAGTAGACGCATATCCTGAAGCAGCCTTCAACTTAGTAGGTACTTTGGAAGATGCAATTGAGAAAGGTAAGAAAATGATGGCTTAATTTATTTAAAACGAAATCATGTTATTAGAAATATTAACACCCGAAAAAAAATTATTCAGTGGCGATGTGCAAGGTGTTCAATTACCAGGCATTGATGGCTTGTTTGAAGTCTTAGACAAACACGCACCATTGGTAAGCGCTTTGGGTAATGGGAAAGTAAAGGTATTGCTGAAAGGTAGTGCTGCTGAAACCTATGCTATTCAAGGTGGCTTTGTGGAAGTGTTTGATAACAAAGCAACGGTATTAGTAGAAGGCGTTTTATAGTTGATAATAACAAAAAATTATAGATTCAAAAATCCCTTGGTGTTCTGCCGAGGGATTTTTTTTATATATTCACATAAGCAATATAAGTTGTTACACAGCCCTTTATGAAAAAGACATTCCCGATTATATTTATATTAATTGCTTTGTCAATTGTAGGCATATTATTTATTCAAATAACATGGTTGCAAGGGCTTTTGATATTGTCTCAAAATCAATTATCGGATAAATTAAATCAATCTGCAGTTATTGTTTCTAATGAGGTTAGTAAAAAAAAGAATACAGGGCTTTCGCTTCGATTCCCAAAAAGAGGTCAGGGTTTAGGTCAAGAATTACATATCCATAGTTTTGAGGAATCCACCATAGCTGATGTATATAATGAAAAGGAAATTAATGCAAGTATTAAGGCGGCCTTAAGTAAATATGGGGTAACAGATTTGAATTATGAGTTCGCTGTTACAGATAAAAAAGGAAATGTAGAATTAAAAAGTGCAAAATTTGAAGACGCTTTTATTGATGAAGAAAATAATTTAGAATGTAGGGTATCGGTCATTCCGCAAGACATTATCGAACCTGTTGGACCTTTTGAAACTATCATTATTTTAGTTCCTAAAGTAAGGATGTACTTATTGCGTACTTTACAATGGGTTATTATCGGAGCTGTATTATTTGTTTTTATTGTAATGGCTGCCTTTTTTATTACGGTAAAGTCATTGTTCACGCAAAAAAAATTAAATGAAATCAAAAGAGATTTCATCAACAATATGACCCATGAATTAAAAACGCCATTGGCTACTATCTCTTTAGCGGTTGATGCTTTAAAAAGTGGCAAGGTTAAATCAAATACTGAATCTATAGATTATTTCAGTAACATTATTAAGGAAGAGAATTTACGAATGAATAAACAAGTTGAAGTTATTTTACAGGCAGCTCAATTAGAAAAAAAGGAATATTATTTAAATAAGCAGCCTGTTGATATGCATGATTTACTTTTTGGATTATTAGATAGTTTCAAATTACAATTAGACGAGAAGCCATCAACAGTGCATACTAATTTCGAAGCCGATCCATCTGAAATAGAGGGGGATAAGGAGTATTTAAAGCATGTATTTTCTAATTTAATTGATAATGCCATTAAATACTCCAAAGACTTTATTGATATAACGATAACAACACTTACTTTACCAACAGAAATTCGAATTATCATTGAAGATAAAGGAATTGGAATGGGCCCTGTTACTAGGAAGCATATTTTTGAAAAATTTTATCGCGCACATACTGGTAATATCCACAATGTGAAAGGTTTTGGATTAGGTATGAGCTATGTAAAATGGGTCATTGATATTCATAAAGGAAAAATAAAAGTGGAAAGTGAGGAAGGGGTGGGAACAAAAATGATCGTTACCTTGCCTATTTCTTAATCCATAACAAACAGCCATCTCCATAACTTAGGAATCGATATGAATTGTTTAATGCATGTTCATATATCGTTTTCCAATTGTCTCCAGTAATAGCTGATATGATTAATAACAATGTTGATTTTGGTTGGTGGAAATTAGTGATCAGTGCATCACAAATCTTAAAATGATAACCCGGGGTTACCATTAGCTGGGTTTTAGTAATTAGCTTATTGGTTTTATTTCCATTAAGCCAGTTGATAAGTGCATTCATTGATTCATGAACTGGTAATTGATTTGCTGCTAATTCATAAGCTTCCCATTGACCTAAGTTAAAATCTTGTTGTGCTATATGTTTATTGTTTTCCTGCATATATAAAAATGCCTTAACGCCCATCCAATATAATGACTCAATCGTACGTAAGCTAGTGGTGCCAACAGCAATCACTGGGCATTTATTAATATCTTTTAAGCCTTTAGCTTCTTGTTGTGCATGATTACATAAATATTGAATCAAATCAATATCTACTTCAATAAACTCAGCATGCATATTGTGTTCATCAATAGTGGTTGCTTTGACTGGCATAAAAGTTCCTGCGCCAACATGCAGCGTTAAATACTTTTGAAAAATTTTTTTTGCGTTTAAACTTTCAAAAACTTCTTTGCTAAAATGAAGACCCGCTGTAGGGGCAGCTACAGAGCCTTCTTCAATAGCGTAAGTTGTTTGATATCGGTCTTTATCTTCCTCGCTCGTTTCTCTTTGAATATATGGAGGAAGCGGGATGTTGCCAATATGCGTAAGTATTTCGGAGAATGTTATTTGTGTTTCATCCCATGAAAATTCAATTAGAAATTTTCCATCTTCTTGATTAATTTTTTTTGCATAAAAATTAAATGTTTTTTCATTGATGGTTACTTCTTTTATAAGTATTGTCTCTTTCCATTTTTTAGCACCACCAACTAAACAATTCCATTCTACTTTATGTGTTGCTTGCATGGCAAGTAAAACGGGTGTATATTTTTCCGAAGGTTCTAAGCAAAAAATTTCAATGTTAGTTGAATTGTTTTCTGTATTTACTTTCTCAAATAAAATTCTAGCAGCAATTACTTTACTATTATTAAAAAGTAAGCTTGCATTGCTTGGAATAAAATTGGCAATATGCGCATAATTGCTTTCATTGGTGATATTACCATCCCATACCAAAAGTTTGCTATCTGCTCTGTTGGGTGCTGGGGTGTATGCAATTTTATCATCCGGAAGGTGGTAATCAAAGTCTTGAATGGCTATTTTAGGCTTATTAAACATAGTACAAAGGTACATTTGTCTCTTTTTATAGCCTAATTCACTAGTTATAAACGTCAAAATGTGGGTTTTCCACAGTTCTTCACAACCTAATTTTTAGAAAACAACCTAAAAATGCCTCAAACCCTTTGCTGTATTAGCTTTTAGGCCGGTTCATTTCTTGTGGAAAACTAGAAAGGCCTATTTTGCCATTAAAAGTGGTAAAAAGTGTTATTTTGTGTGAACAAGTGGTAAAAATCACGTTAAATATTAACAATGACAGGCTTTCACGGAGAATATCAATCAACTATAGACGCTAAAGGGCGTTTCCTAGTTCCCGGCAGTTTGAAAAAACAGCTGGCGGAAGGGGAGACTCGCTTTATTGTAAGTAGGGGTTTTGAGAAGTGCTTGACACTTTATCCGATTAACAGCTGGCAAAAGATATTAGACAAGATTAGCCAATTGAATGACTTTGATCCTAAAGTGCGTCAGTTTAGACGTCAATTTTTAGGTGGAGCAACCGAGGTAGAAATGGACAGCGCAGGCCGTTTATTATTACCTCCAACTTTAAGAGAGTTTGCACTACCAGGTAAAGAAATTGTATTAGCTGCCGCATTAGATCGATTTGAGATCTGGGATGCAAGTTCATATAAACAGCTCTTTGAGGATTTCTCTGCAGATGAATTTAGTAATCTGGCACAAGAAGTAATGTCAGGCATTAATAAAAAAGATTAAGGAAAAGTGATGACCAACCCTACATCCAACATTCCTCAGTCTGATTATCATGTACCTGTATTATTTCACGAAACAATGGATCATTTACAAATTATACCTGATGGTATTTATGTAGATGCAACATTAGGAGGAGGTGGACATAGCCGAGGTATTTTATCAAAACTTGGACCTCAGGGTCGTTTAATTGCGTTTGATCAAGATGCTGATGCAAAAAACAACTTACCGAATGATGATCGTGTTTTATTTGTTCCAGAAAATTTCAGGTACCTACAAAGGTTTCTAAGATTGCACAAAATTGACCAAGTTGACGGAGTACTTGCTGACTTAGGAGTTAGCAGTCATCAGTTTGACGAAGGCTCAAGAGGTTTTTCAACTCGCTTTGATGGTCCATTCGATATGAGAATGGATCAACGCCAGGATAAGACCGCAGCGCAGGTTATAGAAACTTTTACTGAAACGGCTTTACACAAAATGTTTGAACAGTATGGTGAAGTGACGAACTCGAAAACTTTAGCAAAACATATTGTCGACAATCGCAAACATGTGAAACTAAATACGGTACAAGATTTTAAAACACTAATTGCATCTGTTGTAAAAGGAAATCCTAATAAATATTGGGCGCAAGTTTTTCAAGCCATTCGAATTGCAGTAAATGAAGAAATGGAGGTATTGAATGAATTTCTTGCACAATTACCTGCGGTTATTAAACCAGGTGGACGTGCAGTGATTATTACGTTTCATTCCATTGAAGACAGAATTGTAAAGAATGCTTTTAAAGTTGCACCTGAAGAAGAAAACAAAACAAACCCATTTCTCTCCAACCCTAGAGAAGTGATTTGGAAGATCATTACAAAAAAACCTGTGATGGCTTCTGAAAAAGAGATGAAAGAAAACAATCGAAGCAGAAGCGCAAAATTGCGCGCTGCACAAAGATTATAAACCGTATGTCCGTACCCGAAAAACAAGCCCCTAAGAATGCATTAAAAAGCATTCTTAAAGTTGAGTGGATTGTCATGAACATTCCATTCTTTTTATACCTGGCTTTTTTAGCTATACTCTATATAGCGAATGGGCATTTTGCCGATAAAACGGTAAGACAAATTAATGCATCTCAAAAACACATCAAGGAATTACAGTACGAATACAAAACATTGAAGGCTGATCTTATGCGCCGCAGTCAAGCTGATCAAGTTGAGAATGCGATGAAGCCTTATGGTCTAATTGTTGCAAAGGAAATGCCTATTAGGGTTCCATTAGAAAATAAAATTTTAACCACTCAAAATCCTGCACAATAATGGACGTAAAACGCGACATATTATGGAGGGTTTATTTGAGTTACATTTTTGTAGCACTTATTTGTATCGCCATTTTAGGTAAGGCATTTTATATTCAACAAATACAGGGTAGTTATTGGAGAGGGCTAAGTGATAGCCTGCATCAGCGAATTATTTCCATTCCGGCTGAGCGCGGAACTATATATAGTGAGGATGGTCAAATGCTGAGTACAAATATGCCAAAATTTGATATTTTAATTGATTTTAGAGTTGGCCCTTTGCATGAAAAAAATGGAAAATTATTTAGAGAGAAAATTGATACGCTATGTGATTCTTTATCTTATTTATTTAAGGACAAGACACCTTATGAGTATAAAGCTATGTTGACTAAAGCTTTTGAGACTAAGGAGCCAAATTTTGAATTTAAAAAGAAATTAGACTATCGTCAATATTTGACACTTTCAAAGTTTCCTTTATTTAAATTAGGTAGGTATAAAAGTGGTTTTATTGCAATTGAAAAAAATACTCGATTAAATCCTTATGCAAATCTTGGTTATCGAACAATTGGACTTGCAAGAGAAGAAAATAAAGTAGGATTAGAGAAATCTTATGATACTGTTTTAGCGGGCCAGGATGGTAGACAATTAGTAAGAGCAATTGCAGGTGGCGTAACTGTTCCTGTGCAGGATGGCGAGTTTTTAATTGCTCCGCAAACGGGGAAAGACATTGTGAGTAATATTAATGTATTTATTCAACAGGTTACAGAAAAAGCATTGAATACAATGATGGTTTCAAATGCAGCTGAGACAGGTGTAGCCATGGTGATGGAAGTGAAAACAGGTAAAGTAGTTGCCATTGCTAATTTAGGAAAAGTTGGGGAAGGTGTTTATTCGGAAAATTTAAATTATGCAACAAGGGTTACCGAGCCAGGTTCAACATTTAAGTTGGTGACTTTATTGAATGCTTTAGAGTATGGTGTTAAGCTAGAAGATAAAATTGATATTGAAGGTGGATTGTGGAGTTATGGTGGAAAGATGGTAAAAGATGCTGAAACCAGTGGTACGCATGAAACAACAGTCTTACACGCTTTCGAAGAAAGTTCAAATGTAGGGATGGCAAAATTAATTGTTGATCATTTTGTACCCAACCCTCAAATTTATTACAAACAACTTTCAAAATTAAGAATGGACTCCACTTCTGGGATAGATTTAATGGGAGAGGGAAGACCACAAATTACAAGACCAGGCAATAAACTATGGGCAGCAACTACGTTGCCTTGGATGGGGTTTGGTTACAATATTGCAATAGCACCTATACAAACATTGACATTATATAATGCAATTGCTAATAATGGCGTAATGATGCGACCTTATTTAGTAAACGCCATTAAAGATCAAGGGAAACTAATTAAATCAATTGAGCCAAAAGCATATCCATGGGCAATCGCTTCCCCCAATACTATTAAAAGTTTACGTATTGCATTAGAAGGTGTTTGTATTAATGGAACGGCAAAGAATTTATTTGCAAATAGTTTATATAAAGTAGCTGGTAAAACAGGTACTGCATTAGTTTCAGAAGGGGCAAGTGGGTATAAAAATAATAAGTTTCAATCTTCATTTGTAGGATATTTTCCTGCAGAAAATCCTCAATATACCATTGCAGTTATTATTATTAATCGTCCAAATAATCCAAACCACTATGGTGCATCAGTTGCAGGTCCTGTATGGAAAGAAATTGCAGATAGATTATACTCAACATTTATTCAAAACAAATTGGAAGTAACGCCAACTTTTAAATTAAAAGATAGCCAATCATTTAATTACGCATTATCGAAAACCAATTTCAATAATATCACTAAACATATTAAAATCCCTTATCAAGATTCATCCTTAAACAATGATTGGTTACAGGTACAAGGCATTGGATTAAATATTAAAAGTGCAGGTCAGCGTATAGACGAAAAAGCGATGCCAAATATAATTGGTATGAAGCTTCAAGATGCGATTTGGCTTTGTGAAAAAATGGGATTAATGGTTAAATGTTTTGGCAAGGGAAAGGTAATTTCTCAAAGTTTAGCACAAGGACAGGCAATTATAAAAGGACAGCAAATACAAATTCAATTAAACTAATGAAAGACTTACAATCAATATTATTTGGAGTGTCATTAAGAGAAGTTGTAGGATCTACGCAATTGCAGGTAAATGATATTCAAATTGATTCCAGAAAAGTAACTAAGGATAGTGTATTTGTAGCTATTAAAGGAGTACAGGTTGATGGTCACCAATTTATTACAACAGCTATTGAAAAAGGAGCATCTGTTATTGTTTGTGAGCAATTGCCTACTTCAATTGTAAATGAAGTGACTTATTTAGTTGTAGCCAATGCTCAAGAAGCAGTTGCCATCATGGCCCATCAATTTTATAATGAGCCTTCCACTAAACTAAAATTAATTGGGGTAACTGGTACTAATGGAAAAACAACTGTAGCAACATTATTATTTAAACTATTTACAAATTTAGGCTATCAATGTGGTTTAGTAAGTACTGTACAAAATCAAGTTGGTGATACCATAATACCTTCAACGCATACTACGCCCGACCCCATCCAATTAAATCAATTATTGAATCAGATGGTAACATCAGGATGTACGCATGTATTTATGGAGTGCAGTAGTCATGCAATTCATCAGCACCGTATAACTGGATTGCAATTTGTGGGTGCTGCATTTACCAATATTACGCATGATCATTTAGATTATCATAAAACCTTTGATGCCTATTTTAATGTTAAAAAAGCATTTTTTGATCACTTGCCATCAACTGCATTTGCACTTTCAAATTTAGATGACAAGAATGGTGCAAATATGTTGTTAGATACTAAGGCGAAAAAACTAACCTATGCATTACATGCTCCGTCAAATTATAAAGGTAAAATTTTAGAAAATCAATTGACGGGTTTGGTCATGTTGGTAAATGATAAAGAAGTGCATTGTCGATTAATTGGCACATTTAATGCGTATAATTTTTTAGCAGTTTATGGTGTAGCTATTCAATTAGGTGAAAATGCTGAAAGGGTTTTAATTGAATTAAGTGCATTGACTGGTGCAGCGGGTAGGTTTGATTATTTTATAAGTGATACTAAAATAATTGGAATAGTTGATTATGCACATACACCTGATGCACTTGAAAATGTTTTAACAACCATTGCTAAGCTTAGAAAGGGTGATGAAAATGTGATAACGGTTGTTGGTTGTGGTGGTGATAGAGATAAAACCAAGCGCCCAATAATGGCACAAGTAGCTTGTGATTTAAGTACAAAAGTAATTTTAACAAGTGATAACCCTCGTTCTGAAGATCCCAATGCGATACTTGCTGACATGGAAGCGGGCTTGACTAGCGCAGCAAAAAGGAAATATATAAAAATTGTAGATAGGCATGAAGCGATCAAAGCTGCTATCAGCTTTGCAAATGCGGGAGATATTATTTTGATAGCAGGTAAGGGTCATGAAAAGTATCAAGATATAAAAGGGGTGAAAACGCATTTTGATGACAAGGAGCAATTAACATTATTATTTAAAGAATTAGAAAAATAACAAATATGCTATATCAATTATTTTCATTTTTAGATAAACACTTTAGTATTCCTGGATTAGGCGTATTTCAGTTTTTAACTTCTAGAATTGCTATGGCAATATTATTGTCACTATTTATTGCAACCGTATTTGGCAAGCGAATGATTTTGTTTTTACAAAAAAAGCAAATTGGAGAAACAGTAAGAGAATTAGGTTTAGCAGGAGAGCAACAAAAAAAAGGTACTCCAACAATGGGTGGTATTATTATTTTATTGAGTGTATTAGTGCCAACATTATTATTTGCAAATTTAGATAAGGTTTATATCCGACTAATGATTTTATGTACGGTATGGTTGGGTATTATCGGTTTTTTAGACGACTACTTTAAAATTAGAGCAAGAAAAGAGGCACAAAATAAAGGAGAGGCGTATAAAAAACAGAATAGTGATGGTTTAGCCGGTATCTCTAAAATTATTGGTCAAGTAGGATTAGGTATCATTATTGGTGTTACGCTCTATTTCAGTAATGCTGTTACGGTTGAAAGAGAAATTATTTCAAATAAAGCCATTGGTGCAAGTTTGCAAAAAGGAGAAAGTATAGCTAACGGAGCAGATGTGGTGATTAGAAATATAAATGGGGTTGATAGAAAATTTGTAAACGTGAAAACGCCAATTACAACTATTCCATTTGTAAAAAACCATGAGTTCAACTATGTAAAATTAGTTAGTTGGATGGGTCCAGGAGCTGAAAAGTATACATGGGTTGTATATATACTTGTTGTCACTTTCATTATTACAGCTGTTTCAAATGGCGCCAATATTACAGATGGATTAGATGGGTTAGCTGCAGGGGTGAGTGCCATTATTGGCGCTGCATTAGGCATATTTGTTTATGTAAGTGGTAACTATGTGTTTGCTGATTATTTAAACGTAATGTATATTCCAAATTTGGGCGAGTTATCCATTTTTGTTGGTGCATTTGTAGGAGGATGTATTGGATTTTTATGGTATAATGCTTATCCAGCTCAAGTTTTTATGGGGGATACAGGAAGTCTTGCATTAGGAGGCATCATTGCATCCTTAGCTATTATTGTAAGAAAAGAGTTATTGATTCCTATTTTCTGTGGCGTATTCTTAGTTGAAAACGTTAGTGTGATTTTACAAGTAAGTTATTTTAAATACACTAAGAAAAAGTATGGCGAAGGGCGTCGTATATTTTTAATGAGTCCTTTACATCATCATTATCAAAAGAAAGGATTTCATGAAAGTAAAATTGCAGTTCGCTTTTGGATCATTACGATACTACTTGTGGTGGCTTCCATCTTAACCCTTAAAACGCGATAAACCTTGGCAAAGAAATTAGTCATATTAGGTGCAGGTGAAAGCGGAATTGGAACTGCTTTATTAGCTAAACAAAAGGGGTATGATGTATTTGTATCTGATGCAAGTATCATAAAACCAATCTATCAAAAGGAATTAGTGTCTAATCAAATCGAATTTGAATCAGGCTCACATGATACAGCAAGAATTTTGATGGCTGATGAGGTTATGAAAAGTCCGGGTATACCTGATAAAAATGAACTAATCAAACAAATTCGTGCTAAAGGAATTCCTATCATAAGTGAAATTGAATTCGGCTTTAGATATAAGGGTAATGCAAAAATTGCTGCTATAACTGGAAGTAATGGAAAAACAACAACTACTTCTTTATTATTTTATATCTGTCAAGTTGCCGAGCAAGACGCTGCTATGGTTGGTAATATTGGATTTTCCTTTGCAAGACAAATTGCAGAAGACCCTAAATCATTATACATCATTGAAGTAAGTTCATTTCAATTGGATGATATCAAATTTTTCAAACCAGACATCGCCATATTATTAAATATAACCGAAGATCATTTAGATAGATATAATTATGAATTTGAAAGATATGTTAAGAGCAAATTTAGAATTATCGAGAACCAAACAGAATCAGATTGTTTCATTTATTGCATTGATGATGAAATTATCGTAAAACATTTAGCACTACTAACCTATAATACTAACCCACTACCATTTTCTATGAAACAAGAAGTAAAAAAAGGAGGCTACATCAAAAACGATCAAATGATGTTAAGAATCCAAGAAGAAAGAGTATCCATGAGCATTTATGATTTTGCTTTAAAAGGAAAACATAATGCCTATAATACCATGGCAGCTAGCATTGCAGCTTCCACTTTAGGCATTAGGAAAGAAAAAATTCGCGAAGCAGTAAGTAATTTCCACAATCTAGAACATAGAATGGAATTCGTTGCTACTGTTCGTGGAGTAGATTTTATCAATGACAGTAAGGCAACCAATGTTAATAGTACTTGGTATGCGCTTGAAAGTATGCAAAAGCCAACTGTATTGATTATTGGTGGAGTTGATAAAGGGAATGACTACTCTTTAATTGCAGAATTGGTTAAAGAAAAAGTGAAGGCCATTATTTGTATGGGAACAGACAATAAAAAAATTATTGAATTTTTTAAAGATGCTGTGCCAGTTATTTTGGAAGCAGATTCAGCAAAAAAAGCAGTAACAGAGTCATTTAAATTGGCCGCGAAAGGGGATGTGGTATTATTGAGCCCTGCTTGCGCAAGCTTTGATTTATTTAAAAATTATGAGGACAGAGGTCGTCAATTTAAAGATTCAGTAAAAGAATTATAATAATGCTTAATCAAGTGAACGATAAGTTATTTTCTCAAATGCCGACCATAAAAGGCGTAAGAGAACACTTAGACCAAAGAACGAATGGAGATAAATACATATGGGGGTTAGTCATTTTGTTGTCTCTTGTTTCAATTTTGGTTGTGTATAGTGCCACTGGATCATTGGCCTATAAATCACTAGGTGGTAATACAAGCAAATTTTTATTTAAACAATTAGGATTTACATTAGTTGGATTAGTACTCATTTTTGGTTTGCATCGTGTTAACTATACAATGTTTTCAAGAATAGCATCCATATTATATGCAATTTCTATTCCATTATTAGTGTATACTTTATTTTTTGGTGCGACGATTAATGACGGTAGTAGATGGATTAAGTTGCCTATTGTACATTTTACTTTTCAAACAAGTGATTTGGCTAAGCTTGCCTTGTTTATGTTTATATCAAGAACCCTAAGTAAAAAGCAGGAAGTGATTAAGGATTTCAAAAAGGGTTTTTTGCCTGTCATTATACCTGTTTTAATTACCTGTGCATTGATCATGCCTGCTAATCTTTCCAATGCATTACTAACTGGAGCAACAGCACTTGTATTAATGTTTATTGGTCGAATTAGTTTAAAACATATTGGACTTACCATTGCGATTGCAATGATTCCAGTGTTAATATTAATCAGTATCGCAGTTGCAACACATAATAAAGAGAAGACGAATGTTGTAGAAGAGGAAAAGCCTGTTGTTGCTGAAAGATCAAAAATTTTTATACGCGTTGATACATGGGTGAGTCGTATTCAAGATTTTATGTACCCAAATGAAAAAGAGGCACCCTATCAAGTACAGCAAGCAAAAATTGCTATTGCAAATGGGGGTATATTTTTTGGATTAGGCCCAGGAAATAGTCGTCAACGAAATTTTTTACCGCAAGCCTATAATGACTTTATTTACTCAATTATTATAGAAGAATACGGTTTGATTGGGGGTATTTTCATAATGTTTATATATCTGGTTTTTTTATTTAGATGCATTAGAATCTTCCGAAGATGTCCTTATGCATTTGGAGCTTTTTTAGCATTGGGGTTAAGTTTCTCCTTAATTATTCAAGCTATTGCCAATATGGCTGTTAACGTAAATCTTGTTCCAGTTACGGGTGTCACCTTGCCACTTGTGAGTATGGGAGGTAGTTCATTTATTTTTACCTGTTGTTCAATTGGATTGATTTTAAGTGTTGCCAGAAATGTGGAACAATTAGAAGGAAGAGCACCTGAAGAAACAGAAATTGAAATTCCTGAAACGGAAGTAGTATCCGATAACCATTCAATTGCAACAAATGCCTAAACAAATACGCATCATTATTGCTGGAGGGGGAACAGGAGGACATATTTTTCCTGCGATAGCTGTTGCACAAGCTATTCAACAATTACAACCTGATGCGGCTATTTTATTTGTAGGTGCAAAAGGTAAAATGGAAATGCAAAAAATTCCACAAGCCGGTTTTCAAATTGAAGGACTTACGATTGCTGGATTTAATCGTACCAATATGTTCAAAAATTTGACATTACCTTTCAAGCTAATTAAGAGTTTTTTTCAGGTTAGAAATATATTTAATCAATTCAAGCCCAATGCGGTTTTTGGCGTTGGAGGCTATTCAAGTTTCCCGGTTTTGAAATTTGCACAAAGTAAAAATATCCCAACTTTTATTCATGAAGCAAATGCATTTGCTGGAAAATCGAATCAATGGTTGGGTAATAATGCAACTATGATTTTCACGGGGACAAATGGTATGGAAAAGTTTTTCCCTTCACAAAAAATACAGGTAACCGGAAATCCTGTTAGACAAAACATTATTAAAGCAACTATATCAAAGGAAGCTTCCTTGTTGAAATTTGGTTTACTGCCAGGCAGACAAACTATTTTAATCATTGGAGGTAGTTTAGGGGCAGCTTCTATTAATAAAGCAATTATGGATAACCTGAAACAGTTTGCTGGAAATACGATGCAGTTAATTTGGCAAACTGGAACGCCCAATGCTAATGAATATGTGAAAGCGGCAAGTGCGTATTCAAATATCTATGTAAATTCTTTTATTGATGATATGAGTGCAGCGTATACTGCAGCTGATATTGTTGTGAGCCGATCAGGCGCAATGGCAGTAGCAGAAATTTGTGTTACAGGTAAGGCTTGTGTATTTGTTCCATACCCATTTGCTGCCGAAGATCATCAAACATACAATGCAATGCAGTTGGTGAAGGAAACAGCTGCATATATGGTGAAAGACAAGGATGTGAATGTTAAATTAATGCCCGCTTTAATGTCATTGGTTAATGATGCTTCAATGGTTTCGAATATGCAAACTAAAATTTCAAAATTTGCACGAATAGATGCTGACAAATTAATCGCCCAGGCAATTATAAATCAAATCGAAAATATAAAATCCTAACAAAAATAATTTCAATCCACAACTTAATACTTTCATGAATCCGTTAACTAACATAAAAAATATTTATTTCATTGGCATAGGGGGGATTGGCATGAGTGCACTTGCCAGATATTTTAATACACAAGGTGTTAAAGTTTCAGGGTATGATAAAACGCCAACTGCTTTAACAGATGATTTAGAAAAAGAAGGTATTCAAATTCATTTTGAGGACGACATTAATCAAATTGATAAATTAGCCACGGTGGTAGTTTATACACCAGCCATACCTGCAACACATAGTGAGTTAAATTATTGTAAAGACAATGGATACAATGTTGTAAAAAGAAGTGATGTATTAAACTGGATTACTGAAAATGCTTTCACCATTGCCATTGCAGGTACGCATGGTAAAACAACTACGACTTCCATGACTGCTCATATATTGCGTCATACTGAATATGGTTGCAACGCTTTTTTGGGCGGGATAGCTAGTAATTATAATACTAACTTTTGGAGTCATGAAAAAAATGTGGTGGTGGTTGAGGCAGATGAATACGATCGAAGTTTTTTAAAGTTAGCACCTAATATTGCTGTAGTGACTGCAGTTGACCCTGATCATTTAGACATATATGGAACACCAGAGGAAGTTTTAAAAGCATTTGGACAATTCACAGATAAGATTAAAAGTGGTGGAACGTTGATACAAAAAATGGGAACTGAATTTACTATTGATGCAAGTCATAAATCAGTTTTTACTTATGGATATAATAAAGACAATGCTTCATATCATACGACTAATTTAAAAGTGGTGGATGGGTCTTATATTTTTGATATTGTTCATCCAAATGGAATTTTACATGATGTAGTTTTAAATATGGGTGGGTTACACAATGTTGAAAATGCGACTGCTGCAATAGCTATTGCATTAACATTAGGTATTGATGATGATAAAATCAAAGAGGCTATTACTTCCTTTAAAGGGGTAAAAAGACGATTTGAATACAAGGTTAAAACAGCCAATAAAGTGTTGATTGATGACTATGCACATCATCCTGAGGAATTAAATGCTTTAATAAGTGGCGTTAGAAGTTTGTATCCCAATGAAAAAATGGTATTAATATTCCAGCCACATTTATACAGTCGCACACAGGATCAAGCAAATGGATTTATGG
>JACCDI012149301.1_pt1 | contig 15119 bp, 19 predicted proteins | sample 7442791 | NCBI WGS metagenome assembly JACCDI01 (sample SAMN15323434, study PRJNA562643) | freshwater metagenome | isolation source: river surface water | place: USA:Blue River Watershed | collected 2017-08-15 | reverse complement strand
GCCAGAAACACGGAGACAGATGAATTGTATGATTGGGCAGCTTATCAGAATGGACAGCTTATTTTGGTGGCGAAAATCATTGTAAAGGATGGGAAAAAAATGATAAAACCGTTAAATACAAAATAATTAACACAACAAAAAATTGATTAAAAACAAAATAAAGATATGGATGTACATAAAAATATACGAAAAATATAAGTAAGATGAGACCTGCAAGTTTGAAATACCAGAAACGACCAGATAATTTAGCGAATTCTTCTGATTCGAAAACTCAGAATGTATACATGCAATCTCTTTTAACAACGAAAGTTACTTTAAAAATAACGGAAATCGGAGGAAATTTAAAGGATACATTAGAGAAGAAAATCGTGAAAAACGTGGAAGGACGGTGTATTAACGAAGGATACATTCGTCCCAATTCTGTGAAAATCTTGGAATATTCCAGCGGAAACATTGTCGGCGAACATGTTGATTTTATTGTTTCGTATGAATGTATGGTTTGTCATCCTGTGGAAAACATGAAAATACAGTGTACTGTACATCGTGTTACCCAAGCAGGTATTCATGCACAAGTTATTATGGATGGCGTGGTTCCACTTACTATTTTCGTGGCTCGTGACCATAATTATATGATTAAGTTATTTAGTCAAATTAAAGAAAATCAAGAAATAACAGTTCGTATAGAAGGAATCCAGTATTCTTTGAATGACCCGTGTATCACTGCCATTGCCACTTTAGTCGATGTTGAAAAAGAACGTAGACAAAAAGAGAAGAATAAGAATAAAGTCAAGATTCGAATGGGAGATGAAGACGAAGAAGAAGATATTGAAGCCGAAGATTTTGAAGAATAATATCCCCACTTTCCTTCTTATTTTACATAAAAAATAAAAATGAGTTTTATTTTTTATTGCTGGGTCATGGATACAGGTTAAACGGCAGAAGGAGGCAAAGGAGCTAAACAGAGCTTAATTTCTCCTAAAGAAGCTACATTATACTTTACAATAAGAGGCAAATCGTTTCCTAAATACATCTCTAAATGAGTACAGAGAGGCGTGCATTTAATGAAATGGCTGAGAGATTTGAGAGAGAATTCCCCCTGAATAATAACAGATGCATTGGGTTTTTGAATAAACTCCATGTTTCCATCAGATTCCGAACGATAAATGCGAGAAGTGGCAAAATTGCCCTCGCACGAAAAAATGAGTTCACTACCCACAGACTTGATTTCAATACGGTCAGAAATACAATTCAAGTCGCGAATCATTTTCTGGAAATCCGACGTTGGAAGATTAATAACAGTAGAATATTCCACATCAGGAACAACTAATTCCTCAGTATCAGGCTCAATCAACTTCAACTTCTGACTATAACATTGGCGAATGGTATTATTATCGTATTGCAACCCTAAATGAGAAACAATACCATCGGTATAATCCTTTTCTTCAATGTACATAGAAAGAGTATCTTCGTTTGACATAGTCGAAATCACCTTGAAAAGATGCAATGTATTTGCACATACAATGATTTTCTCAGGGTGGCAGACATACTTCTCAAAATCTTTGGCACGGAGAATAACGTTTACAAGAATAGTATGCGTCTTATCAAAGTTAATGATTTTCATACCGCTCTTGGTAAAAGTAATAGTGGCATCAGTTAAGATGTCCTTGATTGCCGTAATCATATTTCGTATCGGCTGGATTTGAACAGTTTTCACAGTAAGAACATTATTGGCCTCGTTCATATTTCCCTAAATTCTACTCTAATGAAGAAAACTCAATTTATGTTTTTATATCATATTTTTACAGTATTATTTATTTATGAATAAACGCACTTATAATGGAACACTTATAATGGATGATATATACCCGCATTTGTAACTATTTCTTTCTTTTGTTTAGGATGATTATCAACTTCTTCTTCTCCAGTTGTACGGTCTACTTCCGCCAATAATTCTTTTAGGGATTGCGTATCTCTATCTTTTGGGGTAGTGGTATCAATTGGTTTTCCATCCATAGAAATCGTTTTCGCCACTTTTCGTTTAATATTACTTTGTTGTAAATAATAAAGCCCCCATTGTTTTGCATTAGACGCCACATCTGCCACTGTATTGTATGTAAATGTGGCAACACAAGTCGCAACATCTGTTGGGAATCGAATGCTGTACCACCACCAAGCGGGTATAAAAAGAACTTGTCCTTCATATACTTCCACATCAATAAAATGAACTTTCTCTAAATCTCCCATAAAATGTTTTTGAGGATTCCAAATATTAACGGCGGAACGGAATTCGTAATGTTCGTAATCGGCAATAGGATGTAAATATCGAGAACTTCTCCATGGAGTCATTTTCACTGTTATTTTTCCAGAAGTAACAACCAAATAATGACGGTGATGAGTATGATATCGCAATGGTGTTCCCGCGAAGCGGGAACCAAACATAAAATCGTAAGTGGTGTTTACATTAAAAAATGGACGAAGACAAGAATCCGCGGTTTCAAGTGCTTCCACCATACCAGTTTCATTCAAAAAATCGGCATTTCCTTCCGACCAATAACGAGAGTATTTATCATTTGCAGTTAATCCTTCTGCTGTACGAAATGGAAGAGAAACGGAATCAACCGCTTCTTCGTTCCAGTAATCAGTGATATCTTTTATATTAACAGAATCGGCGCCGAATTGGGATAATTTAGGCAAAGTAAATCTGCTAAATAATGTCGGACATTGTTGGTCTAAATAAAAGAGAAGAGGTTGTTTTGAATCACACATATTTTGCAATTGTCTATTATTTTCAAAATCCATTTCATAGACTTCTAAATCTTCACTGCGTTTCCATTGCGCAGTAACATGAACATAAATAAAGAGAACCGAAATAAAAATAATAAATGTTAGCCAAGTATTCATTTTTATGCCATAAATACAATTTAGGCATATTTTTATGTGTTTTGTTTTACGAATTATTTTTCATGAAAAGTAATATAAATGCATTTTCGGATAAAAAATAAGAACCGCTTATTTATCTTCTTGAGAACTAATGGAACGACCACTTCGTATTTTAGTAACAGGCGGAACGGGATTCATTGGGTCAAATTTATGTAAGTCTCTTATTAATGATGGACATACAGTGGTATGTATGGATAATAATTCAACGGGAAGAATGAAAAACATTGAAGAGTTGCAAAATCATCCCAATTTTAGTTTTTTAAAATGTGATATTGTTACTTCTTCTTCAAAACTAAGGGATTTATTATGCGACATGTTAGAAATAGACCAAATTTATCATTTAGCGTGTCCTGCTTCTCCTCCAGCATATCAAGCTGACCCTATAAAAACTATACAAACATGCACAATAGGTACAATGAATATATTAGATTTTGCATTAAAACAAAAAGCGCGTATTCTATTAACATCAACTTCAGAGGTATATGGTGACCCTACAGAAACTCCGCAGTCAGAAGAATACCGAGGAAATGTAAATACACTTGGGATTCGTGCTTGCTATGATGAAGGGAAACGCATATCAGAGACTCTTTTCATGGAATATCATCGTGTTCATGGGCTTGATACACGTATAGCGCGTATTTTTAATACTTATGGTGAAAACATGTCGCCAAATGATGGACGCGTTGTCAGTAATTTTATAATGCAATCATTACATGGAGAAGATATAACAATTTATGGGGATGGGAGTCAAACGCGTAGTTTTTGTTATGTTGAAGATACGGTTCGAGGATTACGAGCATTAATGGATGTTCATAATTTACATACTCCTGTAAATATAGGAAATCCGAATGAAATAACAGTAAAAGATTTAGCAGAAAAAATAGTGAATTTAGTGCCGAAAGTTTTAGAAGAAAATAACGATATTTCAAGAAGTAAAATTATTTATAAAAATTTACCAGAAGATGACCCCAAACAAAGATGTCCAGATATTAAAAAAGCAAGGGCATTTTTAAATTGGTCTCCAGAAATAGATTTGGAAACGGGATTAAAAAATACAATTCACTATTTTTGCGAATATAAATATATTTAGGAATAAATATTATTATATGATATATAATAAAATGTCTAATAAACGTACCAAAAAAAATAAGGTTAATAAATTATTACTAACAAATAGTAAATATCCTAAAGGATTAACTCTTTCAGCTATGTCAAATATGACATTAAATAATAAAAAATTAAATTATAAACTATGTGATTTATTATATAAATTAATGATATGTAAAAATGCGCAAAAAAATACTACTCAAGAGAATGCAAATAATAAATTAAATAAAAAAGAAAATGAGTTAATAGATGAAATAGAAACCGTTTTAAATACAAGTATAAAGATACAAGATTTAAGTATTGAAGGCTCGCCAAGTAAAACTGAAAATTATTTAAATGCGAGTTTGCCGCATTCCCCAAAATCATACAGACATCCTATACTATTTATGATATGTTTATTTGCAAGTAATTTAATTGAATATGAAAAATACATACCTTTATTTAGTAAAATGTTAAGAAAAACAGAATTACATATAGATAGTGACTATATAACTAATGAGGATGAAAAGGTAAAAAATTGGAATGCTTCTTATTTACCATTATCAATACCTATTAATAATATTCAACCAAAATATCCTTTTGAACTTACGCCAAATAAATATATATTAGAAAAATACTCGCTTGGATATAATGCAAATATTTCATTTTTACAGGCATATGTATGGTTATGTGTAAAAACATATGATACTATTCCTAATATGCAGGTTATTAAATTATTAAGTGATATTGAACCAAATGGTTTTAAAACCATTCATCTTGTAAAACAGTTTTTGCCTTCAGAACAACGCTCCTCCCCTTCTGCGCGTTCTAAATCACGTTCAGTATCTTCTAAAATTGTAATTTAACTTTTAACCTATGTTTAAATATGGATAGATTAACCTTTATTCTCCTGACAATTCATTGTCAGGAGAATCGTCTAATTTTGCTTTGCAAAATTAGTCTTAAAGGTATACCCTATTCTATCTGTCTGATACATCCGTGTATCAGACCAGTAGAATAGAGGTTAACAGTTAATAAATAATTATATAGTCATAAAAATAAAATAAATAATACATATTTAGGAAGAAATATTATGCGTGGATATATTAGTTTAGTAGTTTTTATTTTTTAAGTATGTCCAAACAAATATTCCGTGAATTAGTGCCTCCAACTCTTCTTTTTGATTTATTGGAGAAGATATGTCTAAAAACGGATAAATATTACTTGGTTGATATGAATGCCTACCGTAAATTAATATATAATAATTATCATAATCAATTAGCCGATGATTTAGTAGAATATTATCATGTGAGTAAACAGTTTTATATTCAGCGAAAAATGACGTATAATTCTTTTACCAATATTGTGCGTCAAATTTGTAAAACGAATAATATTATGTTTACTTCTCAAATAAGATATAATGAATCTAAATACACAATAGATTATTTAGTTTATTACCAATAAGATAATAGTATGATAGGAACAATAAAAATAATAGTATAGAAATGTGCTTATTTTGATTTTTATGTATCAAAATAAACTTATTTTATGTGTATTTTTCATGAAACCATTCATGCAACTGATTTTCCTTAAATCGTTTATCTACAAAAGACTGTGCGAAATTAACAATTTGTTCTATCCATAACTCGCCTTCATCGCCATTATAAGTGACTGATGCATTACAGTTTAATTCTAATATTTTGGTGTTTTTATTTAAATCTTCTCCTTCTATTAACCATTTTTCATAATATTTTTGACATTGTGACAAATAATCGATTTGAATACTATCTTCTCCTTCTCTATGTCTAATCTTGATTCTTTCTTGACAAACTTCAGGAGAAGTATTTAAATAAACAATTCCATCCATTTGAAATTCATCAGATGTATCTTGATAAAGACGATTGTAAATAGTATACATTATATCTTCTATTTTTCCATCATCTGCCAACATTTTAGCAAATACATTGCGGTCAGCTTCTAATGAACGTTCGCAAATGATAATATCATATGATGATTTAATCGCTTCTTTTAGTTTAGCAAGACGTGTAGAATATGCCATAATTTGAAAGGCGAATGAATATTTTTCGGTATTTTCATAGAATTTAGTCAATATATCTTCTCCATTTTTATCGGTAATCGATTGCCATAATTCTACTGGTTCTTTCATGAAAAGTACTCTAAATGGTTCTTTTCTGTTGGAAAATCTTTCATTGAGTTTTTCAAGAAGAGTGGATTTACCAGCACCAATATTTCCTTCGACAGCAATAATAATAGGTTTAGAATACATAGTTAGAGAAGATAAACCGAAAAATTAAATTGGACAATATATGTTATATAATTAGTTTTATTAAAGTATAAATGTAAATTATACTTTAATTCAATTTTTTGCAATGAAGACTGAATTTTTCATTATATTTGGCATCATATTACTAATTTTCTATTTGTATTTTTATGTTTTTATGAAACCCGCTGTAAATACTCAAATTTCAGAATATATTGCTAAATTAAATGAAAAACGAAAAGAATCGGGCGCACAAATTCCGAAAATAATTATTCAAATTGTAGCTAAACCTATGTCTATTAATAAATTACCTCAAAATATTCAAAAATATATGGATGGATTAAAATCAGATAATCCCGATTTTGAACATAAACTTTTTACTGATGCTGATATCGAATATTTCTTGAAAATAAACTATCCGCTTTATTACAATACTTATAATCGTATTCCATTACCAATTCAACGTTTTGATTTTTTCCGATACATTGCTATTTATCACTATGGCGGGTTTTATTTTGACGCGGATGTGGAATCTTCTCGACCTATTGATGCCAGTTTATTACAACATGATTCTATTTTTCCTGTAGATGAGTATATTAGTCCAGATTTAGCAGAATCTCATCCTGAAAGATATGGTGTCTTTTATCAAGGACAATTCCCTATATTATTGGGACAATATGCATTTGCAGCAATACCTCATCACCCATTTATAAAAAAACTAATAGATACAATACATGATAATGTACGAGAATATGTAAAACGAAAAACAGATGACCATTTGTATGTATATAAAACAACTGGTCCCGATTTTGTGACAATATGTTTTATGGATTATCAGGGAGAAGATGTATATATTTTAGACAATGGAGAACGCCAAGTATTTGGAGATTATGCAAAACATCGGTATTTAGGAAGTTGGAAATAAAATATCCAACAATGTTTACTACATTTTATAAGCTATATATATAATGGCTGCGTTTACAAATACAATTTCATCTACACCATTACAAGAATTAGTCAATCAACAATGTTCTATTTGTATGGATAGTTTATACTTTCAAAATTCACAACCTGTAGAAATAAATACATGCAACCATAAATTCCATAAAAAATGTTTAAATGATTGGTGTGGTAGAAATAATAATAGAACTTCCACATGTAATTGTCCTTATTGTAGAAATGAATTTAATTACAAAACAGAATTAAAAAAATTAGGAACACAAATTAGAAATAAAGTAAGGGCGGCCACTAATTCAGAAATAAATGATATTAATTATTCGGATGTTTATGAAGAGGATGCCATAAAAGAAGTAAAAACTAAAATAAACCACATGAAACGTGATGGAACCAGACGAAAAGCTGGGCAACAAACTACGGGACGTAATCGACGTTCGCCTAATAGGTCTTTATCAGCTTCATCATTAACACCTTCTTCTGAAGTTAATGTACCAAAAGAATTATATAACAAATTACGTGTTAGCATACGAACATATGCGCGTTATGTTCCTTCATCATTTAATACTAATGAAGTAGAAGCTTTTCTGGAGTTTTGTAGAAATAGTAATAATAGTCAAAATGAATATGAACATGTAAGAGATGAAGATATTGAAAAAATAATTATATCGCCAAAACAATGGGTATTCTGGTTGGGTACTAATATACCAAATAATAGATGGGATTTACTTAAATTTCATAAAATTACAAATGCATATAAAAATATATTACAAGTAATATAAATAAATATATAATATAAAATTAACCCACATACTCCTCCTGATATTTCAAAAATATGTAAATATAGTTCATTATGTTTTTTATTACCTTCAATTATTTGCATACAATCTTCTCTTACTTCGCATAAAATAAATGGAATTACATTTATTGGGTTAACCTATACATCATATAATCATTGGAAAATGCCATATAATAATAGTATCATTCATATTTTGGATAAAACAATGATTTACATAAATATTATTGTTTCAGGATATAATTTGTATTATTATTCGATATATTATTTATTTATACACATAATAAGTAATATATATGCAGGATGCATTCATTTTTATATAAAAAAATATAGTAAATATAAAATTCAAGAAAATCAACATAATATTACGGAAAGAAATCGTATTTATTATAATTCTACAATAATGCATTGTATTGGAATTCACATGATAATGTCAATTATATCAACTATATTATCATATAATGCGATTTATGGGTCATATATTCCTTCGTCTACTTCATTATAATAATCTGAATCATACTCTTCATTATCTTCATCTTCTCTATTTTCATAAAATTCAGGTTCCATATCAGGGTTTGTCATACTTTCTTCTCTTTCATCTTGTTCCAAATCTATTTGTCCAGTATTTTCATCTATAATGGTTTCTTCTTCATCGGGATTATTATTGTCATCTTCTGAATCCATATAACAATGTTCTCCATGAAAAATGTATCGATTAAAAAGTCGTTCTTCATAAATATGGTCTTGTAAAAAATAATCGGTGTTTTCATAATTTGGATAAATATAATTGGTGAAAAACTTATTTTTTATATTTGGCATACCATTTTCCACCACTTGCATTCTCATTTTTCTACCAACTAATGGATTTCGTTTAAAAAAAAGTCCCAGTCCTATTTTGGCTTCATTGGAATAATAAGTTCGTTTTGTTTGGCTGACACTAAACATAGTCATATAATACAAAAACAAATATGGCCGCATCATTCCCACTAATACATCCGCTGGATAATTGGAGTCAATGTATGTATTTGGCAAATAAAATGAAATCATATCAACTACATCATGATATAAATGTATATAATTGGAAGTATAAACGTGTGTATGAATGGTATATTCTTTAACTTGTTCTTCATTATGTTTTCGGAATTTATAAATATTGAAATTACATCGAAAAAATACTTCCAAAAAAGGATGTATTGGGAACTCGGTTTTTTTCATTTTAAAATAAATGGAATACAATTCGGATTTTGTAAAAATAATATTAGTGTACGGATTTTTTGCAGGAATGGGATTCCATATCATGAACCCGTGTGTATTTGTAATAGCTGCCAATATTATTTTCATCAAATCATGAAGCGAAAATAAGTAACAGGAAGAACCTTGGTATATTTTCATGGTGAATTTATGTGCGGGGTCTAATTCATTCATGTACATATCTGTAGTAATTTGGGTTATTGCATGACGCCGTCGAAATTTCATTTTAAAACGGGAAATAATAAAATAATATTTTTGGTATTTGAAGAATAAATCCATGAATTTTGTTTTCATTTCTTCAGAATTAGAACGTGATATTAAAACTTGGTGCAAAAATTCGAATTTTGTTTTCATTTTTTGTTGTTTGTTAGATATATTATTATTTAAAATACTGATTAATATTTTTAATGTAATAAATACTTTTTGATTATCATCTTCTAATGCATGAATATGTAAAAAATATAGACTCCAAATATTTGTTAATATTAGACGCGATAACATATGTTCCGAAAAATGATTATCTATTATTATTTCATCATTTAATTTATCGAATAAATGGTTCATTTGCATTTGATGAGTTGTTATTTATATGTTATACTCATTATAATTTTATATTATTTATATAATTTACTATAGTATATGCTGAATTATTTTATTATATATTGTATAATATATAATGAAACAGTAATCATATCAAGAGAAAATAAAACAAATTATAATTCAGTGGCAATAGGGCAGTTCATTGCAATTCTCTCGCGACGGTATCCGATTACCTCACCAGTAGTAGCTGAAACAAGAGGAACCTGAACCTTCACCGTGCGAACCTCAAACTGCTGAACTTGAGGCTGAGTTGTTCTGGCAGATTGTCTCTTAGCGGGGGTAGTGGTGGTGGCCTTAGTAGTAGCCGTCTTGGTAGAGCGACCAGTAGCAGTTTGGGGTCTGGTAGAAGTCTTAGTAGTAGCAGTAGTAGGAACCTTAATGTTATCCGCAACAGCAGCAGCCTTGCGGGCAGCAGCGGCAGTATAAGTCTCGCGTCGGGTCTCACACATAAGATTACCACCCTTTACCCCACCAACATTGACGGCATGATATTCATGGTCACTATTTTCAGGCTTTGTAACAGAAAAATCTACATACTCTCCTTGAACCAAATACTTATATTGAGGATTTGCTGAATTAATAGAAGAAAAGTGAACAAAAATATCCTTACCAGCATGCTCGCCATCACAAACAGTAATGAAACCATATCCAGCCTTGCTATTAAACCACTTGACGCGGCCAGTGTAAGTAGTGGATTCTGTTGAAGTGGCGGTAGTAGTTTCAGTTTGTGGTTGACTCATATTTAATATAAAAATGCTTAGTATGAATATATATAGTACAGTTATTTATATTGTTTTTGCTTTATTAATAAAATAGTACTATTTTATATAAATGAGATTCACGAGACGTAAATATAATTCTTCTCGTCTTTCTTCTCAAGAAAAAAGAAAAAATAAGTCAAGAAGGATACAAAAAAATATGAAAGGAGGCGGATTAAATGAACTGCGTGAAAAATATAAAATCTTAACTATTCCTGAAGGAACAATTTTATATCGGTCTTCTCCTGATATTTGTAACCAATATGGAACCCCTGAATTAATTTCAAAAAATATTATGGAATGCGGTGATACAGGTAAAAAGGGAGTATATTTTGGAAATTCAAACGGAGCCATACTTGCTTTAGCAATATCACTTGAATACGATAAGCTACTTGAAATTGGTGTATTTAAAACAACTCGCGATTTAGAAGTATCAAATGGTAAATATTCATTTCAATATTTAAAACCTGAAAGATATTATAACGAAAATGAAACCCCTAAGTTTGGAGAATATGTTGAAACATTGCCAGAAGAAAATGTTGCACATTTTGACCCAAATATATTACCTCTTAAAAAAAGTAAAAAACTGTTAAATTATGGAAGTAATGTTGCCCCATTGTTGCCCGAAAAATTAGAGGAAAAATTATATGAATCAGGAAGTGGAGAAGTATTTTTAACTGAAAAAGAGTTACCGAGTATTGAATTCGTGAAAAGATACAAATATAATCCTGAAAAAATTAAAATGCCAAGAGATTTACTAAAATACATGAAGCGTAATAATTATCCATTTGATTTAGATAAATATATTGAAGATGAAATTATTATTGAGGTTGAATGTGTATAAAATTGATGTACATTTTATTTATAATTATTAATATCATTAAATTATTATTATTATTATTATTATTAATTGTATTCCCCGCTCCCACTCTCGCTATTGTAACAAAATGCCCGTTATTAGACTTAACGCTAAATTCATTGCACCTTCCAGAGGATTTATGAATGTTCATTATATTCGCACTTTCTCTAAGATGTTATTGCAAAAGTATGGTCTTAAGCCCATTTGTGGCTTAGGTGTTTGCTACAAAAATGATGATACCGATGACAGAAAATTTTATGTTGATGTAGAATTTACTTCACACCAACTACCAATTCTTGAACTTATGTTTCAAGATGAAGACTACTCTTTTACAGTGGTCGACCCTACTCAAAACTTGATGTGTAATACTGCGCATTCCATGTTTGAAACGTATTATTTCAAAGAAAATACGAATCCTTTTCGTTATTCTCCATTTTATGGAAATGCCGACGAAATGTCATGTATGTTTGTGCGCGATGAGTATTCCGCAAGTGTAAGTTATGATGAGTTACTTAGTTAAATACTCATTTTGTATATGTACTTACATATACTGAATAATGTTAACTCTTATTCACTATATGTATTCACTATATTTTGAAAGTATAAGTATTTGTTCTTTACTTTTCAAAATATACTATTTCATTATCCAAAAAAAAACAAAATAAAAAATGGAAGCAGACTTCAGATGATATTTTCATTTGAATTCTGCTTTTCAAAAGCGACTTCGCGGAATTGCGTTTTTTTATTTTGCATCTGTAGAAAATAGTTCGGACAAATAATGGTATCTTGGAATTTCAGTTATTTGAAGGCCATATAAATACCGAAAATATTCTTTTATATTAAGTCCTTGAGTTTTCTCAAAAAACGATGTCTGGTCGCATATTTTTGCCAGTTGTTTTCGATATAATAATCGCAAATTATTAGGAAATAAAATATGAGTATCGCATTTTTCTTCCGATTGTATTTCAATGCCATCCATTGAACACTGATTCCAAAAATCTTCTCCAAATAAACAATATAAAACGACATATCCCAGTGAAATTAAATCATCTCGTTTAGCAGGAACTTCTCCCCTATGTATATTCCAACTAATATATTTAGGTGTTCCGACAATATGTTCTTTTTTTTCACCTGTTGTGTTTTCTTTATAAATACTTTCTCCATTTTCATCTATTGTAAATGCGGATAATCCAAAATCAATGAGTGCCCATCCTCTTGTTTCATGAAACATTATATTTTGTGGTTTAATATCTCGATGACAAATATTATGAGAATGAATAAACTTTAATGCGGATATAATAACCCTTATTATTGTATATATTTCGCGAATACTTACTTCAGCTTCTCTGCAAAACTCATGTAACGAATATTTATAATATGGAATTATCATTCCTACGGCATCAATTCCAGTATATGGCGGAAGTTTTCCAAACCAATAAATAGTAGGTATATATTTGTCTTTTTCTTCTGGCAATTGTTTTTCGACTAAATAGTGTAAGATAGTGGATTCATATTTCAATATTTTAAATGGAGAAGAAGTATATTCTATTTTAAATGCTATTTTTTCATTTGTTTTGATGTTTTTCCCTGAAAAAACTTCTCCAAATTTACCTTCTCCGATTTTTCGATAAATATCATACTTATGAATTCTCATTTAGTATAATATATGTGATATTTTTACATCTTTTTTTATTGTGTAATAATATAGATGAAATATTATACGATAGGGCTTATTGTGTTATGTATTTTAATTGTCGCATTTATATTTAATAAATATTCATTTTCGTTACAGATTGAAGGATATACAAATGTTCCGCCTAAAATAGGATATGCATATGGTCAACTTGAGCGGATGTTACAACAAAAATTAAATTTTCCAACAAGAAAAAATTTAACAGTTCAAGCGCTTTTTATTGAAAATTATTTGGCGCCAATGTATGATAATAAAAATATTGATAAACATAATATAGAAAAAGCTAAAAAATTAATTAATGTATTAGCTTCTTTTAACTTGAAATTTGATTGGGATACTAAGAAAAATACCTTATATGTAGTAATGGATTATTTATTAGAAAATAATTATAAAATAGATGATTTGCATGAAATTCAAATGTTATTAAATATTCTTTTAAATAATGGAGGTATTAATAAAGATACTATGAAAAAATATGATAAATTAATGAATAGATTAATGCCTTTATTCACTAAATTTGCAGAAGAAGAAGATATAGAAACAAAAATACAGAATATTATTATGTCAAGTAAAAATGTTGGTATTAGTATAGACGAAATTGGAAAAATAGAAAAATTAATTACAGTTTTATTTACGTTTAAATTAAAACCGCCAAATGATAATAAATATGTAAGATTTATGAAACAAACACATTTTGTAGATTTAACGATTCCATTTGATGATTATTTTGAATCTATGAAAGGGAATAAAGAAGATTATGAAAAACTTACTAAATTAATAAAAAAGGAAAATATTTTACTTGACCATTTAAAATCAAATCGTAAAATAACAGATTATTTATACATTATTATTCCCAATATTAATGATGAAGATTATAAGACACTCTTAAATACGGAAAAGATGAATGTTAACAAAAAGAGTAATTTAGACAAACATGTGACAAATATAACCAAAAATATTCAAACTTCGATTCAAAATAAAAATAAACAATTTCTTCAAAATTATGATTCTTTGGATAAAAAATCAATAGAAGCATTAAAAGATAATGTTACAGTTGCGACCTTAATTTCCATATTTCCTTATTCATTCCTAAATGCAATTCATTCTCATATTTTAAAGTGGAAGGGAGAAGATAAAAAAATAATATGTGACCCAAATAATCCCCTAAATATTCGTATGACAAATATGAATGCGGCAACTACACAACCTTCTCTTCAACAAGAACAAAGTGTTAAATATGCGGCGTTATGTAAATGATTTTTGTAGAAAATAAAATAGAGGATTGCATATATATGAATTTAATATGAATCCAACTATTCAGGAATTATGGAGAGAAGTTTCCGCGGATGATAATTTAAAAAATACACTAAATATTGATGAAATACTTCAAAATAGCGCACAAACAAATCGATTTTTATTGGATAAAACAATTTTTCAAATTAATGAAGAAATAATAGATTCTTTGAAAGAAATTCAATATATTCGAGAAGAAGATATTGAATCATATCGTTTAAAATTAAAAGGATATCGTTTAGTAGATGAATTGAATCAATTACATAAAGGAAAACATACGCGGTGGGTTCCTCGATATACCAATACGCCTTATTTGGCAAGTGGAGGAATATTAACAAATGTAAAATTTGGAGAAGATGATGTTATTATTTTAATTAAAGCATATGGAGGTCGATTTGTTCAATATAAATTTAATGAATGTATTACATTTCAAAAAATGTCATTTGAAGAAGAATTAGCAATAAGTGCGTTATCATAAAATTCGCGTTATTTTTTATTATGTTCTCTTTTTCTGGTGAATTTACCTATTTTAAACTGTATTCGTTTGGTATCTTTTGTGTAATATTTCATTGTAAAAAATTCGCGTATGTAATACAATATTTTTTTGG
>JACCDI011988986.1_pt1 | contig 15119 bp, 15 predicted proteins | sample 7442791 | NCBI WGS metagenome assembly JACCDI01 (sample SAMN15323434, study PRJNA562643) | freshwater metagenome | isolation source: river surface water | place: USA:Blue River Watershed | collected 2017-08-15 | reverse complement strand
TTCTTCACTTTTTTGTGGAATATTTTCATTTTCTTGTTTAATTTCGGGTGTATTTTCAAAAACTTCTTCAGCAATTTCTTCAGGTGTAGACATGATTTATAATTTAATAAATAAAAATATTTTAGAATATTACTAAAATATAAAAATATATTTTATATTTCAAATTGAACAAAAGATATATAATTTATTTTCTTGTACTACGGCGTTTTTTTGTACTAGTACGCTTTTTAGTAGTACGTTTCTTAGTAACAGTAGTACGTTTTTTACTTTTACGTTTAACACCACCAACCATATCAATAACACCTTTACTCTTTTCAACAAGACCTGAAGCAATCATAAATTCTTTGCCATCAGGAGTAGGACGACCAAAAAGATAGGATTGCATGGCTTCACCTAAATCAATGGCATAAGGAGGAGGTGCTGATTTTGAACTATCTGATACCCAATCAGGTGAAGATTGAACACGAAGAGGTATTTTAGTTCCAGTTAAAAATTCATTGGATAATACTTCTTCACCACCACCACGCATTACAGTACGACGTTTTGTACTTTTACGTTTACCAGTAGTAGATTTGCCTTTAGTGGTAGTAGATTTGCGTTTAGTAGATGTTGATTTGCGTTTGGTACTACGAACGCGTTTTTTAGCACCACCATTCATTAAAAGTTGAGAGGTTTCAGTTCCGGCGCAACCGCAAGTCATTTGTTTTGATATTTCTAATAATAAGAAATATATTTATTCAAATAGAAGAGAAATAAATTAAAAAGAATTAAGATCAACAATATATTTTTTACGCAACTCTTCTTCTTTTTTGTCACGATCTTCAATATCTTTTGTTTGAACTACAGCGTTGCGAACTTGAAGATTATGAATTGATTTTTGATTTTGAAAATTTGGAGATAAAAGAAGTAATTCATGTTCTTTTTCAATTTGAGCAATTTGTTTTTTTTCTTCTTCTATTTTTTTCTCTTCTATTTCTTTTTCTCTTTTTTTTTCAATATATTTGTAATAAATAATAATAAACATAAATCCAATAACAAAAAGAAACGCAAAAACAAGATTTGTAGAAAGAATATCACTCTTTATTTTTACTTCATGTTTTTTATTCTTTTTAATAAATTTTTGAATTAACTCTAAATCAACAAAATGTTTCTTACTCATTTTCTATTTATAAAAATGATTTATTTTTTCCTTTTTTAACAAAATATATAAAAAAATACTTCGTTTATATTGATTATCAATTATTTTCCTTTTTTATAGTATAAAATAAGATTGATATGAATTGTGTAACAATTACATATTTAAATAAATCATATGATATTATAATTAATGATGGTGATCAATATCTTTCAATTCATCATGTAATTTATGATTTATATAAAAATGTATTAAGTAAAGAGTATAATTTTATTACTCTTATTTATATAAAAAAAATAATTGAAGAAAAGAATTATTTGATTGAATATAAACAGAAATGTTATATTGATTCAAATTATTCGATAGGTTTATATTCAAATTATACTTTAATTATTCCATATCATTATGTACTTTTTTTTGATTTATTTCTTCAATTTTTTTCTTTTATTTTAATTCCTTATATATTTATTTATATTTTCTATTTTTCCATAAAATATCTTTATAAAAATATTTCAAATTATGATTATGAAAATAAATTATTAAAATATATTACAAATTATGATATTCATGTATATTTATTTGCTATTTTTTATTTATTAGGTATTATAAGTTTACTCATGATTATGTATTATGAATATAAAGAATAAAATAAAAAAAGATAAAAAAAATATAAAAGAGTAGTAGAAATAAATAAAAATGATGAATGAAAGTGAACGAGTACATATTGAAGTAATATATTTAAATAATAGTTATGAAATAGATGTAAATTCTGAAGATATAATTGATAGTGTAATGAAAGATTTATATTTTTCCATTTTAGTAAATCAAGTACATTATTCATTTTTTGAAAAAAGTATAAATTATATAAAAATAAAAAATGGTTATTATACAGTAAAAGATATGGCAAATCGAGAAATAAAAAAAGACAATCTTGTAAAATACGTTGGTTCAAGATATAAATTATATATATAAAATAGAAGTAAAAGAATAAAAATGATTTCAATTTTATATAAAAATAAATATTATATGATTGATAAAGAAGATAAATATCGTTCAATACATTATCATATAGTAGAATTATATAAAAATAAAATAAGTAAAAATATAAATTTTATAGAAAATTTTTATTATTTATATTTAATTCAATCACAAAAATATATATTAACAAATGATCAATATGATGTAGTAGATATTCATAAATCATTTAATAACACAGATTATTATTTAGATTTTCCCTTAGAAATGAAAAATATGATTGATTTATGTATTCCATTTATCAAGATTATTATTTTATCTTTATTTTTAATTATTCGAATTGATAGTATACTCATAAGTATGAATATTCAATGTAAAGCATTTGAGGATTATTATTGTATATTATTATATTTATGTATATCTTTTATTTTATGTACTATGTTTTATTATTCTTATTATTTTATGTATCATATGATAAGTTATATATGTAGAGAGTTAGATCATGATATAGGTGAAGTTATGAATATTTATGGTTCTATTATAATGCCTTATTGTTATTAAAAAATAAAAAAATAATGTTTTTTTTTGAAGAAAAAAAAGTAAAAATTAATGTAAATAATAAATAGTGATACTATTTATTATTTGTAATGATTATTCAAATAAAATTAAACAATAAAATATATAAAAGTAATGTACATAAATATAATTCGCTTCATCGTGGAATTATAAATGTAATATCTGATTATAATCCCAATAATTATACAATTTATATAAAATCAAAAGTATGTAATTATAAGGATGCTATATGTAAATATTGTGATGAAGATGATAATGAAAATATAATATTTGAATTAGTACCAAAAATGAAAGGTGGTGTAGAAATGTCAAAAAGTAGTATGAAATCAGGAATGTTTTATTTTATACTCTTTTTAATTACATTAAGTCCAATTTATTTTATGTATGTAGGAATTGTTCCATTAAAATCATTTTTATCACGTCGTATATTAACAACGGCATTAGAACCATTTGGTCGTTATTTAGTATGTGTATTAGGTAAAAAGACATTATATAGTCGACTTATTTTAGGAACATCAATTATTAAGTATTTTATATTTATTTTTGCTGTATTTGTAACATTTACATTACCATTTATTGTATTATGTATTTTAATGGGTGTTATTATGAAACATAATCAAATCACAGATAGTCCATCGAAATTAGAGGGACCTGTAAAAGCAGGTTATACAACAGGTATGATATTTACAATGATTCATATGATAACATATTTTGGATATCGATGGTTTGATTATGTTGTTGATTTCTTTATATCATTATTTAATCAAACATATTATACACGAATGACGATTGTACCTTGGTTAGAATCATTAAAAGTTTCATTTAATAATATGAAAGGTATTGGTGCTACAGTAGCAACATTTGGTTTAGCATCAGATGTACGAGCGATTACATCAGGATTAAGTAGTGTAGTAGGAATGTTAGAAGGAGTTATGTCAATGGTTGTAAAACATGGTTGTCAGGTAGTTGGAGTGGATGAGATCGAGGAAGAGTTCAAGAAGGGATTAAAGGATATAAAATCGATGGATTTAAAGAAATTTGAGATTAAGGGACGTGATCGAAAACAGTTTTGTTTTGATTTTAATGAATATTTAGATGAGAATGATTATGAGAATTTATGTAAAGCACGAAATCAAGAACAATGTTGTACATCATCTGTATTTTATAAAATAGCAGCAGGTATGCATGGAGCATTAACTCAAAGTAATATGTTTACAGAAATAATCAAAAAAGGTTTAGCAATGATTGGTGTAATGAGTCATATTATAACAGCAAATATTGCCTTTTTTGAAGAAGCAATGGAAAGAGATGATGTATTTGATGATAGAACGGGTGATGCGATTTATTTAAACGAAACGCAATTTATGATAAAAGATCAAGTAGATCCAGAAAAAGATAAAGGCGCAAGTGGATTATTTGTCTATGAAGAGCAATTAGAAACAAAGATGAGTGAATATCGAAATAAAGGATTTAAAGTTCAAACATTATATGATGAAAAGTATCGTGATTATAAGAATAATGTAATAGGTATTTTAAATATTAAACGCAAAATATCATTTGATGAAATGAAGAATAAGATCAAAGAATTAAAACGAATGTTAGAAGATTATAATGGAACATATGATGAAGATGATGTAATTGTAAAACATGTATTTAAACCTTATTTTATATCAAATATATGTGAAGCATTAAATGGAGTAAGAGCAGTAAGAGATTTATCGAAGGATATGAATGGATTAGAAAATGCTGTGGATATATTAAGATCAGGTATGTTTACGGGACGATGGATGATTATGTTTTATTTGATCACGTATTTAGTATTAATTATATTAGGTTTCTTTAAAGTGTATTTGAAATAAAAAAGAATATTTTATAAAAAATATTATGAAAGAGTAGACACATATTATAAAATATGGGAGCAAGTACTTCAAAAGATGACGGAAGTAAAAATTTTAGTGTAGATAAAGCAGATTATTCTTGGAAAATGATTACAAATGTAATCATCTTTTTAATTGGTTATTATTTTTTCTTAGGTATCTTTGCTGGTTTTTTAGTAATATTACGAGCAACAGATTTAAATAATGAATATTTAACACAAAATGTGATTATAAGACCAATATTTCAATTTTTGCGAGCGTGTAATTTTTTTAAAGCGAATTTTAATGATATATCAGTAGAAACATTTTTTAAAAGTATTATGATATTTATTTATACGATTTTATTTGTATTATTATTAAAAGATATGGTAAAAGCAAATATATATCAAAATTTATATTCAACGATTCAATTAAATAAAAATAATAATCCAACAAAGAATCCAAATATGGTAACAAAAATTAAAGATGATCCAACAAAGGATATATATAGTTATATGTTTAAAATATGTAGTGGATTAATCTTTTTATTAGCATATCCATTTATAGTATTATATATGATTCGTTGTTATGATGTTCAAAATAATATATTAACGCAAGTTGCTTTAGTATCCATATTATTTGTACCCGTTTTTTATTATATAACATCGCATTTAGTAGCAATGAAGAAAGTATATAAAACCGATGATATAATTAATTATGGTAAAAAATATGTTGAAGAGAAGGATTATAATTACATTGATTTAATTCGTAATAAATTTAATTTTCACTTTGATAAAGTATTATTTATTCCATTATTTATCATATTGATTACAATACTTTATTTTTTTATGTATTATGAATTTAATTTAGATAATCCTCAAATGTATGCTTACTTTTTAGCATTAATTATTATGATTCCACTTATATTATGTGTATTTAATTATAATGTATTATTTAGTTGTTATACACCGGATAATGAATGTGGTATTTTTAGAGATGGATTGATTAAATATGAAGTATATCATGAAGGTATTAAGAGTTATTATGATGCTTTAATAAAGTATAATTATTCTTGTTTTCCCAAATAAGAAACATATCATTCCTCCTATATGATAATATTATTTCATTATATTTTTTATGATTTTTATATAATATAACATAAATATTATATTTTGTTAACAAATTATTTTATTTGTTAACAAATTAAATAAATAAAAGGGAAGTTGATAAGAAACCATATGGTTTCTTATTTTTGATATAAAGGAAAGTTCATAAGAAACCGTAGGTTTCTTATATAAAATGTGTGGTATTTTTGCGTATTTAGGCATATCGTATAATGAAGATAAACTAAAGGAGTTTGCGGAGAAGATTCAACATCGTGGTCCAGACAATAGTATTTATCAATGGATAACACCGAAACTCTTTTTTGGTTTCCATCGTTTAGCGATTAATGGTTTAAATTCGGAATCGAATCAACCCATGGAGCATAATGGTTATCATATGATTTGTAATGGTGAGATTTTTAATTATAAAGAGTTAATTGTAAAGTATGGTTTGGAAGATGTTTATAAAAGTGGAAGTGATTGTGAGATTATCTTACATTTAATTGAGAAGATTGGTTTAGATGCGTGTTGTAATGAACTGGATGGTGAATACGCATTTGTAGTATATGATGAAAAGGAGAAGAATTTAATGATAGGTCGTGATCAACTGGGTATTCGTTCGCTCTTTTGGACGATCAATGAGGATGATTGTGGTAATAAGCAAGTAGGAGTATGTAGTGAAGCAAAGGGTTTAGTTGGATTTGGACTTGACATACATCAATTTCCGGTAAACACTTGTTGGGATTTGCGATCAAATGAATTCCGACCGATTTATGATTTATATGTACCTTTTACGGAAGATGATGGTGACTACCTACATCGTTCGGTTGGTTTTACAACCGACGATGAAGAGACGATTATCAAGAAAGTGAGAGAAAAACTGGAAGTTGCTGTAAAGAAGCGAATGATGAGTGAACGAAATATTGCGTGTTTATTGAGCGGAGGTCTTGATTCATCAAGTATTACAAGTTTAGTATCGAAATATATTAAAGAAAGTGGTAAAGATCAAGAGTTACATACATATACAATTGGTATTGAGGGATCACCAGATCCGGTAAATGCGCAAATTGTTGCGGATTATTTAGGTACAAAGCATCACGTTTTTAGTCCAAGTGAAGAAGATTTACTGAATGCTCTTGAGAAGACCATATATCAAATTGAATCATATGATACTACATCAGTACGAGCGTCAGTAGGTAATTATTTAATATCATTATATATTCGAGAAACGTCGGATAATGTAGTAATTTTTAATGGAGATTGTTCGGATGAATTATTTTGTGGATATATTGGTTTTTCGTTAGCACAAAATGAAAAACAATTATATGAATCAAATTTACATATGATTAAAAATATACAATATTTTGACGTATTACGTTCGGATAAATCGATTAGTGGAGCAGGGCTCGAGGCCAGAACCCCATTATCCGATCCAGATTTTGTAAAATATATAATGTCGATACCATCAAAATATAAGATGTTTCATAAAAATAAGATGGAAAAGTATATTTATCGAAAAGCGGTGGAAGATATATTACCAGAATCGATAGTATGGAGACAAAAAGCGGCATTTTCAGATGCGATTAGTAAAGAAGAGCGTTCATGGTGTGTCATTATCAAAGAGTATGTAGATAAGATATATAGTAATGAAGAGTATGAAGAAAAACGTCAAAAGTACACATTCAATCGCCCATATGATAAAGAGTCGCTTTTTTATCGAGAAATTTTTGAAAAGTATTATCCAAATCAGGGACATTTAATTCCGTATTTTTGGAGACAACCTTTTGTAACAAATACACTTGATCCTTCCGGACGTTTACTTGAAAAAGAACTTTTGTAATCAAAAAATATAAAAATACTTTTTAATAAATAATAATTTGTTAAAAAGTAAAAAAGTAAAAAAAGTAAAAAAAGTAAAAAAAGTAAAAAAGATTAAATGGGTGAAATGTTATGAATAATCATAGCAACATTTTCGTGTTCATAACCAGACATATCAAAAGGTACACCATTCATTCCAATCCAAGAATATTCAACTTTATTTTCATTTATAAATTCATAAAATGCGCGTAATTCACCATTAGGTCCATCATAAGTAGGATAATTAACGAGTTCATCAAAGACGACAACACAATCTTTATCTAAATAATCTTTAAGGGTATTGAATATAAATTTTGTAGAAGAATAAATATCACAATCAATATGAAGAAAAGATATTTTTTTATCTTTATGTTTTTCCATAAAAGGTATTAAAGTTTCATTAAACCAACCTTTAATAAGTACAACATTAGAATTTACAGGTGGTAAATTACCATTCATATTAAAAGCACCTTTTTCAAAACCATTTCGCCATCTTTCAGGTAATCCTTCAAAACTATCAAAACCATATACTTTATCTTGAGTAAATTGAGAAGTATAATTAATGGTTCTACCGGAAGCAACACCGAATTCTAACCATAATGTGTTTGGTTTGTGTGTATATTTCATATTTTCAAAAACATAGTGTAAAGGATATTTTTTGATATTAGGAATATCTTCGATAATTTTATGATAAGGATTCATTTTTAGTGTATATATATATTTTACTTATATTTATAATAAAAAAATTAAACTTATAATATTTTAATAAATTAAAATTTATTAAAAATATTTAAAAATTGAAAAAAAGAAAAATATATAAAATGATTTTTATCATATATACAAAAAGGAAAAAAAATGAATTTTTGGAAAGAGTACGAACATTTTATTATAAAGTATCATCAAGATACTTATAATCATATAACATATCATTGGTCAAACATACCAGAAGAAATATTATATGAATGTGGTTTTATTAATGATACAAATAAGATTCGTTTACAAAGAAAAAGAGATAAAACGGAAGGTAAAATAAATAGTATTCAAGAATATGGATTAGATGGAATTGTTAAGGATGGTAAAATATATCACGGAATACAAGCAAAATGTTATGATGGCAAATCGTATTTGAAAGCATCTGATTTAGGAACATTTTTAAGTGTACTTTTTTTACGAATGAAAGCAAAAAATGATCAATCAAAAGGATATTTATATCATACTTGTAAATTAGAATCGAATTTATATGATGATCTACTTATCAACAATCATAAAGATATTATTCAAAAACACCTATTATATGAAAATCATAATCAAGATATTCAAAATATTAAAGTAAATATTATTAATGAAAAAGAAGAGTTGCGATATTATCAAAAAGAAGTCATTGAAAAATTACAAAATAGTGATTGGAATGGGAAACAATTGATTCAAATGCCGTGTGGTACGGGTAAAAGTACGGTGATCGCACATTATCTTGAAAAATGTGATTATGAACATATTTATATCTTCTCTCCATTACGAGTTCACGCAAAACAAAATTTAGAAACTATGAGTAAATATATAAGTAATTATGAAAAGATTTTAGTAGATTGTGATAAAGACGGTACTCGAAATATTGAATATATAAAAGAGAAATTAAATAAAAAAGTATTGATCTCATCAACTTATGTATCCGCATTAGATATAATCAATGAAATTATGGAAGATCAAAATATATTAAATAAAAAGAATATTGTAATTGTTGACGAAGCGCATAATTTATATGAGGATTTAGCAAATGTATTGGACAAATTTAGTAAAGTAATATTACTTACGGCAACACCCTCAGAAGAGATGAAAACAATGATAGATTGTGAAACGTTATATAAATATAATATGGATAAAGCGATTGAAGATAAATATATATGTGATTATCATATTTATTTACCTTATTTGGAAGATGGTTATGAAGTTCCAATTGAATTTGAGGAGTATAATAAGGAAATGGTAGCAAAAGTAATGTATTTGGTGAATGGTATGTTAGTAAAAGGATGTAGAAGATCGATTGTATATTTGAAAACGGTTGACGAGTGTGAATTATTTAATGAAATATTTAGGTTTGTGATGGAAGAGTATCATTCATTACCATATTGGAGTGAGCGAATCAATAAAGATACGAGTGATAAAGAGCGAGTTCGTATATTGAAGGAGTTTGAGAGTGAAAAGAATCGCAGTGATACTTTACATATATTGAGTAGTGTGCGAATATTGGATGAAGGTGTGGATATAGTAAAATGTGATAATGTTTTTATATGTGGAGGGAATGGTTCGGGAAATGAGATAAGAACATTACAGCGAATGTGTAGAGCAAATCGTTTAGATAAAGATAATAAAAATAAGATCGCACATTGTTTTATGTGGTGTAATGAATGGAGTGAATCATTAGTATTATGTAATAGTTTGAAAGAAGTGGATGTAGAATTTAGTAAGAAAGTAAGTGTATTCAATGTAGATTATCATAAAAATTGTGATCAAAAAGTGAATGAAAAGATGATTGTTGAAAGTAATAAAGTAAAAGAATATTTGAAGATAAAATGTAAAGATGTAAATGAGAAGCAAATGGAAAGAGCAATTGAAATTGTAAAACGGGCAAAAATGCGGGAACAAGAAGGTAAAAATATAATGCCAAAATCATATAGTAATTGGAAAAGTAAAAGTGAAGAAGTACAACAAGAACATAGAGATAATCAAGTAATTGGAGATTGGAGAAAATGTATAAAAGGAAAAAGTGATTTTACATTATCAAATGATGTAAAAGTATATTTGGATAAAGAATTACCTCAATGGTCAAATGTAATTAGTTATGAAGAAGAATCCTATAAAGAAGCATTGGAAATAGTAGGAAGATTAAAAGTGGATAAAGATGGAAATAAAATATTTCCTAAAAACTATTATAGTAGTACAATACCAGATGAAGAACAAGAAACAAAAGATTACCAAAAGTTATATTATTGGTCAAGAGCATTAAGAAAAGATCAATTAGAATCAACGCAAAATAGAGCAATATGTTATCCAAAAGTAAAAGAATTATTAGATAAAGAATTGTCTGGATGGTCTATTGTAGAAAGTACAGAAGAAATTCATATAAAACGTTGTAAAGAATTAATAGAAAATAGCAAAAAAAGAGTAGAAAAAGGATTACATGTATATCCTAAAAAAATTCATTATAATGAAATAGATAAAAATAGTATACCAATTGAAGAATATAATGAAAAAAAGAATGAATGTGATGATTATAATTGGATTGCTAAATGGCGAAAAGCATATATAAATTTACAAAAAGGAATAACATATATTACATTATCATCTGGTAAAAAGGAATATTATATATGTCCAGATGAAGTAATTACAATGTTAAATCAATATATTCCAAATTGGAATATTGAAAATAAAAAAGAAGTTGAAGAATTGGAAAAAGTTGAAAAGATTGTACAACGTTGTTATAAAAGAGAAAAAGAAGGTAAATCGACATTACCAAAATTTAAAAATCAGATACCAATAAATGAACGGAGTAAAGAAGAAAAAGAAGAAGCATCTGATGCTAACAAACTTTCAATAATTAAGAAAGCATATAATCAATATCATAGTGGAATTGTAAAAGAAAAAGAGCGACATTATACATATTATCAAAGTGTAATAGATTATTTAAATACACATATTCCAAATTGGCAAAAATAAAATTTATGCTCAAAAAAAATAAGAATTATTCTAAAAAAATAAAATTTATTATTTTTTTAATTTTGTTAATAAATAAATTACTTATTAACAAAAAAATTTTGTGTTATATTAATATTTTAAATTATATATTATTTATTTCTTACTCTTCTTCTTACCATCAGATTTTTTGAATAGTTTAAATCCCTTACCTTTTACTGGTTTAAAGCCCGCCTTCTCAAGACGCTTTTCCTTTTTAGCACGGTTGCTCATCTTAACACTCACAATACGACCATGTTTGTTGTATTTAAGATCTTTCTTAGTTAAGCGGCCACTGGTATATTTCGCAACAGAATGCATAACTTCTGCACGTGTACCAACCATTTTTTGAAATCCTAATTTTTTAGCACTTAAGTGTTTTTTGCCGCCGTCCATTTTGAGTTGTTGTTTTTTCTATACTTTTTATTTAGAAATTTTTTTAAACGAAATTGAAAAAAATTAAATTATTTATAAATAATAGATAAACGAATTATTAAAAAATAAATCTAAAATGTCATATACACAAAGAAATTGTCGTACATTCCAAAATTATAATAACTATGCTACAACTTTAAATGTAATTCTTCCTAACATTTGCGCACAAGCAAAATGTGTTCAAAATCAACAATGTAGATTCCAAACCGCACAATATAATCAACAAAGAATATATACATTAATGACTCGTAATCCAGAATTATTCCCAATTGTTTCAACAGTACAATGTATTGGATTAACAGCGCAACAAAAACGTCAATATAGTAATATGTGGTGGCGTCGTTTAGGATCACAAATGACAACAGGTGCGAATTGGCCTGGATTTGGCGCAACTGCGATTACAGGTTCAGAAGTTCCTTATACTTCATAAATAAGATAAGAAACCAAGGTTTTTTATGAACTTCCTTTTTATTTTTAATATTTTTTAACTTTATTTGAATAATAATTCTTATAAACTTTCTTTTTATTTTTTAACTTTATTTGGATAATAATTCTTATAAACTTTTTTTATAAATAATAATAATAATTATTTATGAATCAATATTTTTCTTTATATAATTAAATAATTCAAAATCTTTGTGATAAACATCATTAATTAAAGAGATAAGTTCATTTGAGAAATCGTCAATAGTAAAAGGTAAATTTTTATTTTTTTCTTTAGAAGTATTTGTTTTCATAAGTTCAATATTTTGAATATTGTAAAAATCCATTAATTTATAAAAATCTTCATTTAAAAATTCAAATCGCAATATGAAAATATAAACATTTGATAAATAATCAATATATTTATGTTGTTCTGTATAATGATCACCTTTAAAATCTCTTCTTTTAATTTTTTCAATTAAATATTGATTCATTTGATCTTTTGTATGTTTTATATTTTTTTTACCAATACCACCCCATTGACAATAATATTCTGATAAAATCCGATCATATGGATTTCTTACAATCATAAACCAATGATATTTTATTTTTAGATATATATTTTTTAAAGGAAAATAATGATGCCAATATCCATATTCTTTATGATACATTCCCCATTGAATACTTTTTGAGATTCCAGATTTTTCAATAGATGTACCGGCATTTTTTGATATATGAATAAATTTTAAAGGTTTTTGTTTTTCTTTTATTTTATTTTCAAAATCACTTTTATTTTCAATATCTTTGATAAAAAAATACATTTATTTATATATATTATAAATAAAACATTTATATTTATTATTAATAAATATAAATTTTTAATAAAAAAATATTTTGTAATTCTTTTTATTAGAATATATTTAAGACTATTACCATTTATAAACAAAATTACATTTCAATACCAACAAATTGAATAACAATCGCATTATCTTGATCTACATAATTTCCATAATAATATAATTTATATTTATGTGTTCCATTTTGATATACTCTTAAGATTGAAGTCGTTAAATTACCTTCATCACAATCATTTACAGCAATATATTGAATTCTAAATTTATCAAAATACTCTTTCGCTTCACTCCACTTTTTACCAATCACATACATTGGGTTAAAATCTGTTATATTTACTATATCTTCCGTTTGAACATCTTCATTTTGATTATTTTCAGTTTGAACAACTTCATCTATATTTTCAGTTTGAACATATTCATTTTGATTATTGTCTCTAGGTTGATTTGGATATAAATTATTTAAATTTTGATTGATTTGGTTAATATTTTGATTGACATTTTGGAATAAATTTGTTACAACATTATTCATAAGTTGATTAAAATTTGGATTGTCTAAAATATTTTGAAGATTTTGATTTACTTGATTTACTTGATTATTTAAAATATTTGTTAAATTATAAATTTGATTTCTTCTATTTTCATTCATATTATTGTTATTCATATTATTGTTATTTATATTATTGTTATTCATATTATTGTTATTCATATTATTATTCATATTATTATTCATATTATTTTCATTTATATTGTTTTGATTCATTTTAAAATGTGTGATAAAAATAAAGTTTTGTATATATACATATATATAGTTCTTTAAGTTCAAAAAAAATAAAAAAAAAATGTAAATAAAGAAGAAATATGAATAAATTAGAATATTATCAAGAAATTCATAAAGTATATAAAGATACTTTTACTTTAGAAGATTTAATTAAAAATATAAAAGAGTGTAAACAAAGTGTATTTATAAAATATGGAGATGGGGAAGTGGAGTGTATGAAAGTGATTGAAAAGAATAGTAGTGGATATAATTGTGATCAAGATGTATATTTCCCGGAATTATCAAAAGAGTTAAAGGAAGCATTTTTATATTTTGTAAATGAAAGTAGTAATTATAATATTCATATAGGAAAGTGGCATTTTGTAAATGAAAGTAATTATTTATCAAAGTTATATTATGAAAATGAAAATCAAAATATTTATAAATTAATTCCATTTACAAATTATCATTTAGTCATGAATGATAAAGATCAATTAAGTAAAAATAGTATGTATCAATTTGTAGAAAGTATTAAAAAGAGTAATGATTATTTAAAAATAATAGTATCCAATGAACAAAATCAATTATTAAAAACTTTATTTTCAGGAAATTTTTTTATTGAAACTCCTTCAAAATGTTTATATTTAGAATTAGATCGTATTATGGAAAGTATTTATAAAATCATGGATGAAAATAAAGATAAGAAAGTAATGATATTAACAAGTTGTGGATTAAGTGCGAAAGTATTAATTTATCGTTTATTAAAAAAGTATGAAACAAGAGTAAGTGCGATTGACTTGGGATCTTCATTTGATTTATTATGTAAAAAGAGAGTAACACGGTCATATCAAATAGAATATTCATATGATACTATTTATAAATATTATCAAAATTTATTATAAAAATCAAGGATCTAAAAGATATGTTTCTTTTAATTCCCAATTTGCTTTATATTTATAAAAATCAAGTTGATCAAAATATTCAGTAATACGAAGTATATTTGAATCATTATAAATAATAGACGGATTTCCTAAAATAGTACGATCTATATATTCAATTGGCATAAATGAATTACGCATTTTTTTTGAATCTTTGATTTCTTGATCCTTATCTTGATAAAAAATATAATCTTCAACAATAACACCATATTTTTTTAAAGATTGTATTTCTTCATAAGATGGATTGTTTTTAGATCGTAATGTAAGTATATTATTTTTAATATTCATTAAAAAGTTATATTTATAAATTCCAATATTCATACTTTTAATATAAGTTAATGGTTTTGTATTACAATTTGTTTTATATAATTTTTGAATATGTGGTTGTAAAAGCAATAAAAAGTGAAATCCTAATTCACATGTATCATGAAGATAAAACCAATAATCTGGAATAGAAAAGTTGTGATCAATAAGTGTATAA
>JACCDI010496727.1_pt1 | contig 15119 bp, 9 predicted proteins | sample 7442791 | NCBI WGS metagenome assembly JACCDI01 (sample SAMN15323434, study PRJNA562643) | freshwater metagenome | isolation source: river surface water | place: USA:Blue River Watershed | collected 2017-08-15 | reverse complement strand
GGTCCGCGATGGAGCGGGTGATGGCCTGGCGGATCCACCACGTGGCGTACGTGGAGAACTTGTAGCCGCGGCGGTACTCGAACTTGTCCACCGCCTTCATCAGGCCGATGTTGCCCTCCTGGATCAGGTCCAGGAACTGCAGGCCGCGGTTGGTGTACTTCTTGGCGATGGAGATCACCAGGCGCAGGTTGGCCTCGATCATCTCCTTCTTGGCATCACGCGAGGCGCGCTCGCCCTCGTTCATCCGCTTGTTGATCTCCTTGAGCTCGCCCAGCGGCACCACCACCTGCGACTGCAGGTCGGTGAGCTTCTGCTGCAGCTCCTGGATGGCCGGCACGTTACGGCCCATCACCGCGCTGTAGGGCTTGCCGGCGGCGGCCTGCTTTTCCACCCACTTGAGGTTGAGCAGGTTGGGCGGGAAGTCCTTGATGAACTGGTCCTGCGGCATGCCGCACTTGTCGACGATGATGCGGCGCAGCTCACGCTCCTTCTTACGCACGTCGTCGACCTGGGTGCGCACCATGTCGCACAGCCGCTCGATGGTCTTGGCCGTGAAGCGGATGGTCATCAGCTCTTCGGACAGGGACTGCTGGGCCTTCATGTAGGCCGGGGTGCCGTAGCCTTCCTTGTCGTAGATCTTGTGGATCTTCTCGAACAGGCTGGCGATGCGGTCGAAACGCTCGAGCGCCTGGGTCTTGAGTTCCTCGAGCTTCTTGGTCAGGGCCTTGGAGCCGCCGTTGCCGTCGTCATCGTCGTCGGCATCGAACTCGTCGAAGTCTTCCTCGGCCACGTAGTCGTCGGCCTCGTTGGGATTGGAGAAGCCGTCGACCACGGTGGAGATGACCACCTTGCCTTCGCGGATCTCGGCGGCCATGCGCAGGATCTCGGCGATGGTGGCGGGGGAGGCGGAGATCGCCTCCATCATGGCCATCAGGCCGCCTTCGATGCGCTTGGCGATCTCGATTTCGCCCTCGCGGGTGAGCAGCTCGACCGAGCCCATCTCGCGCATGTACATGCGCACCGGGTCGGTGGTGCGGCCGAATTCGCTGTCCACGGTGGACAGGGCGGCTTCGGCTTCCTCTTCGGCTTCCTCTTCCGTCGCGGCGGTGGGGCCGGTGTTGGTCAGCAGCAGCGTCTCGGCATCCGGGGTCTGCTCGTAGACGGCCACGCCCATGTCGTTGAGCATGGAGACCACGACTTCCAGGGTCTCGGCCTCGACCAGCTTCTCGGGCAGGTGGTCGGTGATCTCGGCGTGGGTGAGGTAGCCGCGGGTCTTGCCCAGCTTGATCAGCGTCTTCAGGCGCTGGCGGCGCTTGAGCATTTCCTCTTCGGTGAGGACGGTCTCGTCCAGGCCGAATTCCTTCATCAAGGCCCGTTCCTTGGCCTTGCTGATCTTCATGCGCAGCGGCTTGGCCTTCTCGGTCGTCTCGGCAGCAGGTTCTTCAGCGAACTCGGCTTCGATGTCGGACAGGTCTTCTTCCTCGACCTCGGGCTTGGCAGTGGCCTTGGGCTTGCGGCCCCGCTTGGCCGCGGCCTTCGGGGGCGCGTCGGATTCCGCGGCGGCGGCCTTGGGCGGACGGCCCGGTTTCTTCTTCACCACCTCTTCGGTGGCAGCGCCCTTGGCGGGCTTCTTGGTCTCTTCCGCGGCGGCGGCCTTGGCAGGGGTCTTGGCGGGCGTGGCCTTGGCGGCCTTGGCAGGGGTCTTGTCGGCCGGCTTCGCGGCGGACTTGGCAGCAGTTTTCGTCGGGGCTTTCGTAGCGGACACGGATGGGGCTTTCGTTGCAGGCTTGGCGGCCGCCTTCGGGGCGGCCTTGACGACCTTCAGCGCCGGCTTCTTGGCAGCGGCGATGGGTTTGATCGCATTCTTCGCAACGGGTTTCGCGGCGGTTTTGCTCGGCTTGGCGGACTTCTTCTGAGCAGGCATGCGGATGACTCCGAATTCCAAAAAAAATCAGGAACACAAGCGCGCCACGTGACCCGGCGCGAGGAGACGAGCACCCGCGGAGAAAACCGGGGCGCTCAGGGGCAAGATGGGAGGGCGAACATTTGGTGTGCAGTCCTTGCGGTAGGGATGGCTCATCGTGCGCGGAGGGCACTGTTGGCCGGGCCCGGAGGTGCTGCTGTCGCTCTTGCCGGTTGCAAACCTTACATTATACCGGCGGGTGCGGATTTCAAGGACTTTTTCAGGCCCCGGGGCGGGTTTGCGCGACCAGTTCCTTCAGTCTTTCGTATGCGTGCGGGTCGGTGGCCGCCCGGCGGGACAGGTCCTGCATTTCCTCGGCACGGCGGCGCTGCCGCTCCCGATCCAGGATGTGCGCCAGCTCGGTGGGGTCGGCCTCGATGCGGGTGGGCAGGCGGGCCATGAGGCCCTGGGCGAAGTCCCCATGCTCATGGGCACGCAGCGCTTCGCGCAGTTCGGCCCAGGGCTGTGGGCCGGCGTCGTGCAGGCGGGCGTCGATCCAGGCGAAGAGCGGCCCGTGCGGGGCGTCGAGTTCGCAGAGCAGGTGGTGGTCGTCGTGGGACAGGCGCTCCCAGGCGGCCGCATCGGCCAGGACGATCTGCAAGGCCCGGTCCGCCCGCCCTGGTGGTAGCTGGCGGCCGGGGGTGCGCCGGGTACCGGCCGACCAGCCGGTGCCGCTCCCACTCCCGCTTGCCCCTTTGCGGCGGGCGCTGCCCGAGGGCCAGTCGCCTCCGTCATTGCCGGACTTGCCCCGGTCTCCCCGCGTATCGCCAGCGCCACCACGGCCTGCGCCCGTGCGGCGGTCGGTCCACAGGCCGCCCAGTTCGCGCGCGTCCAGCTGGCCGAGGTCGGCAAGCTCGGCCAGCAGCTGCCGCTTGAGGGCGCCGTCGGGCAGCAGGCCCCACAGCGGCTGGGCATTCGCGAGCATGCGTGCCCGGCCTTCGGCGGTGGACAGGTCGCAGCCCTCGCGCGCGCTCTCGACCAGAAAGCGGGAGAGGGGGGTGGCCTCACCCAGGTAGCGCGAGAAGGCATCGGCACCGTGTTCGCGGATGTAGCTGTCGGGATCGTGCTCCGGGGGCAGGAAGAGGAACTTCACCGTCCGCACGTCGGTGGCGTAAGGCAGGGCGCCGTCCAGGGCCTTGCGGGCGGCACGACGGCCGGCGGCGTCGCCGTCGAAGCTGAAGACGACGTTGTCGGTGAAACGGAACAGCTTCTGCACATGGTCGGTGGTGCAGGCGGTGCCCAGCGTGGCCACCGCATTCGGAAAGCCCAGCTGCGCAAGCGCGACCACGTCCATGTAGCCCTCGGTCACCAGCACGAAGCCCTTCTCGCGCAGGGCCTGGCGGGCCTCGAACAGGCCGTAGAGCTCCCGCCCCTTGCTGAACACCGGGGTTTCGGGGGAGTTGAGGTACTTGGGCTTTTCGTCGCCCAGCACCCGGCCACCGAAGCCGATGCACTCGCCCTTCACGTTGCGGATGGGGAACATCACCCGGTCGCGGAAGCGGTCGTAGCGCTTGTCGTCGTCCTCGTGGACGATGACCAGGCCGCTTTCCACCAGCAGCGGGTCGTCGTAGTCGGGGAACACGCTGGCCAGGCTGCGCCAGCCCTCCGGTGCGTAGCCCAGGCCGAAGCGCTTGGCGATTTCGCCGGACAGGCCGCGGCCCTTGAGGTACTCGACCGCGCGGGGCGAGGTCTTGAGGTGCTTGCGGTAGGCCTCGCCGGCCTTTTCCAGCACGTCGGAGAGCGTGGCCTGCTTCTCGCGCTGCTGCGCGGCCAGGGCCCGGTCCTGGGGGGAGCGTTCGTCCTCGGGCACCTGCATGCCGAACTGGCCGGCCAGGTCCTTGACCGCCTCGACAAAGCCCAGGCCCGCGTGCTCCATGAGAAAGCCGATGGCGTTGCCGTGCTTGCCGCATCCGAAGCAGTGATAGAACTGCTTGGTGGGGCTGACGGTGAAGGAGGGCGACTTCTCCGAGTGGAAGGGGCACAGGCCGGAGAAGTTGGCCCCGGTTTTCTTCAGCGGTACGTAGCGCCCGACGATCTCGACCACGTCGGCGCGTGCCAGCAGCTCCTGGATGAAGGTGTCGGGAATGGCCATGCGTAGGGGTGATTATTCACCCATGACCACACCCTCGCGCCGCGGGTCGGCCCCGCCGAACCAGCCCCCAGGCACCCGGGTGATGGCCTGCAGTCCGCTGGTCATGGGCTGCTCGCGCACTTCGGCGCCGCGCTGGCGCAGGGCTTGGGCGGTGGCGGGGGGGAAGCGTTTTTCCTCGAGCAGCGTAGGGCCGTTGTTGGAGGCGAAATTGGGCAGGTTGATCGCCTGCTGCGCGTTCAGGCCCCAGCCCAGCGTGCCCACCAGGGTCTTGGCGGTGAAGTGGATGATCAGTGCGCCGCCGGGGCTGCCCGCGGACATGACCAGCTGGCCGGTGGCCTTGTCGAAGACGAGTGTGGGCGCCATCGACGAACGGGGGCGCTTGCCAGGCTGCACGCGGTTGGCGATGGGCCGTCCCTGGGCGTCGGCGGGCGCGAAGCTGAAGTCGGTCAGCTCGTTGTTCAAGAGGAAGCCGCCGCTGCGCCCGGGCGCGGTGGTCACCATCTGGCGCGCGCCGAACTGGTCTTCGATGGTGGTGGTCATCGCCAGCGCCTGCCCGTAGCCGTCCACGATCGACAGGTGCGAGGTGCCGAACTCCGGTTGGTCGGGCATGGGGGCCAGGGCGGCGGTGCCACCGCCCGGCGTACCGGGCTGGGCGACCTTCATGCTCTGGGGGCCGATCAGGCGGGCGCGCGAGGCCAGGTAGGCCGGGTCCAGCAGGCTGTCCCAGCGTCCGGCGGGCGGCGCCACGAAGTCGGGGTCGGCCACGTACTGCGCGCGGTCGGCGAAGGCCAGGCGCGCGGCTTCCGTGTACAGGTGCAGCCAGTCGGCCGAGGGCAGGCCGTCCTGCAGGGGCAGGGACGCCGCGTTCGTGTGCTGCAGGATGCCCAGGATCTGGCCCACCGCGATCGCGCCGGAGCTGGGGGGCGGAAAGCCGCAGACCCGCCAGTCACGTCCGCTGGCGCGCCAGTCGTGGCACAGGGGCGTGCGTTTTTTCGGCTGGTAATTGGCCAGGTCGGCCAGGGCCAGGGCGCCGGGGTTGGTCGGGTGGCTGCGCACCTTGGCAACGATGGCCTGGGCGACCTCACCTTCGTGCAGGGCGCGCGAGCCCTCGGCGGCGATCTTGCGCAGGACGGCGGCCAGCTCGGGGTTGCGCAGCACCGTGCCCACCGCGCGCGGCTCGCCATCGGGCCGGTAGAAATAGGCCGCAGCCACCGGGTCCTTTTTCAGGTGGGCGTCGTTGCGAAGCAGGGTGTGCAGCCGCGGGCTGATCTGAAAGCCGCTTTCGGCCAGGACGATGGCGGGTTGCATCAGTTGCGCCCAGGGCAGGCGTCCGTGCTGTCGGTGCGCCATTTCGAGCATGCGCACCGCACCGGGCACGCCCACCGAGCGTCCACCCACCACGGCTTCGTAGAAAGGCAGGGGCTTGCCATCCGCGCCGAGGAACAGCTTGTCATCGGCGGCCGCCGGCGCGGTCTCGCGGCCATCGTAGGCCTCGACGTCCTTGCCGTTGAAATGCATCAGGAAGGCCCCGCCGCCGATGCCGCTCGACTGGGGCTCCACCAGCGTGAGCACCATCTGCACCGCAACCGCCGCATCGACCGCGCTGCCTCCGGCCCTCAGCACCTGGTAGCCGGCGTGGGTGGCCAGGGGATTGGCAGCCGCCACGGCGAAGCGGCGGGTGGACCAGCCGAGTTTCTCGGTGTTGCCCGAGGCCGCCTCGGGCAACAGGGGCGGCTGGTAGCTGAAGGTGGGGGGGGCCGAGGGCGAGGACGAGGGCGCGCCCGGGGCCGGGCCGGTGGGCGCGCTGGTGCAGGCAGCCAGGACGGCGCCGGCAAGCAGGAGGGAAAGGCGTAGGGTCATGGCGGTGTCCACAGGGTGACCCGCCATGTTAGCCCCGGCCGGGGTGCTCAGCGCGGCGCGAGTCGGATGGCGCCGTCCAGGCGGATCACCTCGCCATTGAGCATGTCGTTCTCGAAGATGTGGCGCGCCAGCTTGGCATAGTCCTGGGGGGTGCCCAGGCGCGAGGGGAAGGGCACGGCGGCGGCCAACGAGTCCTGGACCTCCTGGGGCATCCCGAACATCATGGGTGTGCCGAAGATGCCGGGGGCGATGGTCATGTTGCGGATGCCGTTGCGGGACAGGTCGCGGGCAATGGGCAGGGTCATGCCGACCACGCCGCCCTTGGTGGCGCTGTAGGCGGCCTGGCCGATCTGGCCGTCATAGGCGGCCACCGAGGCGGTGTTCACGATGCAACCGCGCTCGCCGGTGGGCTCGGGGTCGTTCTTGCACATGGCCTCGGCGGCCAGGCGGATCATGTTGAAGGTGCCGATCAAGTTGACGGTGACGACCTTGGTGAACACACCCAGGTTGTGCGCGCCGTTCTTGCCCACGGTCTTCTCGGCGGGGGCGATGCCCGCGCAGTTCACGAGGCCCATGAGCTTGCCCAGGGAGGTGGCCTTGGCCACCACGGCCTGGCCGTCGGCTTCGCTGCTCACGTCGCACTTGACGAAGACGCCGCCGATTTCCTTGGCGATGGCCTCGCCCTTTTCCACCTGCATGTCGGCGATGACCACTTTGCCGCCAGCCTGCGACAGCATGCGTGCCGTGCCTTCGCCCAGGCCCGAGGCGCCGCCGGTGACGATGAAGACCTTGCCGCTGATTTCCATGGGAGCTCCTGATGGTGTGACGTTGACGTAAACGTCACATTATCGTTGCTTCCTTACTTGAAGCCGACCCGGTCCAGCATCTGCTGCACCTTCACCGTGTGGGCCCCGACAGCGGCCAGGGGGATGGTCTCCGCCTTGAAGTCGCCGCCGCTCATGGCTTGCAGGGCTGGGTTGTTGACCTTCACGCCCTTGGCGGTGGGCCACTCGTTGTTGCCGTTGGCGAAATAGCCCTGGGCCTCGGGGCTGGCCAGGTACTCCAGGAACTTCACCGCCGCGGCGGTGTTCTTCGCGTGGCGGGCCACGGCGCCCCCGGCGATGTTCAGGTGCGTCCCCCAGGAAGACTGGTTGGGGAAGACCACGCCGACCTTCTCCATGAGGGCCTTGTCCTCGGGACTGCTGGAGCGCAGCAGGCGGGCGATGTAATAGGTGTTGCTCACCGCGATCTGGCACTCGCCGGCGCCGACGGCCTTGATCTGGTCGGTGTCGCCGCCCTTGGGATCACGCGCCAGGTTGGCCACGATGCCCTTGAGCCAGTCCTCGGCCTTCTTCTCGCCCAGGTGCGTGGTCATGGCGCCGAACAGGGACAGGTTGTACGGGTGCGAGCCCGAACGGATGCAGACCTTGCCCTTGTGCTTCGGGTCGGCCAGCTCCTCGTAGGTGTCCACGTCCTCGCGCTTGACCTTGAGCTTGTCGTAGACGATCACGCGGGCCCGGGTGGAAAAGCCGAACCAGGCCGTCCCCTCGGCAGTGGGTGCGGCGCGGTACTGGGCGGGCAGGACGTCCTGCAGGAGCTTGGACTTGACCGGCTTGAACAGGCCATCCACTTCGCCCTTGTAAAGGCGGGCGGCGTCGACCAGCAGGATCACGTCGGCGGGGGAGGCGCTGCCCTCGGCCTTCAGGCGAGCCAGGATGCCGGCATCGTCCGCGTCCACGCGCTGGATCTTGATGCCCGTGGCCTTGGTGAAGTTGGCGTACAGCGCCTCGTCCGTCGAGTAGTGGCGGGCCGAGTACAGGTTCAGGACCTGCTCCTGGGCGAGTACCGGGGTGCCGGCGGCGAGCAAGGTCAGGAAGGAAAGGGCGGTGAGGGCTTGGCGACTCATCAGGGGTCCAGGGTTACGGATGCGGGGGGTGCAGGTCAGTTCGAAACGAAGTATAACACAAACGAGAATCATTCTTGTTTGTGTCCATCCGGGAGGTGACGGCGGGTGGCGGATGGGCCCGATGCCGCGGTGGCGCCGCCCCGTTGCCCACATGTCATACCGGCTTGTGCCCGTGTTGGCCACGGCTTATCCACAAGGTTGTCCCATGACCGGCGGGGCAGGCCGGCATACCATTGCGGATTGCGAAGGAAATCATGTCTGCAGTCTTGAGTCCCGTCGATGACGACTTCCCGCGCGACCGCGAAGTGGCGCAATTGCGGGTTCCCCCGCACTCCCTCGAAGCCGAATCCAGCGTGCTGGGCGGCCTGCTGCTGGACAACGAAGCTTGGGACCGTGTCGCGGACCTGCTCAGCGCCGGCGACTTCTACCGCTACGAACACCGGCTGATCTTCAAGGCGATTCACGGCCTGGTGGAGGCCAACAAGCCCGCCGACGTCATCACCGTGTTTGAAGCCCTGCAGAGCCTGGGCAACGCCGACGAAGTGGGCGGCCTGAGCTACCTGAACTCCCTGGCTCAGTACGTGCCCAGCGCCGGCAACATCCGCCGCTACGCCGAGATCGTGCGGGAGCGCGGCATCCTGCGCAAGCTCGTGTCGGCCTCCGACGAAATCGCCACTGCCGCCTTCAACCCTCTGGGCAAGGCGGTGGACACCATCCTGGATGAGGCCGAGCAGAGGATCTTCAGCATCGGCGAGGAAGGCTCGCGGATGAAGGAAGGCTTCCAGGACATGAGCGCCCTGGTGGTCGACCTCATGGACCGCGTCCAGGAGATGGCGGACAACCCCAACGACATCACCGGCGTGCCCACCGGCTTCTACGACCTGGACCGCATGACCTCGGGCCTGCAGGCAGGCGACCTGATCATCCTGGCGGCCCGACCCTCCATGGGCAAGGCGCAGCCGCTGGACAGCCTCGTGCGCATGCGTGGGGGCGGCTTCAAGCCGATGGGGGACCTGGCGGTGGGGGATGCGCTGGCGTCGGTGGACGGCCGGCCCTCCATCGTCACCGGTGTCTATCCCCAGGGCATCAAGCAGACCTTCCGGATCACCTTCTCCGATGGCCGCAGCACCGAGTGCTGTGCCGAGCACCTGTGGAAGGTGGATTGCCGGCACTGGGAAGCGCCGCGCGTGGTCTCCACGCAGGACTTGATCGAACTGCTGGCCCGCAAGCGTTACCAGGATCGCCTATGGGTCGAATGCGCCACCGGCGATTTCGGCCACGACGACCCGTTGCCGGTGGATCCCTGGGTGCTGGGCGCCTTGCTCGGGGACGGCTGCCTCACCGGCACCGGCTCGGTGATGTTCTCCTCCGCCAGCGACGAGATGCTGGACCGCCTGCGTGGTCGCGTGGGCGGTGAGATGGAGCTGGTGCACGCGCAGGCCCATGACTGGCGCATCGTCCGCCGTGGCGGTGCCCATGTGAAGGGTGTCCAGGGCGTAGCGCCCAACTCCCTGCGCACCGCGCTCGAGGCGATGGGCCTGTCCGGTTGCAGCAGCGACCACAAGTTCATCCCGCGCCTCTACCTGGAGGCCTGCCGAGAGGCTCGCCTGAACCTGCTGCGTGGCCTGCTGGATACCGATGGCTGGATCGAGCGCTGGGGCAGCGTGCGCCTGTCCACTGCCAGCGGGCCATTGGCCCGCGATGTCGCAGAACTGGTGAGATCGCTCGGGGGCTGGTGTTCGATCACGACCAAGCAACCGCATTTCACCAATGTGGCTGGCATGCGCGTGGCCGGATTGCCGGCCTTCGTGTGCCACATCAGCCACCCGCAGCCGCAATCCCTCTTCCTGCTGTCGGACAAGCTGGCGCGCGCGCCGCAGGCGTGGACGCGCAAGAAGCGGCTGACCCTGCGTTCCATCGAGCCGGCGCGGGAAGTGCCTTGCCAGTGCATCTCGGTGAGTCATCCGGATCGTCTGTATCTGACGGATGGCGACATCGTCACGCATAACACCTCCCTGGCGATCAACATCGCCGAGCATGTCGCGCTGTACGAGGAACTACCCGTTGCCGTGTTCTCCATGGAGATGGGTGCCGCCCAGCTGGCCGTTCGTATCGTCGGCTCCATCGGCCGCATCGACCAGGGCCACCTGCGCACCGGCAAGCTCTCCGACGAGGAGTGGCCGCGCCTGACCGAAGCCATCGAAAAGCTGCGCAACATCTCCCTGCATATCGACGAGACCCCGGGTCTCACGGTCAGCCAGCTGCGCACCAACGCCCGCCGTCTGGCCCGACAGTGCGGCGGCAAGCTGGGCCTGATCGTGGTGGACTACCTGCAGCTCATGAGTGTGTCCAGCGGCATGAGCGACGAGAACCGCGCCACCGCCGTGGGCGAGATCTCGCGCGGACTCAAGATGCTGGCCAAGGAGCTGGGCTGCCCGGTGATCGCGCTGTCGCAGCTGTCACGCGGCGTGGAGTCGCGCCCCGACAAGCGGCCCATGATGAGCGACCTGCGCGAATCGGGGGCCATCGAGCAGGATGCCGATGTCATCATGTTCATCTACCGCGACGACTACTACAACAAGGACTCAAAAGAGCCCGGCGTCGCCGAGGTGATCATCAGCAAGCAGCGTAACGGCCCGACGGGTACCGCCAAGCTGGCCTTCCTCAAGCCCTTGACCAAGTTCGAGTCGCTGGCCAGTGGCGGGGCAGGCTCCGACTACTTCTGACCCGCCGCTTGGCACGCAGCAAAAAGGGCCCCTTGGGGCCCTTTGCCTTGCCAATCACGTGGTCGGGCTACAGCACCTCTGACGCAAAGTCCGCCAGCCGCGAGCGCTCGCCGCGCGCCAGGGTGATGTGGCCGCTGTGCGGCCAGCCCTTGAACTTGTCCACCGCGAAGGTCAGGCCCGAGGAGCCTTCGGTCAGGTAGGGCGTGTCGATCTGGGCCAGGTTGCCCATGCAGATGATCTTGGTGCCCGGACCCGCGCGCGTGACCAGCGTCTTCATCTGCTTGGGCGTGAGGTTCTGCGCCTCGTCGATGATCAGGTACTTGTTCAGGAAAGTACGCCCGCGCATGAAGTTCAGGCTCTTGATCTTGATGCGGCTGCGGATCAATTCGTTGGTGGCGGCGCGGCCCCACTCGCCAGCGCTGGTCTCGGTCTTGGCCAGCACCTCCAGGTTGTCGTCCAGTGCGCCCATCCAGGGGCCCATCTTTTCCTCCTCGGTGCCGGGCAGGAAGCCGATGTCCTCGCCCACGCTGACGGTGGCGCGGGTCATGATGATCTCGGTGTAGCGGCGGTCGTCCAGCACCTGGGTCAGGCCTGCGGCCAGGGCCATCAGGGTCTTGCCGGTGCCTGCGGTGCCGGTGAGGGTGACGAAGTCGACCTCGGGATCCATCAGCAGGTTCATCGCGAAGTTCTGTTCGCGGTTGCGGGTGGTCACGCCCCAGACGGCGTTCTTGAGGTGACCGAAGTCCTTGAGGGTCTTGAGCACCGCGGTCTTGCCGCGGATCTCGGTCACGCGGGCATAGAGGCTGGGCTCGCCCGGGGCTTCGAAATACACGAACTGGTTGATCAACAGGCTGGGCACGACGGGCCCGGCAATGCGGTAGTAGGTGAAGCTGCCGCTTTGCCAGCTCTCGACGGTCTTGCCGTGGTGCGCCCAGAAGTCCGCCGGCAGGGCCAGGGCGCCGGAATACAGCAGGTCCAGGTCGTCGATGGTCTTGTCGTTGCGGTAGTCCTCGGTGGCCAGGCCCAGGGCCCGGGCCTTGACCCGCATGTTGATGTCCTTGGACACCAGCACCACCTCGCGCGGCGCGTGCTGCTCACGCAGGGCCTGCACCACGCCCAGGATCTGGTTGTCGGCCTTGCCCTGGGGCAGGTTGTGGGGCAGGGGGTTGGCGAAAGCCTGGGTCTGGAAGAACAGGCTGCCGCCTGCCTCGCGGTGGCCGGTGGAGTCCAGCTTCAGGCCGCTGCCGATGTCCGCGCCCTGCTCGCCGGCCAGGGCGTCCAGCGAGCGGCTGGCCTGGCGGGCGTTGCGGGCAACCTCGGTCATGCCCTTCTTGTGCCCGTCCAGTTCCTCCAGCACGATCATGGGCAGGAAGATGTCGTGTTCCTCGAAGCGGAACAGGCACATGGGGTCGTGCATCAGCACGTTGGTGTCCAGCACGAAGAGCTTGGTCGGGCCGGTGGGCCGGGTCTTGGCCTTGCGCGGGCGGGCTTCGGCGGCCGGGGCGGCCACGGGCTTGCGGCGGGCCGCAGCGGGCCGCTCGGCCTCGATCACCCCCGCCACCGGCACCTCGTCAAACGCCAGGGCGGCCGTTGCGCCCCCCCGGGGGGCGAAGTCCTCGACCTGGGGCCGCTCAGGCAGGGGGCTGCCCGTGGGCGATACCGCTTCCGATTTCCGGGCCGTCTTGTGCGAAGACCGGGCCGGCGCGTCGTAGGCCTGGGCGGGGAGCAGGGCGGCGCGCTTGGAGGGGGCGGGAGGCAGGGGCATAGGGCGAGGAATTCCCGGGAGTGAGAGGGTTCAGGAAACAAAAAAGCCGTCGGACGGGCCGGACGGCTTTCTGGGGGCTGGCAGTGATGACGCGGGGCGTCAGGAACAACAGCATGCGGCCATTATGCAGCCTTTTTCAGCTGCTTGACGGCCTTCAGAACCTCGTCGGAGTGACCGGGCACCTTGATGCCGCGCCACTCCTGCTTGAGGACGCCGTCGGCCCCGATCAGGAAGGTGCTGCGCTCGATGCCCTTGACCTTCTTGCCGTACATGATCTTGTTCTTGACCACGCCGAACATGTGGCACATCTTTTCCTCGGTGTCGGCGATCAGCTCGAAGGGCAGTTCGAGCTTGGACTTGAACTCGTCGTGCGATTTCATGTTGTCGCGGGAAACGCCGAAGACGATGGCACCGGCCTTCACGAAGTCCTTGTACTTGTCGCGAAACTGCATGGCTTCGGTGGTGCAGCCCGGGGTGTTGTCCTTCGGGTAGAAGTACAGGACGACCGTCTGGCCCAGGTGGGTGGTGTTGGACACCTTGACCCCGCCGGTGGCATTGGCCTCGAACTCCGGGATGGGTTTATTGACAACGATCGCCATGGATTTGTATCTCGTGTGACAGGGGGTTGGTCGTTGTGGGCGGCCGCAGCAGTCCGCGAAACCCCCGATTTTAACCCAAATGGTTTGTCGGCCCCCGGTGGGCGGGGCAGCGCCGCTGAGCCCCTGCTGCGCGACCTTCAGGAGCCGGGGGGATCAGGCCGGTGTTTCGAGCAACAGGGCCGCCGCCACGGTGCGTCCCTCCTGGGCCAGGATGTTGTAGGTGCGGCAGGCGGCGGCTGTGTCCATGGTCTCGACCCCGATGCGCCGGGCCATGAGCGGTGCGATCCAGGCCGGGTGGGGAAAGCGGATGCGGTCGCCGCTGCCGAAGATCACGACCTCGACCTCCAGGCCCGCCAGCAGGGCGAAATGGGCGGCTTCCAGACCCTCGTAGGTGGCCGCCGGCCAGTCCATGCGGCGTCCGTCCGAGGCGATGACCACGCTGCGCTCGATGCGCTCGCCGTTGACCGCCACCCAGCCCCGTCCGTGTCCGGTGATCGTGGGGGCGAGGGAGCGGTCCGGCTGGAGCTTCATGGTGCGTCAACTATGGTCAAATTATAGGTTTTCACCTGTGCGAGCGCCTTCGGAGGGGCTTTGAAGACTATCCAGAAATCGGCCAAGCTGGCCAACGTGCTGTACGACATCCGTGGACCCATCATGGATGCGGCGCGGCGCATGGAGGAAGAGGGTCACAAGATCATCAAGCTCAATATCGGCAACCTGGCCGTGTTCGGCTTCGATGCGCCCGAGGAAATCCAGCAGGACATGATCCGCAACCTGCCCAACTCGGCAGGCTACTCCGACAGCAAGGGCATCTTCGCCGCGCGCAAGGCGGTGATGCACTACACGCAGCAGCAAGGCATCCCGGGCGTCACGCTCGACGACATCTACCTGGGTAACGGCGCCAGCGAGCTGATCGTCACGGCCACCAACGCGCTGCTCAATGACGGCGACGAACTGCTGCTGCCCGCGCCGGACTACCCGCTGTGGACTGCCGCCGCCACGCTGGCCGGCGGCAAACCGGTGCACTACCTGTGCGACGAGGCCAACGGCTGGATGCCTGACCCGGCCGACATCCGCCGCAAGATCACGCCGCGCACCAAGGGCCTCGTCGTCATCAACCCCAACAACCCGACGGGCGCGCTGTACTCCGATGCGCTCCTGAAGGAGATCGTCGCGATCGCGCGCGAGCACGGGCTGGTGCTGCTGGCGGACGAGGTCTATGACAAGGTGCTGTATGACGACATGAAGCACACCGCGATCGGCAGCCTGTCCGACGATGTGCTGACGCTCACCTTCAACTCGCTGTCCAAGAGCTACCGCTCCTGCGGTTACCGTGCGGGCTGGATGGTGGTGTCCGGCGACAAGAAGGCGGCGGCCGATTACATCGAGGGCCTGAACATGCTCTCGAACATGCGCCTGTGCGCCAATGTGCCGGGCCAGTACGCCATTCAGACCGCGCTGGGCGGCTACCAGAGCATCAACGACCTGGTGGGCGAGGGCGGACGCCTGCGCCGCCAGCGTGACCTGGCCTATGAGCTGATCACCGCCATCCCGGGCGTGAGCTGCGTCAAACCGCAGGCGGCGCTGTACATGTTCCCGCGCCTGGACCCCAAGGTGTACCCGGTCAAAGACGACCGCCAGTTCTTTCTCGAGCTGCTCCAGGAAACCCGCGTGATGCTGGTGCAGGGCACCGGCTTCAACTGGCACGCGCCGGACCATTTCCGGATCGTGTTCCTGCCCCACGAGGACGACCTGCGCGAGGCCATCGGCCGCATCGCCAAGTTCCTCGAAACCTACCGTTCGCGTCACTCGAAATGAAACCCATCCAAGTCGGCCTGCTGGGCATCGGCACCGTCGGCAGCGGCGTGTTCAACGTCCTCGCCCGCAACCAGAATGAAATCCAGCGCCGCGCCGGCCGCGGGATCGCGGTCACCATGGTCGCCGACCTGGACACCGCGCGTGCGCAGGCTGTCGTCGGTACCCAGGCGAAGGTGGTCAGCGATGCACGCGCCGTCATCGCCAACCCCGAGATTGACATCGTCATCGAGCTGATTGGCGGCTACGGCATTGCCCGCCAGCTGGTGATGGAGGCCATCGAGGCCGGCAAACACGTGGTCACCGCCAACAAGGCGCTCCTGGCCGTGCATGGCACCGAGATCTTTGCCGCCGCCCACAGGAAGGGCGTGATGGTGGCCTTCGAGGCGGCCG
>JACCDI012060512.1_pt1 | contig 15120 bp, 6 predicted proteins | sample 7442791 | NCBI WGS metagenome assembly JACCDI01 (sample SAMN15323434, study PRJNA562643) | freshwater metagenome | isolation source: river surface water | place: USA:Blue River Watershed | collected 2017-08-15 | reverse complement strand
GCAACAGCAATTTACTTGTCCTGACCTATGACTATCTTTCTTCCTGCTCCCCTGCACATGACTCTTGAAGCTGAATTTTCCATCTCTTCATTCCATCAATGTTCATGGAAGTACCCTTGAGCTTCCAATCATTAGGGTAACACTTGATCTAGTCCCAGTTCTTGGAATCAGAAATTTTTTTTGATTGTAACCCAAACATTACTTTTGATCCTTTCTTATTGAGGATTAGCTGCAACAGCAATTTACTTGTCCTGACCTATGACTTTCTTTCTTGCAATTGATTCTAATGTTTTTTCATTATAATATTCCATTTGTCAGGGATTTATTCCTATAATTTTTCACAGCAGTGTTGGTCTTGTGATTATTGTGATCTGAATGATAGGCAAATTTTCAAGCTTTGGCAACAGTAACTGAAGTTTCTGAGTTGGTTGTTGTGCTCATTGAGTTTTGGTGCCTTCTAACTTTTATTCTAGAGTGTTTTCCTATTGAAAACATACTAGGCGTATCATAGAAACTATGGGATTTTGAGGCTTTGGTCATTTGGCAGGTGTAACTGTTCTCTCTATATTGTCCTCAACATTTCATCTCAATATTGATTGATAAGCTTATTCGAACACTGTTTGAGATGGATGCAAAATGCATTGGTCCCTTGAGCATTGCTTGAGCTCTAAAACTGCTGTGTAATAATAAAACAAAAAACAAAAGAAATTTTTGACATGGTCTGTTCTCTAAGTACCTTGTAGTATTTTCCGTGCAACGGTACGTAGCTGTGCCAAAGCCCCAACTTTGATTATGGGCTATTTGTAGCATGTACCATAGGTACCTACGTCTTTTCATGAGAGGTTCACGAAAAGAATCAGTGAGTTAGACGGACGTTTTAACGTTAATTTTTTCATTTTAGATAACCCCTTATACGTTGTGTCAACCGAATATGTGCCATTTGCACCCTTCTGTTGTGTAGCGGTCCTTGTACACATTGTAGTTACATAGATTCCAATTATTGTTGTGATCTGTTTCGTAGTAGCGATAGAAGAAAATAGTCAATCCGAATGTATATTATTTTGCTGGGTACAACTACTTTAGAATGTTGCAAATCCGCTTTTCTATTTTTGAAGAGATTGAGGCCAACCATGGCTGCCTATGTTAAATCTTCTCTATCGATGTGAACTGTGAACGCGAGGAAAATTGACTATTAGTCATCTTGGGCTTCCTTAAATCTTGCAAACCAAAGTGCATTGGCGATTGAACGACGTTTTGAGTTTGAGATATGATTTTCATTCGCGTATTTTCTGGACGAATGAACAATGAATTGATTAGACTGGATTCGACTTTTCCTCGAGACAACAGAGCAAAGCGAAAAACAAATATCGCTTTACGACCATAGCTAAGAACCAAGAAGTCTTCCTAATAGATTACCACTCCTCAGAATTATCGCCAATCTTCGGAATCATCCTGAGTTCAAAATAATGGCAGGCCAGCATACGAATCACCGCCCCACCATCGCGATCGACATTCCCACCCCGCGAATTTCCAACCAGCACGCCCCTCCCTCTTATTTTGACCCCCCAGCGGCATCTCGGGCAACCACGGCGAAAGATTCCGCCACGAGAGAATCTCGAAGGGATGGAAACACAAAAAAGAACAATTCCAAGAGTCGATCGAAATCCAGAGAAAAGACATTGAAAGGAAGCGGTCCGATTCATTATCAATATCCAGAGCAACAAGAATATGAGCAGCAACGACATCAGCAGCACCTGCATCGGCCGCAGCACATCAACTCGAGGCAACCGTCCGAAGAACGACGAGGAGATAATACAACCCCACCAAGACAGCAGCAAAGTCCTGGGCAGATTCGCACGCCTAGTTCTGGATATTATTACGGCTCCCATTCTGGCGGTGCCTTTCAGTCTTCCTCCCCCAGCGGTCATTCCACATATCAAACGCCTCCTCGGCATCCCCAAAGTTCTACGAATGCAAGTAGCTCCTCGGCTATAACTTCAAAAGGGAATCCGGCAGGGACATATGGCGTTGGTCAAAAGAAAGGAAGAACGACATCTCCTGGCAGCAGTGGGAAAAAGCATCAGTACCATTCGGACAACGAGTATGATTATCACGAACAATCCATTCACCACGATCGTGATCATTATAGCTCTGATGAAAAAAGGAGACTGTCGAGTGGAGGTGGAAAGGAAGAAAAGAAGAAGAACAAAATAAAATCCCAACAACAGCAACAATTTCAACATATTCACGATCGTTTTTCAGAGGAAGTGCCATCGCCTGCAACAATACGCACCATGGATCGATCGAGTAAGAAACATCAGCGAGTCAAAAGTGCATCATTGGGTGTAGCAGAAATGAAAATCGGATTTCCCCATGGTGTCAGTTCTTCGAGTCATCGCCGTGATAGTGGTTATTTCGACATGGATCCCTACCATGACGACCACAACAATAATATTGGCCAAGGTCGAGGTCCCATTTACTCGCCTCCCACACCGAATAATCGAAAAAATAACTCGTCGTCTCCTGAGCGGAACCCTCGTCATTTGAACCAGGGTCAGTCACCTTCATCATTGCGGCAGGAGGAACCTGACAAACACGACAATCACGAAGTTCCAATCGAGGCAGATAATGATTTGGAGGATAATGCCTCTAAAAAGAGTCGAGGACTACTATCCCGAGCAAGTCGCAAATTGAAAAAGCGTCTGGTGGGAGGAGACAAATCAGGTGGGAAATCCGGAGCAACTTCATCTGGTCGTGGTGGTAGTGGTAAGAGTGCTGGTGAGAAAAGTTCCACTGGAGACAGTAGCGGCGACAAAGCAGCACGTTCTACGATCAACGCATTGAATGAGCACAGGGAACCAAAGAAGTTGCAGCCACATTCCCCAAAGGGCGGCCGAGATCCATCTCCAGAGAGGAATCACGATGAGGATGAAAAAATAGCGAGGAAGAGGCATCAACGACATTTGGCCCGTAGTCGACGTCGCGACGCTCATCGTGGACACGAAGATGGGATGCGCCCAAAAGATGAGGAAAAGGTTGTAAGTAGTCGACATCGTCGTCTACATGAGGAAGGCAGTGACGAGGATGAAGAAGACGGGAACGACATGAATGATGATGTAGAGACCAGTGACGATGACGATTCGACTCTATCAACCAATTTTTCATATGAATTCAATCATGTGATCATCACAACTCCAACGCAGCCGTTAGATCCAAAATTGGAAAGAGGTGAGACGACACAAGTGGAACGGCAGAATCACGGCCACATGGTCCAGCACAATGGACATTTTGAAGATCGTCAACACCAAAATCAACTTCGTCAGCATGAAATGGATCAACAACAATTGCATCGACATCAGCTACAGAGACTTTTCCCACCGGGATCTCCGCCAATCATGAAGAAGGATCCGAAGTATGGAAGAAAGGATAATGTCTCAAGGGATCATCAGGATGGAAGTGGGTCCAGGCAGCCTATTGTGAAGAATACCCACCAGCATGATGAGCGGCGGGAGCATCAACTTCATGGGGAAGTGCATCAGCATGAAAACCAGCAAAAATACGAAAATGAAATGATGGAAGAAATTAAAGGATTGCGCGAAGCCGCTGCAAAGGCACGACAAGAGAAGGAGGAGATCGAAAAAAAATTGGAAGAAATGTCACGAGAGTCGGAGAAAAAGCAGAAAAACTTCCTATCCATCGACTTGCAATCAAAGAAGATATCATGGGATAATTCTGACAAGCTCGGCGAAAGCAGTGAAAGTGGAGCTTCGGCCGCCAACAACGATCGAATTGCGGCAGAGCCGAGAAACGTCGATGACTCCAACCGATCGTTTGCTGAGAATCAACGTCGAATACATGAGTCTTTGATATCTGGAAAACTGCTGAAACAACCAGTAAATAAATCTACGGACGGTACTTCGGAGAAAATAAAGAATAATGCAGGACCAATTAAAAACGGGAAGACAAACCTACATAACAGCCTGATGGAAGAAATGAAATCCAAATTTGGAAGTCTTGGAAGTTTGAAACATGATTCAAAAGAAACAAGCGAGAAGAGTGCCCGGTGGCCTCGTCAAAGTCAACCCGAGGATGTAAGTTTGCATGACCATGATGAGGAGCGAAGAAAACTTCAGATTGAAAATGCGATGCTGAAAAAGGAGGTTCAAAGTATGAAAATCAAATTGACACGTGAGAGAGATGATGAGTCCCAGTCCACTAAGACGTCTGTATCTGAAATGAAAGCCACCGTGTTGAAGCTACAGAAGGAATTCAAAATGCGAGAGGAAAACCATCACTCCGAAATGGAAGAATATGAAGAGGTGCTGTTTTTGAAAGAACAGGAACTCGCGACCGCCATGAAAAGCAGCAAAGCAGCAGCAAGAGATTTGGAGAGCTTAAACGAGTTCTCCATTCAGCTCACGAATGACCTGGAGGCATACAAGAAGGAGTGTGCGTCTTATCGCGAACGCATCCTGCAAAAGGAGCGCGACGTGTCCAAAATGGAGCAAATGCTATTTGATGAGAGAAAGAAAGTGCTATCGCTTGAGTCTGAGAATGAGATGCTTTTGAACCTTGCCGATGAAAAAATTGTGGTGGCTGCTGATTCGGAAAAGTCGAAACAGACTGAGATTGATGCGTATAAAGACCAATGCGAAAAATATCGACAAAGAGTTATCGAGCTCGAAAGAAAGATCGTTACTATGGAGAGTGCATTAGAATCAACAGGGAAGATTGCATCCAGCCTCGATCGGGAAAAAAGTTCTATGTCCGCCAAGTTGGACGAGTTTAAGAAGAAGAATAGAGCACTGGAGTCAAATCTCAGAGAATCTGCTGAAAGTCTTGAATCATTTGAAGGTCAAGTGTCTTCTCTGAAATCGAAGCTAACATCTCTTGAAAACAAATTCAACCAAGCTAAAACAGACGGCGAAGAAAAAGATACCATTATCCATTCTCTAGAAATTGAAAACGGAAATTTGATTCAAAAGTTAGAACGTCAATCCAAATCTTTAAGCACCCTCCAACAGAGCGCAGAACAATGCATTCAGCTTGAGGACGAAATCTCCAAAGTGAAGAAAGAAAACCACGAATTGCTCACCAAGCAAATGCAGTTGAAAGAAGAACTGAATAGTAATCAAGGGACATTTTCAAACGCCAGCCGTATGCAGAAAATCTTGAGTGAAAACGAATCCTTTATATCTTCCCTTCAGAAAGACCTCTCTGAATCACGGAATCGCCACCACCAACAATTCCTTGAAATCCGAGCGAAGCACTCCGCTGAAATCGAGGCACTGACAGACAAATTGTCATTAGAAAAGAAGACACGACTGGAAGCGGAGATTAGGAACAATGAGCTTGAAGAGAAGGTGCGACAATTAGAAATAGACCGCTCTGAGTTAGAGCATCAATACACAAATCAGAAGAGAAACCTAAACGAGCAGATGATGAAAGTTTTGGAGGATCATGATGAATTACGCAAGCAGCTAGCAGAGAATGAAGATAAGAACGCAGCACTGCAAGAGGAAATGTCAAATGTTTCTCGCTCCAACGAGCGCTTAGTAAATGACTTGAGAGATAGTATGTCGTTACTAGAACGACAGAAATCAGAAATGTCGGACAGTCTTGCTGCGATGGAGGTGGAAATGCTCGAAACGAGAGAACGATCGAGATATGAGATCGATGCTCTACAAAAATCTGTAGAGGAACGAGATAGAGCACTCGCCACTCTAAGAAGTGAGTTGAAGGAATGTGATAAAAATAAGGCTGACAAGATCGAAAAACTCCAGGGAGTTATTCGTGATCTTGAGAGGCAACTAGGAGACACCCAATCAACGCTGAAATACACCTCCCAAACTTTGGAGCAAACAAAACTGACAGCAAGTAGACAGACGAGCGATATCAAGCGATTCATGTCGGATTTCGTTCATTCAATGAGGATGGAGAAGGAAGGCTTGATGTCCGATGTCCAGACGAGGCTATTACAGGAGAAGGCCGAATTGTCGAGGCACTTGAAAGGCATAGCGCAAGAATATGGGTGGAAGATGGAGAATAAACAAATGGAACAATCCATGAACCATCAAATGACGATTACATCGATTAGGTCGGAGGCGTTTGAAATTAGTAAAGAATTGAAGCAACGTTTAGCGACGGAGCAGAATAAAGTTGTCTCTCTAGAGAGTTCGATGGATAAGTTGTTACGGGAAACAAACGAAACCAAGTACACCTTGAATAAAGCATGTGAAAAACTCAAAGTTACCGAAAACGAGTTAATCGAAAGACTTGAGGACATCGAAGTTGAAAGGGCAGGTTTTAACAGCGAAATTGCAACACTTAGGTTGGATTTAGCGACCCTTGAGTCAACGTGTGCAAATCTTGAGGATGATAAAGAAAATTTGTTGCGTCAGAAACAAAATCTTGCCTTGAGCATGAAGTCGAAGGAATCCGACATTTCTAGGCTAGAGTTTGAGTTATCCAGGGTCAGTGAAGACCGTCGATTGAAAGAAGAGGAGTGTGTTTCGTTGACTGATTCGCTGGAACAAGTCAGGACGGAATTACATAGAGTGAGAAATCAAATGAGCGAGGCGGAAGCAGACGCCAGGGACCAGCTGGAAACCGGTCGTGGAGTTATCGCTTGCCTCGAAAAAACCATGGCCAAGAAAGAGAATGAGTGGGAATCTTGCCGAATATCTTTGGAAACAGAAATAGATTCTGTCAGAATGGAGTTGAAGAAGGCTGCTGAAGCTCACGAGGAAAATATGAAGAAGCAGGAGACTACCTTCGAATCAATCATTTTGGAGAAAGAAGAAGTAGCACGTGCACTAAAGTTACAGCAGATAGAATCAGAGAAGAAGATATCAGTTCTTGAAGAACAAAATTCGATTCTCAAAGATCAATCGGTTGACTTGCACGCACAATACAGTTGCATGGAAAATACATTAGCAGAAGTGGAGTACGAATCACGGACGAAAGCAATTATGTCGGAGCAAGAGCACGATCGTGTCACTGCAGAGCTCAACGATTGCCTCGGAAAGCTATCTTTCTTTCAAGAAGACAATAAGCGTTTACAATCCCAACTTGAGGAAAAAGTGGAAGCCATTCGCAATCTTCATGAACTCATGCAGCGTAATTCCCAGACCAAGGCCGATGAACTGGCACAACATTACATGAAAATCGAAGACGAACTCAGAAACCAACTTTTCGCTGTTCAATCCGAGAAGGACGCTCTGACTCGCAAGTTGACAATACAACATAAGGAGACTGACAAGCTAATGGATGGATTCTTCCAAGAAAAGCGAGAATTAGGGTTGAGAGTCGAAGCTCTTGAATTAGAGTACCAGACTCTCTGCGAGGAAAACGACCGCCTCTCTGACGAAAAGGACAAACTTGCCCGTGAAGCAGAAGCCTTCACGAGGACAGTAGATGAGTTGAAACAAAAAGTTCAATCACTAGAGTCATGTCGCGAAACCTCCAAAAGACTTTCCATCGATTTGGATAACGCTAACGAAAGAATTAACGAATTGGAGTCTGAAGTACTCGACGCCAACAATGAGATCGATATACTCAGCCAGAAAATAGAGCAAGCGCTCAACGACAAGGACTACGCTTTATCCGATATGGAAAAGAGATATGAAGACCAAGTCGATGAGCTCCAAATAAATCACGACATTCAATTATCGAAAATGACATCTCGTTTAAGCGAACTTGAGGATGAAATCGAACAGCTTCAGAATTTATTACAGGATTCCAGGGCACAAATTTCTTTTTACGAAGAGGAAAAATTGAATTCGTGCAAAAAGCTGGATTTTACAACGGAAAAGTTGACTCGCTACGAAGAAGACAATTATGAACTGCAGACCTCGGTTACATTTTTCCAGACTGAGATGGAGGAATTGGAATCTAAATTGAGCAATCTTGAAAAAGATAATCTTGAAAAGGACTCTCAAATTATGAAATTGAAAGAATCGCTCAAACATTCGCTGGAAGAAGTTTTGAAACTCGGAGAGTCCAAACGTGAGTCTCTCGAAAAACTCGCTGAGATCACCGCTGCTGTCTCATGCGTAGAGGAGGAAAATGAGGAGCTAAAGCACTCATTGATGCTTTCTCAATCTGAGGCGGAACGTGAAAAATCGATCATGAATAATGTGGTCGACTTAGAACGTCAGCTTACAAACTGTTTGTCTGAATTGGAGGAAGCAAAATTGAAGCGACTGGAAGAATCTAATCGAGCATTATCTGAAATTGAATCACTTCAAAGTAAACTGTCGTCATTGGAGCGTGAAAAACGAGAGGAATGTGAACGATTCGAAGGAGAGATTGCTGAGTTAGAATCAAAACTGAAGAATGTAGAAGACTTGAAAATGGAGAACGAAGAAGCACTGATGAAACAAATTAACCAACTTGAGGCAGAAAAAGACGCTGGGATCTTTGGCAACGATGTTATCCGTGAATTGAAAGCTAGCGAGTTACAATACGAAGATTTACTCCATACACTTCAAACCGAAATGGAACAGCTCAAGAAGGATCTTGTTTTTCTGAATGACGAAAACAGCAAGCTCACGCGAAGCAAGAAGGATTTGGTGTTCCAGAACAATTTGTTATCCGAGCACATTGCATCGCTAGAGGATCGGCTGAAATCCACCATAGAATCAATGCAAGCCGAGATCAACGAACTAGACGAAAAACTATCTTTTGTTTCGGAAGAAAAAGCAGAAATTGAGCACACAAGAGATAATGTTATTCTACAAAATGACAGTTTAAACGAAACATTGTCTGCGTTAGGAGATCAGCTCGAGTCCATTTCATCTGATGAAAAGAAGTGTCAAACGCTTGAGACCAACATGCATTCGATGCAAACTGAAATCCATCGCCTAATAGTCAGAGTGAACTCGCTCGCCTCGGAGAAACGGAATTTGCTTCATGAAAGAAATCAGATACTCAACCAAAATGACAACTTGTCGAAATCTTTATCTTCTCTTGAAGTAAAGCTGCAAGCCAGTATTGAAGAGAAAGATGCTCGCGTGAAGACATATGAGGCGAAGTTATATTCTATGCAATCAGAGATCGATGTTCTCAATGAAGAATTGACCTCGCTTGCGACAGAAAAGGCCCAACTTGAAACCGCACGAGACGATGCGATTACAAAGAATGATTCTATGTCAAAAAGCTTGTCGGCACTAGAACTAGCGCTCCAACGTGTTCAAAAAAGCAACTCTCCTATGTCAATAGGCCATGACGACTCATCTACTTCATCTTCGAACTCCCGAGAGTCGAAAGTCAAACTCAGTCGAACAATTGGGGAACTTGAAGCAACAATACAGGAGATCAAAAAACACCACGCAGGTAAAATCAGGTTTCTGCAAGCAGAATTAAACGAAGCTCGCAAACGGTTGAAAAAATCCGAACGAAAAGTCCTCGACCTTTCTAATTTGCTGGAAGAAAATGCCATTGTCATTGCCACTTTACACAAAAAACTCACCAACAAGAAGAAACCATCGCGTCAAGAAACATCATCTTTGCCAATATCCCCCCCGACCGAGTAGTTGGTTTGTGTACCGCATATTTTATTCTTTGTCACCTATGATGCATTCATTTTATTTTCATATTTTGTATCGGAGTCATGATGTAAATCAAAATCAATGATTACTTGATTCCGTAGTTCGAGCTCATAACAGTCATAAAAATTGCATACAATATTGTAGACAACAGCAATTTTAAATTGTGATAGGAATTGTTATGAATCACTAACATTGAGCTTTTTTTAAACGTGGAATGAAGCAGAGGTGATGTTGTATGTCCCAAAGAATCTTGAATTTAACCCTCAAAAACATGATGAGCTCAGGGAAAAGGGGACAAAATTTCTAGATATTAAAATAGAATTTGTTATGTTTTAAATCTACAAACATTTATGTTCTGACACTGTCTGACAAACTATTAATAGGACTCAAAGAGTAAAAGGCAACCAATTGGGGGAATTGAACTTTGGTGACTCCCAATAAAGAGGTTAGGGGAACTAATGTAATGCTTTTCATGGGCACTACACTCTCCCCACTACAACTGTTCCTTCATCTACATTTGAGGGTCTCTGTAAGGAATGGTGCAGTGAATGGAAATGAATTTGGTAACACCATCACAGAGCTGTATTGTGACAGTCCCCTTTTTGAATATGTAAAATATCAAACAGGATGGAGGTTTTGATGGCAAATTTGCCAAAAGAAGGGTGTGATATTGAAGAACTTGTTGTCCAACAAAGTAATCATAATTGATGCACCATTTACTGACTTTCAACAGGGCATCACTCCAAAGAGTTTCTTGGTTGTGGATAATGATTTGCCATTCTGCCTTCTACCATGAGGTGGAAATTTAGGAACATGTCAAGGGAAAACATAAGGGAAACCAGATTCATGGCTGATGTCAAACCACATGTTGTTGTTGCCAGACCATCATTATTGAAGCGTAAAATGTCTTGCAGCATTTGTGGTAGATGTGCTAGAAGGAGTGTCTTTAGCACCATTGCCAGGGCCTGATATATATGTGTGCATTCAGTTTTGTATTATAGCCAAATACAATGGTATATATTGCATAGATATATCAAGGTTGGTAAAAAATAATTAACTATGACAGTAGTTTTTGCATATGATACATATCAATGAGCACAAGTCAGAAATTTTTCTGATTCAGTCATCATTTTTGCAACAATGAAGCATGGTGATACCCAGTCAGAGTCAGACTATTCTTTCAGAATACTAAGATCAACCATGTGTTGAAGTTCTTTTCAAAGTTGGTATTTTGGACTCAAGTATCATGCAAGCATGGTGATGTACTGCTTTTAAGCATGGTAGTAAACCAATGGGGACCTTTTGGTTTGGGTTGCATTTAGATAACACATGATGTAAACCATGACATTGACTGGGTGTTAAATGTTTTGGATTGACAGTGAGCTTGGCTATGTTGAATTGTTCATATTTGGCATCAAAGATACATGTAGCATAATTTCCAAGGATCTCTTGATCAAAGATGACATCTTCTTGGATTACACAGTGTCTCATTGCAATCAGTGAGCATATTTGTGTCAAAGAGCTCATTTGGATCCTTGAGTGTAGCTTTATTATCCACCCATTGCTAATTGTCTGGCTGCCACAGCTAATTAGCTGTGAATTTGACAGTTTGTATCTCATTCACCACATGTGTTTCATTACACAACTGGTGCTTGTATTTTAGTTGACACACAGTAGAATAGCATATCATGCAATTTTGAAAATTATGGTGAAGCATCAATGGTTTCCACTGCAACAAAATTGCCCAAAATTGAGATCTTGATCTCCACAGCTAAATAGTTGTAAAAACAACTGAGTTCCTACACCTCATTTTCCACACAAGTAATTGTTCCCAACCCAGAACAACATATGCAGGAATATGCTTGGTCATTGTGGGGTTTAGGGGGTTGAAAATAAGAGAGAGTCAAAAATAATAGTATTCTGTTGCCAAACATGATAAAATTACTTTTGTTTTCATGCTACATAATTTGACTTATACAACTGTATTACCATTTAAAACATTTCATAACACTGCAGAATCATGGGAATAGTAAAATATGTTGCTCAGGTGATTGGGGCAAGAAAAATCAAATGTGACTTGCTGTTTTGGGTCTTGAGGGTAAATCTCACACATCTACCAAGATACAATATTTGTACATAAAGATTTCATTCCAGAACAATGCTGGTTATATGAAGGTAAATTTTGTGGAGACAGTTACAAAGTTGAGGGTAAAATCACAAAATTTTGCAAAGACAGTTAGGTCAATTCCAAGCTTTCTTGTGGAGAGGACAGATTGCTTTCATTGCTGTGACAAGTGAACTGCAAAGCACAAAACATGTATGAGTTTGCACAGCACAAAATACATCTCCATGACCTCCAAAAATTTGAAGGAATTCTTGTGCACCAAAATTGGTGGCTATTAGTTCCTACACAAGAATCAAAGTTCATTAAGGATGGATGATTTGGTTGGTGTAACAATACCAAATAAAGTCCTTCTTATTAGCTGTGAAGCAGCTAATTAGAGGAAGCAGACAATTAATGACCCACTCTAGAAGATTCTCATTATAATTGATATTAAAGCAAAACTTATCAAGGAAGTTGGCCCCAAAATTTAGATTCTACTAACATTTTTCATCAAATTATAAGCCATAAGTGTGTCAATAGGATTGTTGCTGTTGAACTCAGGTACGTTTCAGTATTGAGGGCAACTACCTTATTGAGTTTGTCCCCTCAGTCTTTGAAAGTGGAGACAGGATATTAGGAATGCAGCAGACCAGTGAATCAAAGTCTTGGTGGACCAAGAGTCAAATAAGACCTTGAGGAGCCATAAGCCAATGGTTTTATATGGCAATTCAGCACTCAAAAAATGTTTTGGTGACTGGGGCTGATACTTGTTGTAAAATAGTTGTTTCATAGGAGTCAATAGAAGGTAAAAGAAGAGTACCAATATATTGACATTCATTTTTTAATTGCCAGGTCAAGGAGGGTTATGTTGGTTGGGTAAGAATCATTCTAAGGGATCCTATGCAGTTGTGTTGTGACAAGAACCAGAAAGGAGTGAGGTTTCTGTAAGCAATAGACCAAATCAGTTTAAGGAGGCACCATCATGGGTCTGGAATTTAAAAATTGAGAGTCCAGAGATCAGGAAATTTCTTGTTGCTAACCACACCAAATTCTTTATTCATTAGTAAGATTTTGAAATTGATCCTGGATATCATTAAACAATCATTATTGTTCAGGAGATAGGTCATCCATGGTTAATTGGTGATGCTCCTCTGCATTTTGAGCGTTGATATTGCATTCCAATCTTCAAGATCATGTACAATGCAGTCCAAATGATTTTTGTCTCTGTTAAACATGGTCCAATTAGAAAGCCGGGGCCTTGCCTTGTGATTCTTATATTTCAGAGTAGTTGCCTGTAATAGAATTATCACTTATTTGGGGAGGTCAACTTGGATCTTGAACCTTGCCCACAAAGATATATCTTGAGGCTTGAGGTTTATATTAAATATAACAATTTTCTTGTCAAGCTCAAGCTCAAGCTCAACACAAATAGAGGGAGGCTGCAAGCAAGTTTTTTTTTGTCTTAAGGACTTGAGCTTTCATAACTATTGTCATTGCTTATATCTCCAGGTCATAGAAATATTCAGGGTGTTCAATACCTGAACAAGTGCTTGCAGAACTATTGTTTAAATTTTGATTGAGAAATTGACCAAAACCCGAAGAATTTTCCTGGGTGCTGTAGCTGGATTTGTGTTGGCAGGGGGTTTGGTACAAGCTATTGACAATCATGCCAGAAATATGGGGAGATTCTCCACACAACTTGACTTGATAGGTTCATCTCAAGGGGTCAAACAATTAGTTAGGGTTCAAGGTCCTACAGTGGTAGCAGAGCAATTGTCCCTAATGCAGCCCCATGTATCTTTATGATCATTACTACGGCCATGATCTTGATTACATTATTCTCAAGACCCAGATCTTGAGCAAGAACAATGATGAATGTCATGGTGACATTCATCAGCATGGTAGTTTTGGCATTTGTGATTGTGGACAGGTGGCTTGCAATCACAATATCTAGAGCCATGATGGTCATGACAATGGCTTCTTGAGTGAGAGCAACAACAAATGAGTCTGTTGCAATCACATTTATGGTCATGAGAGGCTAGGCTTCAAGAGCATGGACTGTAAAAGTCCAGAAGATTCCAGTTATGATATTAGCAGGACTTTCACAATATGTCACAACCATTGATAAAACAATAGCAACAGTATTTATCCTGGTGTAGTTGTTTGGTGGGGCATTCATTTTCTGATTAATTCTTTCTTCTGGGAGTGGAGTGATTTTAGTCAGTAGCACCCATCTCTTGGTTTGCCTCCACTTGCGCATGCTTTCTAACAGCCTCACACAAGCATTGTTTGCAAACAGGTTGGTCTATGCCATGACAGATCTGTTCCGAGTCAACAAGATCATCCATTGACAACTTCTGGTAATCTTTTTGTTGCTGCACAAACATATTTCAATGTTTGGCAGAGAAGGAATTGAAAGAGAGGGGTTTGCTCCTTCTCTTCAACCATTAGTCCATTATCAGCCTTTTTGTCATCACAAATTGCATGAGACTCTTAAAGCAAGTTTTAAATGTTGTCAGGGTCATTTTGTAAGGTTTCTTCAGGTTTCTACAGGGAAATGTAAAAAACAGAGGCAACTGAATTCTTGTCAGAAAGGACTTTACTTTTGCAAGATTGAATTATGGATATGAAAACATCATCTTTCTAGATGCCATCAATCCCCATCAGTTTGCTGGGGGCTGCATAATCTTCCTTCTGGTGTGACAAGATGAGAGGGCTCAATCAAGGTATGAAGTATTTCTATAAACAAGCCATCTTGTTGTCCAAGTGCATGTCATGGAGTGCTTGGATGAATATAATTGGGCATGTTAGAACCAATAGTACTCCTTTACATGTTTCAATTGTCAGTGTATACTTCAAGACTATCTGGCTTGTTGAATTAATACCAGTGCCCTTTGGTAGGGCAGAAGCTGTAACAAAGGTGGATTCAATCTGGGAGTCTTCCACAAGAATTATGTCATATTTGAGATTACAAAAGTTTGCCATGGGTTTCACTGGAAAGGATAAGTTATTACTTGTGATATACCTAGGGGAAAGGGGAAAACGTTTCTAGAGAATTAAAGAGCTTATGATTTTGTTATTAATGCACATCTAACATGAAACATAAAGAGATCACCAGTGCAGAGCATTATCTGATATTCTGACACTGTCTGGTCTACTGTTATGACACAAATAGTAAAAAACAATTCATAGGAGGAATCAGCGTATAAGGATTCCCATGAATGAGGTTAGGGGAACTTATATAAGGCATTTTGTTGACATTACATAACTTTGCCTTTGGATTTTCCAGCAAAAGACACCAATGAGGAATTCAGTATGAATGAACACTATGTAAATGTTTTCAGTACAAACAGTGTTCAGGTCATGTTTCCACAAACAGTGTTGCATCACTGATATAACCCATTTAGACAGCAATATAATCAGACCATTATCTTTGCATCCATTTATGTTACAGTAGTGTGATGG
>JACCDI010083068.1_pt1 | contig 15120 bp, 5 predicted proteins | sample 7442791 | NCBI WGS metagenome assembly JACCDI01 (sample SAMN15323434, study PRJNA562643) | freshwater metagenome | isolation source: river surface water | place: USA:Blue River Watershed | collected 2017-08-15 | reverse complement strand
GCTTACGGGGATGACAGCAATCGGCACATCACCTTCGCCCACTTCTCCGAAAGCGAAGACTCGGAGAAATCCCTCCCGGTGCTTAAGGTCCTTAGCTGGGACGAGGATGACACCCTCCTGCACCTGAAGGATACGTACAAAACGCTGGTCACTTGCCTCAACTGGGAGACCACCCCTACCGACGACCCTGAAGCCTGGCGCGAGCATTGGTCCAAGGCCTTCAAGCTCACCCACAAGGAAGTCATCAACACGACCAAGGAATTGGTCGTCGAACTCGCCCAACTCGCGACTGTCATCAAGAAGTCCGTCCTGACTTCCATCAAAGCCGAGACCGAGAAGGGGCCCTGGAAGAAGCTCATGCTAGCCTTCCAGAAGACCCTGATCAAGGACCTCGACGAGGATCAGTTCGCCGACGTCATCGCACAGACCGTGTCCTACGGACTCCTTACGGCGCGCCTGAGTTCGGATGGGCAGATAAGCCTGAAGAACCTCGTCGACATGGTCCCATCGACCAACCCGTTCCTTAAGGAACTACTCCAGCACTTCCTCACATCCGCAGGCATGAAAGGCCTGTTCGACGTGGACGAAGCCGGCATCAACGATGTCGTCGAGCTCCTCAACCGAGCCAACGCACAGGCCATCCGGAACGACTTCGGCAAAAAAACCGACGGCGAAGACCCCGTCATTCACTTCTACGAGTACTTCCTCGGTGCTTATAACAAAAAACTGAAGGTCGAGCGCGGGGTCTTCTATACCCCTAAGCCGATTGTGTCCTACATCGTCCGTAGCGTCCATGAGCTACTCCAGAAGGAATTTGGCCTAGTGGACGGCCTCGCTGACACCTCCACTTGGGCCGAGGTCAAAGAGCGTCACAAAGGCCTTAATGTTCCTGAAGGCATTAAGGCGGATATCGAACCCTTCGTCCAGATTCTCGACCCGGCCACCGGAACGGCGACGTTCCTCATCGAGGTCATCGACGTCATCCATAACACTCTGGTCGCTAAGTGGGACAAGGAGCGCCTCTCCAAGGCGGATCAGGTCAAGAAGTGGAACACCTACGTTCCCACGCACCTCCTACCCAGGCTCTATGCCTACGAACTAATGATGGCGCCCTATGCCATCGCGCACATGAAGGTTGGCCTGAAGCTCACTGAGACGGGTTTCACCGCCTGGGAAAAGTTGGGGGCTGAAAATCGGGCAAATATTTACCTTACAAACGCCCTTGAGCCATGGGCCAAACAAATAGAGCTGCCTGGCTTTGATGCACTTGCCCATGAAGCAGCTTCCGTGAACGAAGTTAAGCGAAACAAAAGATTCACCATCGTAATTGGAAACCCGCCCTACTCAGGCATCTCTTCAAATATGTCCGAAGCATCACAGAGAATAGTCGATGCTTATCGATACGTGGATGGTGCTGCACTAAATGAAAAAAAGGTATGGCTGCAGGATGACTATGTTAAATTCTTCCGCAAAGCACAGACCGAAATTGAGACAACTGGCACCGGGGTTTTCAGCTTCATAACAAATCATGGATATCTTGATAACCCAACATTTCGAGGAATGCGTCAGAGTCTAATTGGTACATATCAAAAAATCTCTGTGGTCGACCTACATGGGAACTCTAACAAAAAAGAGGCTTCGCCTGATGGATCCGAAGACAAGAACGTGTTCGATATCCGCCAGGGCGTAGCAATCTGTCTCGCAATACGAGGCAATATACAAAAGACCATTCAACACTCGAATGTATGGGGTTCGCGTCATGAAAAATATGCATGGATGTCACGACACCATGTCGGGACAACTGCTTTCATTGAACTAAGCCCGGACTCTCCATACTATTTCCTGGAGCCACAAAATAAAGACTGCAGGTCCGAGTATGAAAAGGGCTGGAAGATCAACGAAGCGATGCCCGTAAATAGCGCTGGGTTTATCACCGCACGCGACCACTTCGTCGTAGATTTTGACAAAGATGCACTTCTCTCACGCATAGCGGATTTTGCTAACCCGAAACTTAGCGATTCTGAAATTCGAACTAAATACTTCGAAGGTTGCGGTTCATCTAAATATCCTGATGGAGATACACGTGGGTGGAAAGTTCCGAGCGCCCGAAAGAAGGTTCAGTCGGACAAGAAGTTAAGCGAACGAGTTAGATCCTGCCTTTACCGTCCATTCGATGAGCGCCAAATCTACTGGACAGAATGGATGATCGACTGGCCACGACCAGAGCTTACTAGGCAGCTGGAGATTGCTGACAATATCGCGCTTATTACGACGCGGATAACCCAAGATACATTCTCTGCCTTTATTTCACAACTGCCGCCTGCCCATAAAAGCGTTAGCGCGTACGACGTTAACTACGTCTTTCCGCTCATGGTCGTTAATGACAACGAAGACCAAGGATCGCTAGTTTTTGACGCCGAGCCTCGTCCAAATTTTAGTGACGGTTTTTTGAAGGATCTATCCATGACCCTTGGGTTGCAGCAACTTTCCGGCGGACTCCCACGCAGCCTGACTGCAAGCGACATTTTTAATTATCTATATTCTGTACTTAATAGCCCTGGGTATAAAAGCAGATATTCAGAATTTCTTAAAATAGATTTTCCGCGCTTACCGCTGACAATGAATCTCGTGCTATTCCGCGAACTGGCACGTATTGGTGGCGAACTCGCCAAAGTCCATCTACTCAAATCACCAATTCTTAAACAGACAGATTGTATTTTTATAGGCAGCAAAAATATAGAGGTTGTTAAAGCTACGTGGTCCAACGGTACCGTATGGATAGACAAGAAACAGTTATCTGGCTTTAAGGGAGTTTCCGAAGAGGTTTGGAACTTCCGTGTAGGAGGCTACCAAGTATGCGATAAGTGGCTCAAGGATCGCAAGGGCCGGAAACTCACGAAAGACGACATCGAGCACTACCAGAAGATCTTGGTCGCGCTGTCCGAGACCATCCGTCTCATGACCGAAATCGACAAAGTCATCGATGAACACGGTGGCTGGCCCGGCGCCTTCCAGGCGACCAAGTAATCGGCACTCCATAAAGTAAAGAGGCCCGGGAATTAGCCCGGGCCTCTTCGTTTGATCATGTATCCGATCAGGCTTCGTCGCCAGAGCCTGAGGCCTTGCCGAACTTCCTCAGTTTGAGGGCAATGTACTTATCCTCGGAGACATACCCCATGAGTGCGATGGTGAGGGCTTCTTCAGAACGGTAGGTCTTCTCGAGGTCTTCCTTGTTCACGAGATGCTTTAGCTGCTGGGAGTGCGCAACCTTGGCGACGGCGATCTCGCCGAAGGCATGACGAATCTCCTTACGGATCTCTTCTTCGTGTACGTCTGGGAAGCGCTCTACGTGGTAGTCCTCAAGTTTCTTCAGGATCTCGCTCCCGGTATTGATATAGACGGCATTCTCCGCCGGGATCCATGCCGCGAGGTGCCATGGTTCGGTGAAGTTCTCCTTCTCGGAGAGCTTGTAGACAGGGATTGATACGGCCTGCAGGGCGGTACCAGTTTCGCCGGGGCCTTCGACAGGACCGGGCCCATCAATCTTTACGCCTGGCCTTGTCGACGATCCCCCGCCACCGCCGCCGTTGCCCGGCTGAGTGCCTCCAGTTACAGGCTTGTCGGTCCCGCGCTTGACCAACTTGGCACCTGGCTTGACCACCTCGACCTGCACGCGCCAGCGATCACCGAAGAGTTCCTGAAGGCGCTTACGGTAGGCCTCGTCGTTAAGCTCGCCCTGCCCTTCGCCGCGGGCCTCGGCGATAGCCTTCTTGATGGGCTCAGGCATGGACTCATAGAACTCCCGGCCCCACTCGGACCAAGGCAGCTCCAGGCCCCCGGCGTCACCATCGCAGAAGACCAGTCGCGAGCGTGCCTGGTTCGGGCTCACGCCCCAATCCAAGGCTTTCTTGGCGCGCACAGGCTCAAGGAGGATGGTCAGGCGATCCGTCACCTTGCTTTCGACGATGCCGAAATGGCGGAAGCGCACCTTGCCCTGGTCCGTATCGTATAGCTCGTTCATGTATCGGAGGCCGACGTAACCTTTCTCGGCGGCGTAAGCACCGTACTTGGGACGATCGCCCTCCCAGAGGAACCAATGTAGTTTCACCTTATCTTCGGCCAGATTTACGACGCCGGAGTGGGCCACCTTGCCGATGGCCTTGGAGTCCTTTTCATAAGGCTGCTCGATATAGTAACGCGCGCCCATGATGGTGCGGTTATTGGGGGAGCGCTTAGGATCGTCGTCATCCGGGCCTTTCGGCCACTTGCCCTCCTCCTTGTCGCCTTTGAGCTCGGCGACCTTGATCTGACCTAGGCCAGGGAACTCCCAGAAGCGGGTGTTCAGATAGATCGAGAGGCCCTTGGTGATGTCCTTGCCATTGCTTCCCGTCATAGTGTGCGGGAACTCCTTGGAGCCATGCAGCACCACGACCGTGCCGTGTCCGGCTTCCTTGACCCACTCGGGGACGACCTTGGACCAGTCGATATTGTCGGCCTTCCAGTCAGGATTATGATCTGTCCAGTCGTAGGATGACCGGTCTACCGCATCGGGGTCGACATGGCTGACTAGGGCGTCCTCGTCATCACGGAATTCATGGAGGCAGAAATCGCCTTCGGCATCCTGATAGATGCGGATCATGGCGGCCGTGGACTTGCCGCCTCGCATCGTGTAGCTGATCACCGTCACACCCAGGGGATTCCAAGGCAACGAGGCGATCTTCGCGCCGATTCCGTAATTGCTCTCGAGGCCGTCGGTGCTCTTGCTGCTCAAGCCGAGCGTGCGGAAGAACTTGACCAGCTCTTCGGGGGTCATGCCGAAGCCGTCGTCCGAGATGACGCGGCGGTAGACCTTGTGTTCGACGACGGCCTGCCACTCCAGGCCGAACTCGACCTTCGTCGCCTTGGCCTCGACCGAGTTCTGCAGGAACTCGCGGGCCCACTGGAACTGGCCGCACTCAGAGAAGAATCGGTCGGCGAATTTCGAGGCCCCTTGGATCTGGATCTTTTGCATGAGGCCGTGAGCTAAGCAGCCTGGGCGGGCCGTAGCTAGCTTTTTGGCTCAAGATTTATATAGAAAATATGCGCATGGCCGGAGACCTTGCTTCCGGCCTGCCGGGCCAGACGCAAAGAAGCCCGGCTGTCACTTAACGTGCAGCCGAGCTTCGACGATATCACGGCTTACTCGATATCCGCCGCCGGCGCGTCCTTGTAGAGGTCGACATGTAGGCCGGAGCCGCGGATGCGGATACGGACGACGTCCTTGCCGAGGTCCTTGATGGTAAGGCCCAAGGAAGGGATCGAGAGCCCGTCCGGCGACAGGAAGTCGTCGTCCAGCGACTCGGCCTTGCGCTTGTCGAACTTGTAGACGGCACGGCGCTCGGCATGGTCGATGTTGACCTTGCTTCCGGGGATATGGGTGATGCGTACATCACCGAGCACGAGGTTGCGATAGGCGGAAGAAGTGACGGCCCCGGCCGGAAGGCTAGGCTGCCCTACCGAGGGCTTCGCTTCGTCAGGCTTGGCCAGCGGCGCATCTTCCTTCTGCAGCGCCCCGGCGGATTCGATCATGACCGACAAGCCGAGCCCGAAGTCCTTGACTCCATCAAAGTACCAGCGGCAATCCAGTTCGGTAGGTTCGGCGGGAATGCTCTCCTCCGACTTATCATCCACATCGGCGGAGTAGTAGCCCACCTTGGCGGCGTTGAGGGCCTTGGTGGCCTCCTTGCCGTTTCCTTTGGCGGTCTCCTCACGGAAGGTTTTCATGTGGAGCTTCACCCAACGGCGCCAGGCGAGCTTGATCTGATCCGGAGTCAGCCTGCCGTCCGTCGTGATCTTCTCAAGGACAGCAAGGGCCTCGGCCTTTTCGTCCAAGCGCTCGTAAACGAACGCCAACGCCAAAGCGAACGCATCAGAAGTGGAAAGACGCGCAACCGGGTAGGCCCGCTTGAGGTTCTGGACGTAACGGTTCTTCTTATGCGGGGAAGTGGCGCCCCACTCTACCTTGGCCCAAGGATCCGCGATCTGGGCCAATGCGAGCACGCACATGGTGCGCACGTCCTTCTCGCTGGCCTTGATGTAATCTTTGACGTGGGTGGCTGGAGTCGGTTTGACGTCGAACTGATCCACGTCGCGAAGGATGTTGAGGAGAGTGTCGATCTGCTTCTCCTGCCCGAGGCGCATGAAGTATCGGGAAAGGAGCGCCTTGCGGATGCGATCGTTGAGCTTCTTCTTCGGGTAAGTGTTGAAGACCATCAGGATCGACTCCGGCAGGACGTCGTTCTGCTGGATGACGTGGAGGGCCTCCGCGCACTTCTCCTCATCCTGGGAGAACGCGAACGCGACGAAGCCGGAATCCTTGAGAGCCAGAGGCGGGCGCCCCTTCTCCACGTAGGGACGAGTCACGTCCTCATAGAGCTTAAGGCGGCAGAGCGATGCCACGTTATCCGGCCAAGATGCGCTCTTGGCCTTGCACTCGTCATAGTCTCGAGAAACCGTCTGTTTGGCCTTCTCGAAATGTTCGGCGCCTTCCTTCCAGAGCTGGGCGCGATGGGCGAGCTTGGCCAAGGCGACGTGGTCAGATTCCGCTAGCACGCCAAGCCTAGGCCGCAGCTGAAGCATGGGACGGGCAAAAGCGGTCCAATAGGAAGGATCCGGGGAAGAGAGGCCCGTGTAATGCTGCGCAAGCTTGTCGACGGCCTCGCGGCAAGAAGCAGACAGCTCCGGATCGGCGACGACGTAGTCTAACGCGGGATGATCCTGCACGATCTTGAGCGAGGCGGCGGCCTTGTCCAACGCGACCGCAGACTTCGTCTGGATGCCGTTGGCCAGCTGGGCCAGACGATCTTCGAGTCCGCCCTGGAGGTTCTGCTCCTTCTTGCAGCAGGCGACGATGCGCGCGGCATGAGTCCATAGGCCGGCCCGGAAGTAGAGGGTCATCGCCTCAGGGAATACGCCGGCCTCGAAGTAGATGTCGGCGGCCTCCTTGTACTTGCCTTCGTATTCCAGGGCCAAGGCGACGCATTTGCTGACCTCCTGGCTCTTGTCGGCGAGCTGATACATCTTGGCCGCCTGGCGCAAGACGAAGGGCGAACGGTTGGCGATGCCTTGGGATTTGAGCTGCTCGGCTTCCTGCGAAGGGTCGACGGCGGCGCCTTCCGAGAACAGGAAGGCGTTGTCCGTGAACGGGAGCCTGACGCTTGGCTGCCAATCGTCATCCCATCGGCGAAGCCCGCCCTTGATCGCCCGGAGGTTCTCCCCCTCGGACTGGAAGGTCCAGAACTTATCGATGTTTTCCTTCTGTTCGGCGACGACCAGACGCTCGGTGGGACGGCTGACAGCGACATACAGCTTGTTGACGAAGTACTGAAGCGGGAGGGCCTGATCTCCTTCGAGATCGGGCTGCGAAAGCTGGGAGATCACCTTCGAAGCCTCTTCGGTCCCGGCGAATCCATATACCATGACGTGCGAGAATTCGAGACCCTTGGCGCTGGCGGCGCTAAGGACGGTGATATCGGTGCCGCCCGTCTGCTTATCGAACTTAACCTGTTTGCTCAGAACTGGGTCCTTGCGGATGTAATCCTCTTCCTCGTCCTCGCCGCAAGGGACGATGACCTTGACCTGGTACTTGCGGACGGATTCCCACAGGTCGTCGCGTTCCGCGGAAGTGACCACGACGGGAGAGGTGTTCTCGTTGGCCCATGACTGCTGGGGACGGATCTCCGAAGCCAGGTCGAAGACCCGGGCTCGAAGAGCCTGGATCAGGTTGCAGAAGCCGACGATCTCGCTGGAGGATCGGTAGTTATAACGGAGTTCCTGATAATTCAGGCTCACCTTGCGCTGCTCCTCGAGCAGGGACGAATCCAGGCCCATGGCGATACGCTCCACGTAGGAAGCCTTGATGGCCTCCCAGCGGAAGCCAGTGGGGTTCAGGGTCTGGAACTGGTCACCGGCGAAGACGAACGGCACCAGTTTCACTTCGTGCGGTTGGATCTTACGGTGAGAGTAGATGGAAAGCCTTAGGAGGAACGACAGCTCAACGGGCGTGAAGTCCTGGGACTCGTCGCAGAAGACGGCCGAGAACGTGGGCAGCGACCAACCTTTGAGCTTCTCTCCGCCTTCTTCGGTAAGTCGCTTACTGGCATCAAGGCGGAGGATGTGACGCACCAACTGCTGGTCATCCCAATAGTTTTCGTCCGCCTTGAGCTTTGCGTACCATGGCCAGACGTTGTCGAAGACATGCTGGTAGGTCTCATCCGAGACGGTACGGCTACGACGCTCGAGATGGCGGTATTCATCCGGCTCGAGGAGGTTGGCCTCGGCTTCGGGGCGCTCACCTACCAGATCGTAGTCATCAAAGTCCGTCTCGGTGCCCAAGATATAGGTGCGAATCACATGCCATGAGATCGCCGATCCGTACTTGGAGGCCGCCGACTTATCACGGGAGAAGCGATCCCGCCACATCTCGCGGAACCGGGCATAGGTGATGCGACGGTTCGCCGGGAATTGGACAAGGTCGGAATGCGGCAGGCACGAGATCAGGAAATCATGGAAGCACGCGAAGTAATCCTTCACCTGCGCGGTGATCGCCTCCTTCTGCTGCTCGGTCAGTCCGTCAGCCTTCTCGTTGATGCGGAAGTTGCAGAGCGAGATCTTCGTGACGTTCTCGGCAGCCTTCTGCATGAGGCGGGGGTTCGCAGTGAAATAGATCGGCGCGAGGCCTGAATCCCGACGCTCCTGCTTGCCGGAATGATAGGCTGCGAATTCTGCGAACAGATAGTGAAGGATGGTGGTCTTGCCGCTTCCTGCGCGGCCGTTGATGAACAACGGGAATCCCGCGGAACGGTCGCTCCACTTGCGTGCGCTGTCTTCGCTGATCCGAACGGAACGGCGGACATCCTCTTCCTCGGGCGAGAGTGCGAGATTGGAGTCCTCGTCATCCTGCAGCTGCGCCCACAGATCGTAGGAAAGAACAACTAGCTCCGGGTAGAGGCGGACGGAAACACGCAGCACCTGCTCCTTGGCGGGGCTGGCCATACCCACGATCTCCTTGGTCTTTTCATCCACCTTGTCCTTGATTTCCGATGCCGTGCCGACGGCCACCAGGAGCCTGATGCCGAGCTCGGGGAAGAGGCGCGTCCAGACGTGAAGGTTGTTCGAGTCGGGCAGGACGGAGACCTGGCCCCCGGGGGCGGAATCGGGCGAGCTTGCGTCCCAGGATCCGATCAGTCCTTCGATATGCTTATGGATGCTCTGCTTGCGGTTGCTGATGGTCTTCTGGGAGATCGCCGCCATCCAGGCGCGTCCGTCGCAGAAACTGTGCTCGGTAGCCCCCTGGGAAGCGGAGAGAGCGTTGTACAAGATCAGGCTTTCCTGCTCCTCAAGCGCCGGCTTCGAGGCAACCGGCTCCTCCTGCTCCTTCTGCGCGACGAAGCGGGACAGATCTTCGGTCCTATATCGGGAGCGGAAATGCTGTTCGGCGTACTTGTTCGGATCGTTATAGAATCCGCCTCGGTCTTTGTACTCCTTTGACCCGCGGAGCATGAACGCGAGCATGACCACGACAACGTTGCCATCGATCTCCTCGACCTGGGCGATGAGCCGGCCACTGTACATCCCGAACTTCTTCTTAACAAGGAAGGGCGCGGGAAAGGGCTGGAACTGCGAGTAGCTCTGGTCGCTCTCGACCTTCCTGATGATACGGTCGAGCTGAGGCTCGACGGAGTGCTTACGTGCTTCTTCGCGGCACGCTTCGGTTGCATAGACGTAGATGGCCATCGGGGTAAGGGGTCCCTTCTTATGCCCGTCCGTCCGGCAGGGGTCAACCCAGCCCCGCTATAAACTTAATATAACATTGGATAGGCCGGCCCTAGGAAGGCCGCCCGCAAGCCGCTATGCACTGCCGCAAGCCCGCCACTTACATTTTAATATGAAGACTAGAACAGCCTCAGCCGCGGGGCGACACGGACGACCTGGTCGAGCTGCTGGAGGCTACGCACGGCCTTCTCGGCCTGGACCGAAGAAGGCGCCCATAGGCGGGCCGCAGCTTCGCGACCAGCGACAAAAGAGGTGACCGCGGCGAGACGCTGATCTCCAGGCTCGAGTCGCACCCCCAGTTCATAGCCCTCCTCGAAGCCATCCGCCAAAAGATTCGCCGAAGCCACGATCGCAGACGGGGCCGTGGCACGGTCAGCGAGCCAGACTTTGGCATGCATGCCGGGGCAGAAGCGGATTTCCGCCCCAGCCTGCGCCAGTTCCGCCAACGCTCGACGATTGGCCGGCTCTTCATGCACCAGAAGGCGGACACGGACACGCTTGGCGGCCGCCTTCAACTGGGCGAATACCTCGTTGTCCGAATCCACGGCCCACATCGTGACATCGAGGGTCTCCCGGGCCGACGCAATCAAAGCGAGAACCTCCCTCTTCAACGTCTTATTCGGGCTAGTCAGTAGGAGCTTCCGGAAAGTCGGGAGCCTCGGCAATGATCCCGACAAGAGCAGTTCGCGACGAGGAAGCACTTCGGTCCGGGGCTTGGCCGTCATAAGCCAGCGGACGAAACTACGGAGCTCGAGCGCCTCGGCCGCCGCCAGTTGAAGGAGCAGCTCATGGGAGTTCGCCGCTTCGCTGGCCGGGTCCAGAGCCGAGGCGGTCAAGTCACCCGAAAACAAAGCGCCGACCGGAGTCTCCTCATCGAGCAACCCCGCCAGCCAATACTTGGCGTGATGATTGGGATAGCCTCGCACCATGGCCTCATCGGCGACGAGACCATCTTTGAGCTGCGCCGGGCTCTTCAACTTGGCACGGTGGTCGGGTGAAGATGCCAACCGATCCTTGGCCTGGTGGTTATTAGATGCGATATTCAGATAGAGGACATCTGTCATGAGCTCCCGGAGGAGACCCTCGTCGGCCAGACAAAACGCCCCGACGACACAATTCGGACGGCCGGAGAAGGTCGCCATCAGCTCAGCCCGATGCCGGGCAGCATCTTCACGAGCGAGGGCAGTTAGTACGGTGGGCTGGCTCATGCTTCAAAGTAAAGTGGGTAGAGGGCACGCGAAAGGGCCGCACGGTTCAAGCGCGAGGGTCGCACCCGGGCGAAAGCACCGCGCAATGCGCTCGGCTCAAGCCCCGCAGGATCGAGGCCAACCGAGCGTACATAGTCAGCGGCTTGTTTGAGCAAACCGGCCATCGACTGGACTCCGCTGTCCTTAAGCCCATGCATGACAAACCAATCCAAAGCCTGGCCCATGTCATTCGCACCAATTCGGCCGACAAGGGTGACGTCCCACCCTCTGACACTGAGGCGATGCTTGAACTCAAGAGCCTCCATCTGGATCGATGCGCTCGCCAGCTTCTCAGCCGAAGGCAGGTACCAGCCTCCTGCCAGCGGCGTATAGCCTGCCCGGACCAAGTCTTCCCTGAAATAATCTGCCGAGACACCTGGTGTCGTTTGATCGACTAATCCATGCGACATCTTGCCTAGAGATTTCATCTCCAGAAAATCGACTTTCTCGATTTTCCAGGAACCTGCGCCAGCCGAGCTGGCGATGAGACGTGTCCGGACCTCCCGGAAGCTTATCTTTGGGGGATTACTCGAAGGATTGATCAACAATTTTTCCCGACGTTGGCCGAACCAGCCATCGAACGATCCGCCCGTGGCGAGGTTCTGCAATAGCTTGGTCATGCCAGGGTAACGTTGGTCACCCCGCATGATGTCATCCGAGGGCAGGCTTTCCCATTGATCGGCCTCAGCCTTTTCGTCGAGCGCAGCAACAGGCAAGACGGGAAGCCCTGCGAACAACGGAGCCAATTGGTCCGCGACCAACATCATCCAAGCCCCTTCCGAATGGTCGATCCACGCGCATTTATCCTCCATGAGACTGGCCCGCCCCCATTCGGTCAGGTCGTGTCGCCCATCCTCTTGGACGAACAATGCCCGGTCGCGAACGGACTGGGCCAACATACGTCTGGCTATCTGGCGACGCTGGCCAGCCAACAGGACCCGGTCGACGTCCGCTTCCGTCACCCCGCCAAGGGTATCGGCGAGCTGTAGCAGTGCCAAAGCGTGACTGTCTGGTCGGTATAACGAAAGATGACCGACCAAGGCGGCGAGGGACATTTTGCCCGTCCATACGGCGCTGATCTGCAAAGAGTGCCTCATGACAAGGCGCGGTTGACGATGGCGACCGCCTCTTCCAGGCCTTTGGCGACCTCGCGGGAAGGGCCGTAGTCATGCAGCTCATCGATGAGGGTCTGGTTCAGCCCGAGTCGCTGAGCCTCTTCCGTCTTGGCGGGAAGATCGCCTAAAAGCACCAGTCGGCTGCGGGCGCGGGTGAAGGCGACGTTCATCCGATTGAGCGAACGCATGAAGGGCGTCTGCCGGTCTCGCACCAAGGAGAGCAGCACCAAATCGGCTTCGTGACCTTGGCAACTGTCCACCGTATTGGCTTCCAGCGCCACCGAAGAGAAACGTTCGGCATGATGTTCCTCGAGGTATTCCACGACCTGCCGGCAAAGCTGATTCTGATTTTTATAGGTGCTGATCAGATAGGCCTTGTAAGGGGTCTGTCCCGGCGAGGTGGCGCGCTTAGCCCAGTCGGCAAACTGCAACAACTCCCAGACGCCGAGGGCCAATTGGGAGGCGCTTTCGCGTTCCCTATCTTTGTATAACAGCCCGGAGAACGCCGAGGCGGCCGCCGATAGGACGACAAAGCGCCCGTCGTCTCCCGAGGCCATCGAATGGAGCCTCGGCTTCTCGGGTAGCTGCGAAGAAGTTAGCAGGAGGCGGCCCCCATAGACGTGCTCCTTGCAGAAATTCGCGATGCGCGGAGCCATCCGGAACTGATACTTCAATTCCACCAGTCGAGAAGCCAGGCCGGCACCGAACGGCCGAACCAGCGAACGGGGCGCCGGGAGCATCCCCGGACGCTCGCCGATGAGCGACTCCAAGACGGAGGGTAAGGCCACTCCGAAGGTCTGATTGCAAAGGTCGCACATATTGATGACCGTCGGAGGATAGCTAGGCAACTCCGCGGTGTACCGTGCGAGCATATCCATGGCCTGGTCGCGCTTCGTGACCAATTCCTGATGATAGGCTCCGCCTTTGAAACGGACCGCACGCTCCATGAGCGCATGCTGTACGGCTGAGCGGATCTCGCGCTTTACCGGGACGCTGGCGGCGAGGTCGAGTTTCTGCTCCCCCAAGGAAAGCGGTCGAGATAACGCCGTAAGCAAAGTCGCCCCCAGTTCGGCCTCCTCACAGAACGGCGCGAGCTGATAAGGGTCCCCCACGATAATCCATCGTTTGGCGCACATCGCCGGCACGAGAAACTCATCCAGGGTCGTCTTGCTCGCTTCATCGACGATGAGATAATCAAATTCCGGGTATGAACGGCTGTCTCGGGCCGCCTGGATGGCCGGATGAGCCAGAATTCCCAGCGTAGTTCCACCGACAAGGTTAGCCCCGTCCATGATCATCTTCAGCAAGGCTCCACGGCCAGGCGGGATGAGGGGGGCATCCTCATTCTCGGTCATATCACCGCCTAGGTTTTCCATGAACTCTTCGCCAAGGTCATGGTCGAGCGATTTCAACATCAAGGCGGCGGCCGGCGCTTCCTTTTCGTTACGCCTGATTACGGAATCCAAGTGCTGCTTGAGGCGCTTTGCTTCCCGACGCATGAAATTCTGCATCAACAGAGGTGCCACTTCCGCTGACACTTTATCGGCCCGACCAACCCTAACGGCGATGACATCGTCGCCGGCAGCGGCGACTTTCCCCTTTTGGCCGGGACTGAACTTCTCGAGGACATTATCCACCGCCACATGCGTGGAGCCGACCATCAAGACTTTCCGGCCACGCTTGACCGCCTGCTTGATAAATTCGCAGATCGCCGTCGTCTTGCCTGCCCCGGCAGGCCCCCAGACCAGGGCGAAATCCTCTGTGCCTAAGGCTTTTCTGACGAATTCACGTTGCTCCTCCGCCCCGGGCATCAAGTTCCCTTTCAAACTCGGGTCGATCCATGCATCTTCCGCGATTTCTGCCACTGGGGCTTCCTGCCAGACATGTGATGGCTCAAGCATCTGCTTCAACGGCGCATGCTGGATGCCTGGGGCATCCCGCAGCATTTCGGCGAACTCACGTTTACGTTTAAGCAGGGAGGTCGACTGCTCAAACCATAACGCAAACCGGCCCGAATTGATGCCCGCAAGAATCTCGGCCCCTTGCTTGTTGATGAAAAAAAGCTCCTCTTTAGCCGGCTTGATCGAAGATAAATGAATCGGCTTGCTGAAAACCTTGGGGTTATCGCGCTTCAGCTGGACCATTTCTTTCTCCGTCGGCGCAGCATCAGTGAAGCGAGGTCCCGATGATCGCCGATCATGCCCGAGGACGGACGGGTCGAAGACGTAAACTTTCTCTCCCGAAATGAACGGGCGGGCGATCGGCTTAAAGCCTTCATCGACATCCATCTCTTCCGCCTGCGCCGGTGCCATTGTCGCAAAATAGTCCTTATCAATCTCGATCTTGCCGCCGACATCATTACTTTTTCTGGCGGAAGCCGAACGAGTCCGCCAATAGCCCGGCTCGACGAGATAGGCCTTTCGCTGTTCGATGGATTGAATCGCCGATTTCAGGTAGTAGATCACCGCCCCAAGGCGTGCATTGGCCTCAGGATAATCGCCCTTGAGCACTTTCTCATCAGGCCGGAGCTGATTCAGTAATTTGTCTGGGAGTTGCTCGTTCTCCATCGGGGTCAGGTTTCTGAGGTTATTGCTTTTTTATAGAGACCTGCGGTTGGCAATCAAGCCCCGCGGCCGTGGCGGCCGAAGCGGGCAAGGATGAGCTTCCGAGCCTCGGGGTCCCAGTCGAAGTAGATGGACATGCAGGTGCGGGGATGGAGGCCGGCTCCCAAGGTGACATGGAGCGGGAAGAGCCGGCTCACGCCCTTGTAGGTAGCCGTGTAGTCGGAGGCGTAGCGAATCTTGGCGTTCTCGCCCAGATCACCCCGGAAGTGGCCGAGCCCTACCTGCGTCGCCAGGAAGTCATCCAGCTTAAGTTCGTTGGCGGGATCGGCCTTGAGTTTGGCGAAGGCGACGAGGCCGGCGAGGTAGCGGTCCAAGGTCCCG
>JACCDI010186898.1_pt1 | contig 15121 bp, 14 predicted proteins | sample 7442791 | NCBI WGS metagenome assembly JACCDI01 (sample SAMN15323434, study PRJNA562643) | freshwater metagenome | isolation source: river surface water | place: USA:Blue River Watershed | collected 2017-08-15 | reverse complement strand
CTGCCGATAGTAAAGATGCGAAGGCCGCTGCTGATAAAAAAGTAGCACCGAAGAAGGCGGAAGAAAAAGAAGTAACGGAAGCAAAAGCCGATGCCGTGGATCCTCCAATTAAACTTTCTTGGCCTGCTAAAGGAAAGGTCGTGGAAGAGTTCAGCGAGGGTAAAAATAAAGGCATCGATATTGCCGGTAAATTGGGCGAGCCGATTCAGGCTGCTAGCGATGGCAAAGTAGTCTATGCCGGGAATAGTCTTCGCGGTTATGGCAACCTCGTGATTGTGAAGCATGACAACACCTACCTCACAGCGTATGCCCACAATCGTAGCCTCTTAGTGAAAGAGGGTGACTCGGTTCGTAAGGGACAACGTATTGCAGAGATGGGCGACTCCGACGCTAATATGGTGAAGTTGCATTTTGAAGTGCGCGTCAATGGCAAACCCGTCAACCCGATCCAATTCTTGCAGTAATTGATTTGGCTAAAACCATCCCCAGCATCTTAGTTTTTGATATTGAGACCGTACCGGATGTGGCGGGTCTGCGGCGTCTTAATAATGATCCGGATTCTCGCAGTGATGCCGATGTGGCGAAAGCCGCTATGGAAGCTCGCGCTGCACAAACTGGTAGTGATTTCTTACCGCTGTATTTACAAAAGATTGTCGCAATCTCCTGCGTCATTCGCAGAACTACTAAAGACGGTACCCCTCAATTCAAGGTTGGTAGTCTTGGCCAAATTGGGGATGATGAAAAAACAATCATCCAGGCATTCTTTGAGCTGATTGAGAAATACACCCCGCAACTAGTCTCTTGGAATGGCAGCGGCTTTGATCTGCCGGTCTTACATTACCGCGCGATGCTCAATCAAGTTGCAGCGCCGCGCTATTGGGAGATGGGTGAGAGTAACGATAGTGATAGCAAAGATTTCAAGTGGAACAACTACATCAATCGGTATCACATGCGTCATATTGATTTGATGGATGTCCTCGCTAAGCATAATGGTCGTGCCAATGCGCCCCTTGATGCCTTAGCAAAACTTTGTGGCTTCCCCGGAAAAATGGGAATGGATGGAAGTCAAGTATGGCCAGCATACCAAGCGGGGCAACTCGAGCAGATTCGGCAATATTGCGAGACCGATGTTGTGAACACCTATCTTGTGTATTGCCGCTTTCAACAGATGCGTGGCGGTTTCTCGCATGCAGAGTATGAAGAGGAGCTTGATTTTGTTAAACAGCAACTCACTCAGGAGGCAAAGCAGGGTAAAGCACCTTGGCCAGAGTATCTTGCTGGCTTTGCACAATAAGCATCAGATTGCATGACCCTGTTTTTAGCCTGAGTCAATTGTGACCAGAACCCCAAGATTAATTTCACATCAAGAGTCTTCCGTTGTTATTGTGGAAGCCCTTGATCTGGATGCCCAAGGCATTACCAGGCTAAGCGACGAGAACGGCCAACCGGGCAAAGTTGTTTTTATCCGAGGCGCCTTACCCACTGAGCATGTGACCTACATCCTCACCCGGGATAAGGCCCGCTTTGCAAAAGCCAAGCTCCAACGATTGATTAAGCCAGCGGTTTATCGCACGCAGCCAAAGTGCAAAGTGTTTGGCATCTGTGGTGGCTGCAGCATGCAACACCTCGACTTTGCTGCGCAAATTGCTATCAAGCAACGGGTTCTAGAAGATGATCTGTGGCATATCGGCCGCTTAAAAGCGCAGGAGATCATGCGACCTATCGCAGGACCGGCTTGGGAGTATCGCCACAGGGGGCGCTTGAGTGTGATCGATCGCTCGATTAAGAAGGGTACGGTCTTGGTGGGATTTCATGAGCATAACAGCGCTTATGTGGCAGACATGAGTGCATGCGAGGTAATCCCCAAAACAATCTCAGATCTATTAATACCATTACGAGAGCTCGTGGGCTCACTTAGCATTCGGGATCGAGTACCGCAAATTGAGTTTGCTGTAGGAGATAGCCCCAATACCCCTGAAGACAGAACCAAGAAACACATCGCCTTGGTGATACGCCATCTCTTACCACTCACCAAAACGGATCTTGACACACTCGAAAACTTTGCCAAACAACATGAGCTTGGCATTTGGTTGCAAGCAGGTGGACCCGAGACCGCTAAACCGTTTTATCCGAGCGAGCAGCAAATGCTCTATCGCTTACCCGAGTTTGGGATCGAGATGCCATTCTTGCCGACGGACTTCACGCAGGTAAACCATGCGGTAAACCAAGTCTTGGTTAGCAAGGCGCTATCACTATTAGAGATTAAACCCAATGAACGCATTATTGATTTGTTCTGTGGCATTGGTAATTTCACCTTACCAATCGCGACTCAAGCCAAGGAGGTCTTGGGGATTGAGGGCAGTGCAATCCTAAGCAAGCGAGCAATGCAAAATACCACGCATAATCGTCTAGAGCAGAACACACGCTTTCAAGAAAGCAATCTATTTGAGACCACGGCAACAGATATCGCCAGCTGGGGCAAAGCCGATAAGTGGTTAATTGACCCCCCTCGTGAAGGAGCGATGGAGATCTGCAAAGCCATGCATGATCTTCCCAAAGACCATTACCCAAAACGTATCGTTTATGTATCGTGCAATCCCAAAACCCTCGCTAGGGATGCCGCCATTCTCTGCCATGAGCTGAATTACCGACTGAGTAAGGCGGGGATCATCAATATGTTCCCCCACACGTCGCATATTGAATCGATTGCGGTGTTTGACTATGAGACTAAATAAATACCCTTTATTTTTGTAGTTATAATAATTGCACAATATATTTATTGTAGCTACAATAAATATAATGAAATGTATATTTGACCTAGAAAAAATAGAAAAAATAGAAAAAATATTGAAAAGCATGGAGTCGCATTACAAGAAGCCGAAAATCTTAACTGGGAAGAAGGAATTTTTTGGGTTGATGACAGAAAAAATTACCGAGAACAGAGATGGGTAGGTTTAGTACCATTGAAAAGAAGGCTGCATTATGTTGTGTATGTGATCTTAGAATCAACAAGGAGAATCATTAGTTTACGTAAAGCAAATAGGCGGGAGCTTACTTATTATGAAGAAGAAATTGATTAAACCAAGCGCCAAGGAAGATATCTTAATTACTAAGGCTGCCAGGTCTGACCCAGACAGTCGTCCACTTACTGAAAAGGAGTGGAAACGTATTAAGCCAAATATTGTTCGCGGGCGCGGTAGGCCTGTCGGCAGTGGCAGTAAGGAGCAAATTACCCTACGAATTGATAAAGATACATTGAAGTTTTATAAATCCAAGGGACAGGGCTGGCAAACCTTTATTAATTTAGTGCTTGGTGAGATTAAGCGTGAGTCTAAATCTATTGCAACTATTGAAAAAAAGATTAATAAGGGAAATTTAATGCTTGCAAAGTGCTAGCGAACCAATAAAAAGGGCGCCGGAGCGCCCTAAGAACAACAGCTGAACTACTGCTATTAGTCGCGATCACCACCAAAGATACCCAAGAGGGCTAAGAGGTTGGAGAAGATGTTGTAGACGCTTAAGTAAATGCCAAGGGTTGCAATCACATAATTGGTCTCGCCACCGTTAACAACACGTTGTACATCAACCAGAATGAAGGCAGAGAAGATCGCAATGGCCACGACCATCAAGGTCAACATCAAAGCAGGCATTTGTAACCAAATATTTGCTAATGAAGCCAAGATTAACAAGATCACGCCAATGAACAAAAACTTGCTCATGCCAGAGAAGTCTTTCTTGGAGACGGTTGCAATGGAAGCCATGACCGTAAAGATAGCCGCTGTGCCACCGAATGCACCCATGATCAAGGTAGCGCCATTGCTGTAGCTGCCTAGTGTCATACCGATCAAGCGGGAAAGCATCACACCCATGAAGAATGTGAATCCAAGCAACAGGACAACACCAAGTCCGCTATCTTTATTCTTTTCAATTGCCCAGAAGAACCCGAAGGCAACTGCTAAGAAAATGATGGCCCCCATAAATGGACTGCCTTCAAAGAAGGTAAAGCCCATCGCAACACCTAACCATGCGCCAATGACGGTAGGCACCATGGACAATGCCAAGAGGGCATAGGTGTTTCTTAGGACACGGTTACGGGTCTGGGCGGTCGCAACTGTTGCGCCATTACCAAAACCATACGAGTTCAGATCACTCATTGAGTAGCTCCTTATAAAAGGCCCAACACGGGCTTTATAGGGACTAAGTATAGACAAAATGGGTAAAAATCAAGACCGCCTAAATACCATTACGGAAATTATGGCTTATACGTAAGAAATTCAATGGCTTAGAGGGGGTTGATGGGGCTAAAACCCTAAAAACAACGTATAATTTCGCATCGCAACAGTTAACAAGTTGCCCCCTTTTATTAAATCCTTATTACTGGAGTTTTTGCATGGCAATTCAGCGTACCCTCTCAATCATCAAACCCGATGCAGTCGCCAAGAATGTAATTGGCCAAATCTATGCTCGCTTCGAGCAAGCCGGTTTGAAGATCATCGCATCCAAAATGGCCCATCTTTCTAAGAATGAGGCAGAGCAGTTCTACGCTGTCCATAAGGATCGTCCCTTCTTTAAAGATCTGGTCAGCTTCATGATCTCTGGACCTGTGATGATTCAGGTGCTTGAGGGAGAGAACGCGATTCTAAAAAACCGTGAGCTCATGGGCGCAACCGATCCCAAAAAGGCAGACAAAGGCACCATTCGTGCTGATTTTGCTGACAGCATTGATGCAAACGCAGTGCATGGCTCTGATGCCCCTGAGACCGCCGCCGTGGAAGTCGCATTTTTCTTCCCCGGGATGACCATTTATTCGCGTTAATCGATTGTCTTGAACACAGCCCGCACGAACTTACTCAACTTTGATGCTGCCAAGATGGCAGAGTACGTTGCGGGACTAAACGAAAAGCCCTTTCGGGCAAAACAACTGATGCAGTGGGTTCATCAGCGCGGCATCAGCGATGTCGCATTGATGACCGATCTTGCTAAATCATTTCGGACCACCTTGGCAGAAGATGCTGAGGTAGTGAGCTTGCCGGTGATCCAAGATCACTGGGCAGACGATGGGACCCGCAAATGGTTGCTGGATGTCGGAGCCGGTAATGCGGTAGAGATGGTGTACATCCCAGAAGATGATCGCGGCACACTCTGTGTCTCATCTCAAGCAGGTTGTGCAGTCAACTGCCGGTTTTGCTCAACCGGGCACCAAGGCTTTGCCAGAAACTTAACACCGGCTGAGATTATTGGCCAACTCTGGTTTGCAGAGCATCATTTGCGTCAAGATCCCAATGCTATCCGCCGTCTAGATGAAGATTGTGCGACTCAACAATCGGGCCGCGTGATCTCCAATGTGGTGATGATGGGAATGGGTGAGCCATTACTCAACTATGAGTCTGTGTTAATCGCCTTGCGTCTGATGCTCGATGATCATGCTTATGGCTTATCGCGCCGCCGCGTCACAGTATCTACTTCAGGGGTGGTGCCGATGATGGATCGCTTGGCACAGGATTGCCCCGTCGCATTAGCGGTCTCCTTGCACGCTCCAAACGATACCCTGCGTAATGAACTGGTACCGCTTAATCAAAAGTATCCACTCAAAGAGCTCATTGCCGCCTGCGATCGCTACCTACCATTTGCACCCAGAGACTTCATTACCTTTGAGTACTGCATGCTCGATGGCGTGAACGATCAGGATCAGCATGCAAAAGAACTTATTCGTTTATTAAAGGGCTTGCATTGCAAGCTCAACCTCATTCCATTTAATCCGTTCCCAGAGTCAGGCCTAAAGCGCTCACCTCCAGCGCGAGTTAAAGAATTTGCCCAGATTTTGCAAGATGCACAGATAGTAACCACGGTTCGTAAAACCCGTGGGGATGATATTGCCGCTGCCTGCGGTCAGCTGGCGGGTGATGTGATCGATCGCACCAATCGCAATCAACGCCAAGAACGGGCAATGCGCAGCGAACATGTGGTGCAATGGCAGGAACGATAATAGAGAGATTATGAGTACGCCAAATCATTGTTTAGCTCCTTTACCCCTTGGGCCATTGGCTCGCCGGATCTCACGTCAATCCGTTGTAGCTTGGGGTGATCACAAGGTTAGTGTCGGTGGCGATGCACCGGTTCGTGTCCAGTCAATGACCAATACGGATACCGAAGATGCCATTGCTACAGCAATTCAGGTGAAAGAACTGGCTCGCGCCGGCTCTGAGCTAGTCAGAATTACTGTCAATACACCTGAGGCGGCGGCTCAAGTTCCTTACATCCGAGAGCAGCTCGATAAGATGGATGTCATGGTGCCCTTAATTGGCGACTTCCATTACAACGGACATACTCTATTAAAAGACTATCCGGAGTGTGCTAAATCTTTATCGAAGTACCGCATTAACCCCGGTAATGTAGGCAAGGGCGCTAAACGAGACCCTCAGTTTGCACAGATGATTGAGGCTGCATGCCAATACGACAAACCAATTCGGATTGGGGTGAACTGGGGCAGCCTAGACCAAGATCTATTGGCCCAGATCATGGACGACAACGCCAAACTAGCAAGCCCTAAGACCTCACAGGAGGTCATGATTGAGGCATTAATACAGTCTGCTTTGCAATCTGCTAGTAAGGCCGTTGAGTTGGGCATGAACCCCGACCAAATTACGCTCTCGTGCAAGGTCAGTGGAGTGCAAGATCTGATTGCGGTCTATCGTGATCTGGCACGTCGTTGCGATTACTCCTTGCACTTAGGTCTCACTGAAGCCGGTATGGGTAGCAAAGGGATTGTGGCATCGACCGCAGCACTGTCGGTCTTATTGCAAGAAGGGATTGGAGATACTATTCGTATCTCACTGACTCCTGATCCGGGCGCGCCCCGTGAGAATGAAGTGATTGTGGGGCAAGAGATTTTGCAAACCATGGGCTTGCGTAATTTCACGCCAATGGTGATTGCTTGTCCTGGTTGCGGTCGCACGACCAGCACCACCTTCCAAGAGCTGGCTGCCAAGATTCAGTCCTATTTGCGTCAGCAAATGCCAGTCTGGAAAAAAACACATCCGGGCGTAGAAAACATGAACGTCGCGGTGATGGGTTGCATTGTGAACGGACCTGGCGAGAGCAAGCATGCCAACATTGGCATCTCTTTGCCCGGAACGGGAGAGACCCCCGCGGCGCCGGTGTTTGTAGATGGCGTGAAAGTAAAAACCTTGCGAGGCGAGGGTATTGCAGAAGAGTTCCAGCTGATAGTGGATGACTACGTCAACACGCACTATCGCTAATCAGTTTTATTCAATCATCAATCTCATGCAAAAGATCAGTGCCATCCGAGGAATGAACGATATGCTGCCAAGTCAGTCGGCAGCATGGTTGCACTTAGAGAGAGCTCTTTCTGATCTCACCCGCGCGTATGGGTACGAAGCGATTCGGACGCCGATTGTGGAATCAACAGCTTTATTCCAACGCGGGATTGGTGAGGTCACCGATATTGTGGAGAAGGAGATGTACTCCTTCGAGGATCGACTCAACGGTGAGCAACTGACTCTGCGTCCCGAGGGAACTGCAGCGATCGTCCGTGCCGTGATTGAGCACAACCTCATTTATGAGGGACCTAAACGTCTTTGGTACACCGGTCCGATGTTCCGGCATGAGCGTCCACAACGCGGTCGCTATCGCCAGTTCCATCAATTTGGAATCGAGGCCCTCGGATTTGCAGGTCCTGATATCGATGCAGAAATCATTCTCATGGGGCAGCGCCTCTGGGATGAGCTCGGCTTAAAAGGCGTGCGCCTTGAGATTAACTCTTTAGGTCAAGCCGATGAACGAGCTACGCATCGTAGCGCTTTGGTGAGTTACTTCACCCAATATCAGTCTCAACTCGATGAAGATTCACAACGACGATTACAAAGCAATCCCTTGCGCATCTTGGATTCGAAGAACCCTGCCATGCAAACTCTGATTGAGGGCGCACCAAAATTACTAGAGTTCTTGGGTAAAGAGTCGCTCCAACACTTTGAGACCTTACAGAGTCTACTGAAAGCTAATAACATTCCTTTCAAGATCAATCCCCGTTTGGTACGTGGTCTTGACTATTACAACCTTAGTGTCTTTGAGTGGATCACCGATGCCTTAGGAGCCCAAGGCACGATTGCGGGCGGCGGTCGCTATGACCCCCTGATTGAGCGAATGGGTGGTAAATCTGCTCCTGCCTGTGGATGGGCTATGGGCATGGAGCGCGTGATTGAGTTAATGGGTATCTCAGAGAGCTTGCCAGAGACCGAACCCGTTTGTGATGTTTATGTCTTGCATCAGGGTGGCGAGACCTTAACGCAAGCCTTGATTGCTGCTGAATCCTTGCGCAGTGCAGGGGTCGATGTGATTTTGCATTGCCCACCCGATGGCCAAAGCAGTAGCTTTAAGTCACAAATGAAAAAAGCCGATGCCAGCGGCGCACAGTTAGCTTTAATCATTGGTCCTGATGAGTTGGCCCGTCAGGAAGGGCAACTCAAAGATCTACGGGGTACCGGTGAGCAACGCGCCATTCCCCTGGCAGGGCTTTTGAGTGCCGTGATTGATGCCTTGGTTGATCGTTGATAATGCTGGGCATGGGCATCACTAAGCCCATGGGCATAAAATAGCCGTTTATTCAAATCCTTATACATACAGGCAGCACAGCACGATGGCACTCGATCTCGAAGAACAAGAACAAATTGCAAATCTGAAGTCCTTTTGGAATCGCTTCGGTAAATACATTATTGGCGTCGCAACGGTAGCCCTCTTTACATATGCTGCCATGAGTGGCTGGAGCTGGTATCAGCGCAGCCAATCGGCTGAAGCCGCAAAACTCTATGAGACCTTATTGAGCACCCTCAGTAAAAACGAGCGAGATAAAACATTTCTTGCTGCTGATGACCTTCAAAAAAAATACGGTGGCACCACCTATGCAGCGATGGGTAGTTTGCTGGCTGCCAAGATTGCCTCGGACTCCAATGATCCTGCCAAGGCACAAGCGTATTTAAAGTGGGCTGCAGATAAAGCAAGTGATGATGCCTATCGGGCATTAGCGCAAATGCGATTAGTAAGTCTATTGATCGATCAGGGTAGTGATGCGGCTATGAGTGATGCCGATCGAATTCTAAAAGGGAAGGCGGTCAAAGGATTTGAGCCCTTGTGGATAGAGCGGCGCGGTGATTGGTTCTTGGCCCAAAAGAAGACCGCTGAAGCACGAACCCAATATTTAGATGCCTGGAAATTACTCGAGAAAGATAAATCCTTTCCTGAAGACTCCAAGCGTCTCTTGAAGGTCAAGATCGATGCAGTAGGGGGTATGTAAGTGCAATTTGTGCGCACCGCCTCCGTATTATTGGTTTCGCTAACCCTCTTGGCCTGCTCCGGCTCATCAAAGGTTCGCAAGCCTGCTGATTTAGTGAACCTCACCAATCAGGTAGATTTGGTAGAAGTATGGTCTGCCAGTGTAGGTGGCTCTGTGCCTGCAAACTTTCGTCCCGTGGTGGCCGATGATCATGTCTTCGCTGCCTCCATGCGCGGCACCCTCAGTAAATTAAATATCCAGACCGGCAGAGTAGTGTGGGAAGTTTCTGTTCCAGAAAAGCTCTCGATTGGGCCTGGCTCCGATGGTAAAACCACGGTTGCTATCAGTAGCGAAGGTAATGTCTTTGCGTACGATGAGGCTGGCAAGAATATTTGGAAATCATCCATCGGTAGCGAGGTACTTTCCGACCCCATCGTCGCTGGCGGCATTGTGGTGATTCGGACCCTAGATAACCGTTTTATTGGCTTGGATGCCGCTAGCGGTAAGCGTCGTTGGATTTATCAACGTCAGCAATCGCCGCTGTCCCTAAGGGTCGGCTACGGCATGCTCTTGGTAGGCAATGATGCTGTGATTACAGGTTTTGCAGGTGGCCGCTTTGGGGCGATGGCCCTGAACAATGGCGGTCTCATTTGGGAGTCCGCGGTTTCTTTTCCTAAGGGCTTCTCGGAGATTGAGCGTCTTAATGATGTCACCACTCGACCTAGCATAGAGGAAGGTCGTTTATGCATCGTCTCTTACCAAGGAAAGATTGGCTGTGCTGAGCTACGAACTGGTAACTTAGTTTGGTCAAAAGATTTCTCGAGCTACACCGGAACTGCGCAAAGTATTGAGTTCGTCTTTGCTGCCGATGAGAAGTCACACGTTACTGCCTATCGTGCAAGCGATGGTGTACAGGTCTGGCAAAACACGCAGCTGACCTGGCGCGATGTGGGGGAACCACTGGCGATTGGTAAGGTAGTGCTGATGGGTGATAAGCAAGGTTATGTGCACCTCATTAATCAAAATAGTGGTGAGATGGTCTCGCGAATTCGGCATGACAGCTCCCCGGTGAGTGCCGCGCCGATTGCTGCTGGTGGGGTAATCATCATCGCCTCGCAGGGCGGCAAGATTGCTGCTTACCGTCCGCGCTAAGAACACATTCATGAAACCCGTTATCGCAATTGTGGGCCGACCCAATGTCGGTAAATCCACTTTATTCAATCGCCTTACTAAATCTCGCGATGCCCTGGTAGCTGATTTTCCGGGACTGACCCGCGATCGCCATTATGGTAACGGCCGAGTGGGCGAGCGTGAGTTCATTTGCATTGATACCGGCGGCTTTGAGCCTGTTGCCAAGACCGGCATCTTGGCGGAGATGGCTAAGCAAACCAAACAAGCCGTTGCAGAGTCCGATCTCATCATCTTCTTGGTCGATGGTCGCTTAGGTCTGGCACCACAAGACCGAGTGATCGCAGAGTTCTTGCGCAAGACCGGTCGCCCGGTCATTCTGGCGGTCAACAAAACAGAGGGTATGCCACACAGCGTGGTCACCGCTGACTTCCATGAACTGGCCTTGGGTGAGCCCGAGGCAATCTCGTCAGCCCATGGAGATGGTGTGCGCTCCTTACTAGAGGAAGCGTTGGATCAACTCCAGATCCCATATCCAGTGCCAGATGAAGAGTCTGTTGTGGATAGCGGCCGACCAATGAAGATTGCGGTGGTTGGTCGACCCAATGTGGGTAAATCAACCTTCATTAACACCTTAATTGGAGAAGAGCGGGTTATTGCGTTTGATCTACCCGGAACGACCCGCGATGCAATTGAAGTGCCCTTTGAACGCAATGGCAAGCCCTATATCTTGATTGATACGGCAGGTCTGCGTCGCCGTGGCAAAGTATTTGAGGCGATCGAGAAGTTCTCGGTGGTTAAAACATTGCAGGCGATCAATGATGCCAATGTGGTGATCTTGATGCTCGATGCTCAGCAAGATATCTCGGAGCAAGATGCACATATTGCAGGATATATTGTGGAGGCGGGGCGCGCGATGGTGGTGGCCGTTAATAAGTGGGATGGCATTGATACTTATGTCAAAGAACGGGCGCGTGTTGAGATCGCCCAAAAACTCCGATTTCTGGACTTTGCTAACGTTCATCCTATTTCTGCCAAAAAAGGCTTTGGAATTAAAGATCTCTTTAAGGACGTGGACAAGGCTTACTTGGCAGGCATGGCCAAACTCTCTACGCCGAAGCTTACTCGGGCGATGATCGATGCGGTAGCGCATCAGCAACCCAAACGCGTTGGTCGTGGACGACCAAAACTGCGCTATGCCCATCAAGGGGGTATGAACCCACCGATTGTGATTATTCATGGGAGCGCCTTAAATGGCATTACCGATAGCTATAAGCGCTATTTAGAAGGGCGTTTTCGGGAGATTTTTGATCTGCGCGGCACTCCCTTGCGCATTGAGTTCCGAACTGCCGCAAACCCTTATGTGAAAGAAGAAAAACCACGTCGTAAGTAGGTTATGTTTTCTTCGTGGTGGAATTTATTTAATGAGGGTAATATCTTTAAGGTAAACGGTACTATTGCAACTATAAAAGCAAGACTCCCACAGCAAACTAAGCAAAATAAGTAGAAAAAGGAGCAGTATGAACAACAAACAAGCCCAACTCCTGCAAGACCCATTCTTAAATGCCTTGCGCAAAGAGCACATTCCTGTATCAATCTATTTGGTCAATGGCATCAAATTGCAGGGTAATGTCGAGTCTTTTGATCAATACGTGATCTTATTGCGTAACACCGTCACCCAAATGGTCTACAAACACGCCATCTCTACCGTTGTGCCAGCTCGAGCAGTGAGCTTAAAGGCAGACGAAGAGGAAGCTCCATCTGCATAATACGGGTGTAGAAGAGGTCCGTGCTGTTTTAGTCGGCATTGACACCGGTAAAGAGGATTTTCCGGAGAGCATGGCAGAGCTAGCGCTCTTGGCAGAAAGCGCTGGATCCATACCAAAAGCTTCAGTAGTGGGACGACGCGGTAGCGTAGACCCAGCTCTCTTTATTCGATCTGGTAAAGCCAACGAACTCCTGCGCACCATGAAAGAACACGATGCTGAACTGGCCATTGTTAACCATGCCATTTCGCCTACGCAGCAACGTAATCTAGAGCGTCATCTAGGCCGGCATGTCATTGATCGCACCGGCCTCATACTGGATATCTTTGCCCAACGAGCCAAAAGTCATTTAGGTAAAACACAGGTTGAGCTTGCGAATGTGCGCTATCGCATGTCGCGACTGGTGCGAGCCTGGAGTCACTTAGAGCGTCAAAAGGGTGGTATTGGTCTTCGAGGCGGGCCTGGTGAGACCCAGATGGAGCTAGATCGCCGTATGTTAGCCACGAAAGCAAAGCGACTCGAGGCAGAATTAGAGAAGTTACAACGTCAACAGCGCACGCAACGCAGAGCCCGTGCGCGCAATCAAGTATTTTCGGTCTCCTTGGTGGGTTACACCAATGCGGGTAAATCTACCCTGTTTAATGCTCTAACCAAGGCTGGTAGCTATGCCGCTGATCAGCTATTTGCAACCCTTGATACGACCTCCCGCCGAATCCATTTGGGCGAGGGCATGCAAATTGTCCTCTCCGATACTGTGGGATTTATTCGGGAGCTTCCCCACCAGTTAGTGGAAGCCTTTCGGGCAACCTTGGACGAGACCGTTCATGCAGATTTGATCTTGCATGTGGTCGATGCCTGTAGCCCTGTGGCTCTTCAGCAACAGGCAGAAGTAGAGGCTGTCCTCAAAGAAATCGGGGCCGATACCATTCCCCGCATTGAGGTCATGAACAAAATCGACCAGATGCCCCAGACCTTTACTAAGGGCCCGCAGATCGAGCGCGACATTAATGGGCTGCCATATAAGGTCTTTATTTCTGCCCAAGAGGGAATGGGTTTAGACCTACTCCGACAATGCCTTACCGAGTTTGCGCAGATGACTGATAAACTAAGGGTTGAGCACGCTTTAGTCCAAAAATTAAGGGCCAGTGGCGACCTGCTTGAACCATTAACTGATAGACCAGAAACAGCCGATTTTGATTTCCATCCAAACCCAAACCATTCGCCAAACGCTCCGTAAAGTACGTGATTACTTTGCCGGTTTTTACTCAGTCAATGATCCAGGCTGGGGTAATAATCCTCAATCTAATGCACCCAAAGGGGATAAAGACCCCAAGGGCGGTGAGAACACTACCCCCAATCAGCCAAATCAACAGCCGCAAGATAATCGTCGCCCCACTAGTGGACCACCCGATCTAGATGATCTGTGGCGCGACTTTAATGACAAGCTTAATAATCTCTTTGGTGGCAAGAAGCGCCCATCCGGAGGTGGACAACCCCCACCCAATGGTGGCGGTCGCAAAACTCCACAATTTAATACCGACGGATTTAATCCAAAAGTAGCCAGTATTGGTGCAGCAGTTATTTTGGGCTTGGTATGGCTCTTTAGTGGCTTCTTCATGATCCAAGAGGGTCAGGCTGGCGTGGTATTGACCTTTGGTAAATACGATTACACCGCCCGTCCTGGTATTAACTGGCGCTTACCGTTCCCCATTCAGTCTACCGAGATTGTTAATTTGTCTGCAGTTCGCTCTGTGGAGATCGGTCGTCCGGTTCTGATTAAGGGAACGAATCAAAAAGATTCTTCGATGTTGACCGAAGACGAGAACATCATCGATGTGCGCTTTGCGGTGCAATACCGTCTCAAAGACCCGATGGAGTATCTCTTTAATAATCGCGATCCAGATATGGCGGTTGTGCAAGCAGCTGAGACCGCAGTGCGTGAGATTGTGGGTCGTAGCAAGATGGATACCGTTTTATACGAGGGTCGTGAGAAGATTGCGATCGATTTATCCATGTCGATCCAAAAGATCTTGGATGGTTATAAAGCTGGTATCTTTATTACCAGTGTTACCGTCCAAAACGTACAGCCCCCTGAGCAAGTACAAGCAGCCTTTGATGATGCCGTGAAGGCGGGTCAAGACCAAGAGCGCTTAAAGAGCGAAGGTGAGGCCTATGCGAATGACATCCTGCCACGGGCTAAAGGTACTGCAGCTCGTTTGATTCAGGAAGCAGAGGGTTATCGCGCTAGAGTGAGTGCAATGGCAGAAGGTGACGCGCTGCGCTTTAAACAAATCTATACCGAGTATGCAAAAGCTCCGCAAGTAACACGTGATCGGATGTATATCGATACCATGAAAGAGATCTATACCAATGTCTCTAAAGTATTAGTTGATACCACCAAGAGTAATAGTTTGTTGTATCTCCCTCTCGATAAGATTATTTCTCAGGTGAGCTCAGAAGCTCAGCAAGCTGCGCAGGCACAAACAAGTGGATTACCGAGTATCCCAGCGCCTGCCGCCCCAAGCCCCAGTGCTAATCCAGCACCAGCGGATCGTACCCCAGAAAAACGCGATGGCCTACGTAGCCGTGATCGCGGTGATCGTTAAGAGTCGAGGGAATAAATCATGCCAAATCGTGTCCTTGGACTCATTGTTAGCTTAGTCGTAGCGTTCTACTTAATTACCTCTTGCATCTTTATTGTGGATCAACGTAAATATGCAGTGATCTTCTCTTTCGGACAAATTGTGAAGGTTATTCAAGAGCCTGGCTTGCAATTTAAGTTACCAGCTCCATTTCAGAACGTCATTTTCTTTGATCGTCGCATCATGACCATCGATAGCCCAGATGCCGATCGCTTCATTACCGCTGAGAAGAAAAATCTGTTGGTAGATTCTTATGTGAAGTGGCGGATTGTCGATCCTTTAAAGTTCTTCGTTAG
>JACCDI011395337.1_pt1 | contig 15133 bp, 13 predicted proteins | sample 7442791 | NCBI WGS metagenome assembly JACCDI01 (sample SAMN15323434, study PRJNA562643) | freshwater metagenome | isolation source: river surface water | place: USA:Blue River Watershed | collected 2017-08-15 | reverse complement strand
TGAAACGTGTTGTTTTCCGTATTGGGACTACAAAGATACGAACTTTTTTAAGTTCTGCAAGAAGATATGCTTAAAAAATCGTTAGCGAACAGTAGGGCCTGCGCCGAAATCTTGTTCGGATGCTAAGAAGCTCAGTTTACCTTCCTCGTTTTCAGCCATTAAGATCATGCCCTGAGATTCGATGCCGCGAATTTTTCTTGGTTCGAGATTCAAAAGAACGAGGACTGTTTTGCCAATGATGTCTTCGGGGGCGTAGTGTTCGGCAATGCCAGATACGATAGTGCGGTGGTCTATGCCCGTGTCTACGGAGAGTTGGAGTAGTTTGTCAGCTTTTTCGACTTTTTGAGCGGCAAGAATGGTGCCCATACGGAGGTCCATTTTGGTGAAATCGTCGAAGGCAATGGCTTCTTTCATAGGAGGATATTTAATTTGGGTGGCTGCTGTGGCCTTTAATTTATTGACTTCTGCTTCTACAAGTGCATCTTCGATTTTTGCAAATAAAATCTGGACTTCGCCAATTTGGTGACCTTCTTGCAACAGGTCGGTGCGTCCGAGGTCAGCGTACTGATTCCAAGATGCATTGAGCATGTTGGCGAGTTTCTCTGCGGTTGCCGGCAAGAATAATTTACATGCAATTTGGAGGTTGGCCGTGATTTGCAGGGCGAGATGCATGATGGTCTGAACGCGCTCGGGGTCGGTTTTGATGAGTTTCCAGGGCTCGTTGTCTGCTAAATATTTGTTGCCGATGCGTGCAAACTGCATCATTTCCGTCTGAGCCTCGCGCAATTTGTAGGCGTACGCTAATTTGGAAATGCGTGCCGGGATCTCTTGAATTTGAGCGATAATTTGTTGGTCTTCTGCTGTATATTGACCAGCTGCTGGCACCTGGCCTTGGTAGTACTTGTTGGTGAGCACCAAAGTGCGGTTGACGAAATTACCCATGATATCGGCGAGCTCAGAGTTGACGCGCGTTTGGAATTCTTTCCAGGTAAATTCGGAGTCTTTGGTTTCTGGGGCAATTGCAGTGAGCACGTATTTGAGCTCATCGATTTTATCCGGATAGCTTTCAAGGTAATCGTGGAGCCAAACCGCCCAATTTCTAGAGGTAGAGAATTTGTCGCCCTCGAGGTTTAGGAATTCATAGGCCGGAACGTTGTCTGGTAAAATGAAATCGCCGTGATTTTTGAGTAATATCGGGAAGATGATGGCATGAAACACGATGTTATCTTTGCCAATAAAGTGCACTAATTTGCGGTCTTTGGCTTTTGATTTGAGCCAATATTGCTCCCAATCTTTGCCGTTGTCTAGGGCCCATTGTTTGGTAGCTGAAATATAACCAATGGGTGCATCTAGCCAGACGTAAAGGACTTTGCCGTCTGCATTCGGAAGCGGAACTTTAACGCCCCAGTCTAAATCGCGGGTCATGGCACGCGGGCGCAAACCGCCATTGATCCATGACATACATTGGCCAATGACTTGGTTGCGCCATTCTTTGGGCTCGTGTTGTTTTTGACCGTCTAAAATACCTTCTTGGATCCAGTCTTTGAGCCAAGTTTCGTGCTGATCCATGGGCAAGTACCAGTGCGAAGTGCTTTTTAGGATTGGCTTGCTGCCACTGAGTGTAGAAACTGGATTGATGAGGTCTGTGGGGCTGAGGTCTGAACCGCATTTTTCGCATTGGTCGCCGTAGGCACTCGGGTTGCTGCATTTCGGGCATTGGCCAGTGATGTAACGATCTGCTAAGAACTGTTGGTATTGTTCGTCAAAGTATTGTTCAGATACTTCTTCGGTGAACTGCCCCTGGTCGTAGAGACGCTTGAAAAAGTCTGCGGATGTTTGATGGTGTAACTCGCTTGAGGTGCGGTGAAAGATGTCAAAACCGATCTGAAAATCTGTGAATGCTTTTCTGATGATGCCGTCGTATTTGTCTACGATGTCTTTTGGGCTGAGCCCTTCTTTTTTGGCACGAAGCGTAATGGCTGCGCCATGTTCGTCGGCACCACATATGAAGGCGACGTCGTGGTTATTCATTCTTAAAAAACGAACGAAGATATCAGCGGGTAAATATACGCCTGCCACATGTCCTAAATGAAGGGGGCCGTTGGCATAAGGAAGCGCTGCTGTAACTGTATAAGATGCTTTTGACATATTACAAAGATAGCAAATAAAAAAGGGACGGTTGCCCGTCCCTTTTCAGTTCAAAGTGAGTTGAACTTATTTTTTCACAACATTGAATTGAGCAGTTTTACCGTTTTCAAGTGTAACGTTGAAAATGTAAAGACCTGCAGTCAAGCCTGCGATGTTAACGTTGTCTTGACCAGCTGCAAGATTCAAAGAAGCAGCCATTGCTACTTTTCCTGCTACGTCAGTCACAGTTAATTGTGCAGTGCCTTCACCTTCGATAGCAACAGTTACTACATCGTTTGCTGGGTTAGGGAAAGCTTTACCCGCTACTGTATTTAATTCTGCAACGTTTACATCGTTGTCAGCTACTGCAATTGCAATTGAGCTTGGTAAATCTGAGCCAAAACCTGCTGCATACCAAGTACCGTCACTTTCGTTTGGAGTCATTGGTTGGAGGTAATACGCTTCGTTCCATGTGAGGTCAGTGCTGTTCTCATGACCCATGTAAAGGTTGAGGTTGACAGTTTGTACACAAGCTAAATAACGTTGGTTGTCTTCCAAAGCAACAGGAGTTGTAAATGCACCGTAAACGGTTTCACCTTGAAGATCACTAGGATAGTAGTAGAATCCGTTTGCTACTTCAGTAAGGGTATTGAAAGCTAAGTTGGCATCGTTTAAGTCTGTGAAAACATCTTCCCACTTGTAGAGGTACAATGCCATTTCTTCACCTGTTAAGAGAACACCAGAAGCAGTAGAGGTAGTTGCAGAAAAATAAATTCCTGTTGCTTTCAAACGGCTTGCATTCGCGTTGTCAAGAACTTGGCAAGATGAGTATGTTTGGTTGTTTGTTCCCGGGCGGTAGTAATTTCCTCCTGTAGGAGAACCAGTTGCAGGGTCAGCTTGCGCATAGCTAAACATAGAATCTGTAACTGTAAAAGTTGTAGTGAGGATGTTGTCTGCTGCGTAGTCGTCGCCATCAGATAAACCCAAAGTGTAGGTAAGTGTGTAAGTTCCCGCAGGGTATGAAGCCAAAGAGAAATTTGGCAAGCTGAATGCGCCACCAGGGATAACATCTACAGAGTCGCCAGCTGCAAGGTTGATACCTGTAGCGGTGTTGTCATAAACTGAGGCACCAGCAGGGTTGGTGATGGTTGCATTTAAAGACATGTTGTTTTGAGCTTGGTTTCCGTAATTGTATACGCGAGTTCCAAGGTCAAAATTAAATTCAGTACCGTTTTGTGCCAATTGGGATGGAATCATGGCTTGGCGTGGCAATAAAGTAGCCCCGGCGGAGATTCCGCCGTCTTTAGGGAACAAACCTGTTTTGTTACCAAGGAACATAACTACAGGGCCATTTGCCATCTCAGCGATAAGTGACAAACCGTCTGTTAGGTCGAGCATCACAACAGGAATGGTAACGTTGGCACCTGAAGCACCTGCACCCATCGCAATTACTTCACCTGGGTTTCTGTTCACAACAATTACACCCACTGCGCCGGCATTTTGCGCGTTGAGCGCTTTTGCACCGAATTCACAGGTATTACGGAAAACGACTGCAATTTTACCTGTGAGGTTATTAATGAGTGGGTTACAGCCTTCTGCTGAAATAGGGTTGCCTTGAGCGTTTGTTCCGGTAGATCCGTCGTCAACAATCATTAGTGTATCCTGGACAAACGTTCCAGGGATGTTGAAGTCTGGAGTTCCCCAACCACTTGCAGGGTCTGCCCAAGTGTGCGTGTAATTGGCGACAATGCTCTGCGGAGAAATGCCTGCAGCAATTACCTGTGCGTAAGTTGTGGCGCTAAGCACAACGGCACTAATTGTAAGTAAAAGTTTTTTCATAGCTGATTATTTAGATTTGCCCTAAAATTAAGAAATTTTAAAATAATCATGAAACTGGATGAATATTTAACGAAAAAGGGCGCTTAAGCGCCCTTTTTTAATGAAAATCCAAGTATTTTTTATTTAAACCAAATGATGATTTGATAGAAAATAGCTGCTAGTAATGCACTAACTGGAATCGTAAGAATCCAAGCCCAAAGCAAGTTGATCGTTACGCCCCAGCGCACAGCGCTCAAGCGTTTAGTTGCACCTACGCCAATAATTGAACCAGTAATGGTGTGGGTTGTCGAAACCGGGATTCCAAACTGAGATACCGTAAACAGGGTAAGTGCCCCTGCGGTTTCGGCACAAACACCTTCCAGCGGTGTCACCTTGGTAATCTTAGTTCCCATTGTTTTGACAATCTTCCATCCACCCATTAGGGTTCCTAATCCAATCATTAAGTAGCATCCAAAAGAAACCCAAAATGGCATTGTGTCTGAATGAACTTTTGTTTTGATTTTGTGACCTTCACGCAATTCACCGGTAGAGCCATCCACGTACTCTCCGAAAATTCCAGCATAAGTATAAGTTTTATTCAACGTTTTGTCAACGAAGATAGTGTCATCTGTTTTGGCATCGCAAAGCGCTTCGCCAAAAGTATAGATTTCAATTTTGTGCATTTCTTCATCGATAGCTTTAAATGAAGGCGCATTTTGAACCGTTGCAAGTGTTTTGCCATCTTCACTGTAAATGGCAGTCCCTGTGGCGGCATCAATCACTTCTTTGTGATCAATAAAATAAACACGGCCATCTACTTCTGCTACCTCTGGCTTGAACTTATGTTTTTTACCATCGGTGTCATCGAATTCAATTTGCATGAGTTCGGTGATGCGAAGGTCTTTTGGAACAGGTTGATCTAATTTACCTTGACGCCCCATGTTGCCATAAACTAAAAGTGCTGCACAGATGATCCCCATCACTTTTTGCGAATCAGCTCCACCATGTCCTAATGAAAAGGCAGCAGAGGAAAGCAATTGCAATTTTTTGTGCATGTTTGCCTCTTTGACAGCAGAAGGTCTTTTTGATCCATAAACAAGTTCGAACCAAATGTAGACTAAAATGAAAACAGCGATCATACCGATTACGATATACATCATAATTGGCTTCATGTCGATGTATTCAATCATGTATTCCATTACGCCAATAGTTACACCTGAAAGCAAAAGAATGACCAACATCTTTTTCCAGAATGAGCGAGATATTGTCACCACCGCAATTAGATAAGCGATAAAGCCACCAATAATTGGGGCGAGGAAAATGAAGAGCACAACTTTCAAAATCTCACCACTTTCAATGACTCCAAATCCTGCATGTGCGACAGCTGCACCGGCAAAACCACCGATCAAGGTATGTGACGATGAAGAGGGGATTCCTAACCACCAAGTGAGTAGGTTCCAAAAGGTAGCTGCTAACAAACCTGCTAAAATAACCCAAAGGTCAATGGCATTGTTATCGACAGTTTTTGCGACTGTATTTCCAACACTCATGTCGAAAACCCAAAATGCAATCACGTTAAACAAGGCAGCCCAAAGAACTGCTTGAAAAGGCGTCAGTACTTTTGTAGAAACGACAGTGGCAATAGAGTTCGCGGCATCGTGGAAGCCATTGACGAGGTCAAAAAGCAGGGCAATGCCAATTACGATTAGTAATAAAGTAAACATTTGTTTGTCTTTAAAATGGAGCCTGTTATTTAGGCGTATTTAACTACTATTGATTCAATAACGTTACCAGCGTCTTCGCATTTGTCGGTTGCTGTCTCCATGACCATATAAAGTTCACGGCGCTTGATCAATTCTTTGGCATCTACATCAGAGTTAAATAATTGCTCAATGCTCATGTCGAAAATGTTGTCTGCATTGTTTTCAATGCTGTTGATTTTGATCACACATTCGATGATTTTTTGCGTGTTCTTTAAGTTGCGCAATTCCATAACGGCCGCTTTCACAGCAATTACAGCGTCGTTGATGGCTGCAGCTGTTTTTTGGATGCCCTGGTCAGAAATTGGGTCAATTTTGTAGAAGTTGATTTTCTTGCCAGAAGCGTAAATGTAATCTGCGATATCATCTAGTGCAGAAGCCAAAGCGTGGATATCTTCACGGTCAAATGGCGTAATGAAGTTTTTACCGAGTTCGATGAATATCTGGTGTGTGATGTTGTCATTTTGATGCTCAATATCGCGCATCTCTTCAATAATAGCCGCACGCTTATTGTAATCAGATTCATGAACTACCTGAAGTAGTTTTTGAGCAATGCGCTCTAGGTTATTACTCGCGTCTTCAAATAGTGAGTAAAACACTTTGTCTTTCGGTAAGAAGTAACTTAAAATTCCAGCCATAATAATTGTTTTTTGAGCAAATGTATGTCTATCCCAAGTGTTTGTGAAAATGTGAACGGTTTGTTAACGTAAACATAACATTAGCTTCTTTTGAGATCAATATCCAAAAAGGATTTGAAATAATTAGGCAAAGCATCTCAAAAACTAATGTTACGGAATTATGAAGAATATTATATAAAAGTTAAATGAATGTAAATGGTATGTTAAGCCAATGTGAAGGATTTAATTTTGGCCTCGAAATCAAAAACGCTACACAATGACTAAATTTTATTTTTTAATGCTCGCTATCGGTTGTACTTTGAGTCTAAGCGCTCAAACTGTAACGGATTCTTCAAAAGCAAAAGCACCGGTGCCGGCTAAAAAATGGTACGAGAGTATTCAATTGAGGGGATACATGCAAGTGCGGTATAACGGACTTCTTCAAACAAATGAAGACCTAGAATGTGAACAATGTGATAAAAGCTGGGGTGGAGAAAACGACTTTTTTATTCGTCGTATGCGTTTGATTTTTTATGGTCAAGTTAGTCCAAGAGTTTATTTTTACATTCAGCCTGATTTTGCGAGTGCTCCTTCGTCAAGTGCAATGCACTTTGGACAATTAAGAGACGCTTATTTTGATCTAGGTCTAGATGAGAAAAATGAATTTAGATTAAGAATAGGTCAATCTAAAGTACCTTATGGTTTTGAGAACATGCAATCTTCTCAAAATCGTTTGCCTTTGGATCGTGCAGATGCAATGAATAGTGCGGTCACCAATGAGCGTGACCTAGGTGTTTTCTTTTATTGGGCACCTGCTAAAATCAGGAAATTATTCTCTTCTTTGGTGAGCGAGGGATTAAAAGGCTCAGGCGACTACGGTGTACTAGGGATAGGAGTTTATAATGGGCAAACCGCAAATCGTCCTGAATTAAATGCCAACAAACACATCGTAGCGAGAGCTTCATACCCATTACAAATCAAGAGTCAAGTTATAGAGGCAGGCATTCAAGCATACAAAGGTCAGTTTACTTTATTGTCTACAACATCAGGAGTAGGAACCGCTACCGATAAATTATACAATGACGAGCGCGTTGGGGCAACCTTTGTCTTGTATCCAAAGCCATTTGGAATCCTTGCAGAGTACAATGTGGGTCGTGGACCAGAATATGACAAGTTCACAAATACAATTATTGAAAGCCCACTCAAAGGAGGTTTCATCACAGCGAGTTACAAACTAGATTTTAAGGGCCAAACATTGATACCTTTTAGCCGATACCAGTATTATGACGGCGGCAAAAAACATGAATTAGATGCAAGAAGTTATGAGGTAAAAGAACTAGAAATTGGTGCTGAATGGCAACCCAACAAGAATTTCGAATTAGTCGTTATGTACACAATGTCTGCCAGAAGATTCGAAGATGCAGTGAACCCAACTAACTACCAACGAGGTAATTTGTTGAGAATTCAAGCCCAGGTTAATTTCTAATTAACTTATGTAGTTGATGTATAAATAAAAAGGGCGGCCCGCAGGGCCGCCCTTTTTGCATAAAGTAACTTTGGCTTATTTTGCAGCAGCAAATTTGGCTGCAACAACGTCCCAGTTGATGACGTTAAAGAAAGCGTTGATGTAGTCAGGACGACGGTTTTGGTAATGTAAATAGTAAGCGTGTTCCCAGACGTCAAGGCCGAGAATTGGCGTGCCATTGCAACCTTCGCCCATGAGTGGGTTGTCTTGATTTGGTGTAGAGCAGATTTCCAGTGCGCCGTTGCTCACACACAACCATGCCCAGCCTGAACCAAAGCGCGTTGTTGCCGCTTTTGCAAACTCGTCTTTGAATGCTTCAAATGAACCGAATGCTGCATCGATCGCCGCTGCTAACTCACCGGTTGGATTACCACCTGCGTTAGGCCCCATCGTTTCCCAGAAGAGGTTGTGGTTCCAGAAACCACCGCCGTTGTTGCGAACGGCTGGTTTGGCTTTGCAGTTCATTAAAATTTCTTCAATAGACATGTTTTCCATGTCGGTGCCTGCAATGGCGTTATTGAGGTTTGTGGTGTAGGCTTGGTGGTGCTTGCTGTAGTGGATTTCCATTGTGCGCGCATCGATGTGCGGCTCTAAAGCATCATAAGCATAAGGTAAAGAGGGAAGTTCAAAAGCCATTTTGATCTTAGTTTAGTGTAAATAATGAGTTAATTGAGCTACAAAATTACAACAAAATTCACCACGCATTGTTCTTGGTGTATCTTTGTAACATGAACCCAGAGCGCCCGATTTCCGATTGGCTTCCTTTGTCATTAAAAGAAGCAGAAAAAAGAGGCTGGGATGCCTTCGATGTCATCCTCATCTCCGGCGATGCCTATGTTGACCACCCGAGTTTCGGTACGGCAGTAATTGGCCGCATCATCGAAAGCGAAGGTTTCAGAATTGGCATTGTTGCACAGCCCAACTGGAAAGACGACCTCCGCGATTTCAAAAAGCTCGGCAAACCTAAATACTTTTTTGGCGTTACGGCAGGCTGCATGGATTCCATGGTCAATCATTACACCGCCAATAAGCGGCTGCGTTCTACAGACGCCTACACGCCTGGCGGCCAAGCGGGTTTTCGTCCAGACTATGCAAGTATTGTTTACAGCAACATTCTCAAAGAACTCTACCCTGATGTACCCGTTCTATTAGGCGGGATCGAAGCCTCTTTGCGTCGTGTAACCCATTACGACTACTGGAAAGACCAACTCATGCCTTCTATTTTAGTAGACGCCAAAGCAGATCTTTTGGTCTACGGAATGGGGGAGCAGCCCCTCCGGACTTTATTGCGTTTACTCAAAAGAGGCGTTCCATTTGAGCAGGCAAAAACGATCAATCAAGTCGCATTTTTACAAGATGCTACGGCCGAGTTGCCTAAAAACAAAAACTGGGAAACCATTTCTTTGGCTAGCCATGAAGTTTGCCTCAAAGACAAACTCAAATACGCGGCTAATTTTAAAATTGTAGAAGTTGAGTCCAATAAGTGGGCTGCCAATCGCATAACGCAGCAAGTTGGTTCTCAAACATTGGTCATTAATCCTCCGTTTAAAACCATGACCGAAAAGGAAATGGATGGTTCCTATGACCTGCCATATACTAGGTTGCCACACCCCAAGTACAAAAAACGCGGTGCTATTCCCGCTTATGATATGATCAAATTCTCGGTCAATACCCATCGCGGGTGTTTTGGTGGCTGTAGTTTTTGCACCATCTCTGCCCATCAAGGAAAGTTCATTGCCTCGCGCAGCGAAAAATCAATTCTCAAAGAAGTAGAAGAACTCACCAAACACCCAGAGTTTAAAGGATATCTTTCCGATATCGGCGGCCCATCTGCCAATATGTATCGAATGAAGGGCAAAGACGAAGCTATATGTGCCAAGTGCGTTTCACCGAGTTGTATTCACCCTGTGATCTGTCATAACCTAGACACCTCGCACAAGCAAATGACCGAGCTCTACCGCAAAATCGATAAATTCCCTGGGGTTAAGAAAGCATTTGTTGGGTCAGGCATTCGCTATGATTTATTGGTAGACGACTTCAACAAAAACAACGAAGATGGCAACCACGACGAATACATCGAGCAAGTGATTACCCGCCATGTGTCTGGCCGTCTAAAGGTAGCGCCCGAGCACACCTCTGACGCCACGCTCAAAATCATGCGCAAGCCCTCCTTTCAGTATTTTCATAAATTCAAAGAAAAATACGACCGGCTGTCTGCCAAACACGGTCTCAAGCAGCAGCTCATTCCATATTTTATTTCATCTCATCCAGGTTGTGAAGAAATCGATATGGCCAACCTCGCCGCTGAAACCAAAGACATGGGTTTCCAGTTAGAACAAGTGCAAGATTTTACGCCCACCCCAATGACCGTTGCCGAAGTGATCTACTACACAGGTGTGCATCCTTATACGCTCAAACCCGTGAATACGGTTAAAACGCGAGAAGAGAAACTCAATCAGAATCGCTATTTCTTTTGGTACAAAAAAGAAAACAAAGACTGGATTCGACAGCGTCTACAAAAAGCCAAGCGCCCAGACCTCCTCGAAAAACTGCTCGATACTCCTTCTGAAGCACAAGCAAGCGTTCCCAAGTGGCTGTCCGAGAAGCGAAAAAAGCGTTAGTTTTTATATTTTGGACACTTTTAAGCAAGCTCTTCCAACTTTTTGTTGAATTTTGCGTCCTTATAACGGTTCAATTTATTTCAATATGAAAATTTTCAAACTTTTTATTTTACCAGTATTTCTTCCACTCACTGTCTTTGCACAAGAGCCTACTGAGCCCACTTCCGAAGAAGAATACAGCGAGCCAATCAGTACTTTCTCCTCTACGCGCGTCATCAACGGGCATTCAGTTGAAACCCTTTCAAAGGGTACTTACGAATTTCGCATCGAACATCGCTTTGGCGACATCGCAGGTGTCAATGGTGGTGTTCAAAACATGTTTGGTTTTGACAACCTCTCCGACATGCGCATTGCTTTAGAATATGGTGTTACCGACCAATTAATGGTGGGCTTTGGCCGCTCAAAAGGTACCGGCGCACCTTACCGATCTTTGGTCGATGGTTTTGTGAAATACAAAGTGATTGGTCAAGAAGAGAAGAAGTCACCAATTAGCATTACTGCCGTTGCAGGTTCTAGTTTTACCTACATGACTGCAGCCCCGGACGAAGGGCTCGTCACGCATTTCCCAAAAGCGGTTCATCGCCTCAACTATTTTGCTCAAATTAATGTAGCTCATCATTTTGGTGACCGTGGTGCATTACAACTTTCCCCGACATTGGTACACCGAAACTATGTGGCCAGCACCGACGTCAATGATCTTTTTGCGCTTGGCATTTCTGGTCGTATCCGACTGTCCTCCCGTTTTGCTTTGGTAGGCGAGTACTACCACTGCTTCAATGGTTCTCAATTCAGACAAACAGGCTTCACCAACAGTGGTGCGCTTGCCTTAGAGTGGTTTACTTTCGGACACAACTTCACAATTAACCTGACCAATTCTGGTGGTATCGGCGAAACACAATTTATTCCTTACACAACCGAACAATGGCAAAAAGGACAATTCAGATTGGGCTTCACTGTTGGCAGGAAATTTGTTATCGAATAAATCAATTAAAAGAAGCATATGAAAACACTCCAAATCTCCCTTATTTCTATTTGCACCATACTTATTATGGGTGCATTTACGCTTGCTGTATTAGATCACTATGAAGTCAGCAAAGATTTCTCAATCGAGTTCAAAAGCAAAGACCCCTCTGGATCTTTTAAAATCATGGAAGGTGACATCGATTTCGATGAAAAAGACCTTGCCAGTTCAAATTTTGACTTCAAAATCGATGTCCGCTCTATCTCAACAGGTAATGGCATGATGACAAAAAAAGCACAAACCCCAGAATGGTTTGATTCCGCGAAATACCCTTATGCTAAATTCAAGTCGACAAAAGTTGACAAGAAGGAGGGTAATGCCTGTAATATAACCGGAAACCTCACCATTAAAGGCATCACTAAAACGGTAGTGGTACCCGCATCTTATACGAAGTCAAACGGCAAAATCACCTTTAAAGGTTCGTTTAATGTGAACCGCATGGATTTCAAAGTCGGCAAGAAAAGCGATGCAGTTCCTGACGTCATGAAAGTCAATTTCGAAATCCCAGCACAAAGTAAATAAGATGAAAACCGTTCTTATTCTCTTCTCAGGTGCATTTTTCTTTTTTTCTTGTACAAGAGAAAAAGTGACGCCTATTGACCAACAATGCACCACCACCATTTCTTATCTAAACGACGTCAAGCCAATTTTAGATGCTGAATGTGTTTTTTGTCATCAAGCCGTTAATCCTTCAGGCGGGTATGTATTTGATAGCTATTCAGCAGTTGCAGCCAATGCCAATGCCATTTTAGGATCCATGAAAGCAAATGGCTATCAATTGATGCCAATAGGAGGCCCAGCTTTGCCAGATTCTACCATTCAAAAAATCTCCTGCTGGATAAATCAAGGGAAGCAGGATAATTAATAAAAACAAAAACATGAAAAAACTAATTTTACCTTTTTCAATGATTGCGCTCACTTTTGGGATGCTTTCTTTTCGAACAACCCACTTGTCAGGATTTCAAGCTGCGCCTCAAGATAATAACGGCCCTGCAGGTGGAAAAACCGGTGCCCCCGGAGAACAAAATTGTACGAGTTGCCATAGCGGAGCTACACAAAATGGCGCTACTGAAAACTTGCTCATTATTAACAATGACCTAGGTTTCGGCATCACACAATATACACCAGGCGCTACCTATTCAGTCAATCTATCCATGGCGTCAAATCCGTCGAAAAAAGGATTTCAAGTAACAGCGCTGAATGCGGCCAATACTATGGCAGGCAACTTTGTTGCAGGGGCAAATACACAGCTTAAAACCGCTACAATTAGCGGTGGGCAGCGCAAATATGCGACCCACAAAAGTACTTCCAATACATCTGCAACCCAAACGTGGAATTGGACTTGGCAAGCACCAGCTACGTCTGAGGGTCCTGTTACATTTTATGTTGCCACTAATAAAGCGAATAACAACAACAATGACAACGGCGATGTCATTTATCTTTCGCAACATGTGTTTTTGAACGACGACGCAAGTATCGAGGAGGTTAGTGTAGAAAATAACTTCAGTGTGGGTTATTCACCAGAAAACGAAAATATTGTAGTGTCTTTCTCTACCTTATCAATTTCCCCTACATCATTGAATCTTGTTGATCTAAATGGTAAATCTGTTTGGTTTAAAACGCTTGAAAACTCTGCGGTCGGCCATAATAAACAATGGGTGTCTTTACCAAAACATTTGCCAAATGGCATGTATGTAGTTCATTTCTTTTTGGGTAATAAATCCTTTGCTGCACCAATAAGTATTCAGCACTAATTAAACTTTAGGGTTTCCGCTTTCTGAGCGTAATAACCATCTTGTTCAATGATAGATTTTCGGAGGCTGCTAAATGCAGCCTCTTTTTTTGTTCGTTGATATACGTGCAATAAATACCAATCTGCTTCCTCTTTAAAATTGCCAAAAGGGATAGCTTGTAACTTCACGAAGCGGCTTTCGGCCTGATCGTAAACGCTGAGGTTGTATAAGCACATGGCGCCGTAAAATAGCGCATTTGCATCGTCTGGATACGTTTGGAGCACATCGTCAAAAAGCAAAAGCGCTAATTTGTAATCTTGTTTGGCAAAATGTTCGATGGCCTTATTCAGGATATTCATATAAGGCAACTTGACTTCTGGCTCTCCAAAATCATTTTCCGAAAGAACTCCTGTTGCAGTACTTTCGCCATTGCGATAATAGCGGTAGTCAATAACCTTGAAGTTTTTAATATATAACTCTCTGGCTAATTTCAATTGTAAACGCTCTTGTTTCTTTACCTCTAGCTTCTGCACAGGGATTTGCTGCATGCGTTCGAAAGCCTCACCTTTTGTTTCTTGCGCTTGTTCCGAGGCACTAAAGTGGATTTGAAGTTGTTTTGGTGTAATTCTTTCGGCAGGTGCCGCATTTTTCATTTGTTGAATATCTTCTTTGCGGTGAATTTTGATAGGTTGAGCAGCAGGTTTGTTTTTTTTAATGGGAACGATACTACGCTCAGGAGATGAAGAATAAAAATACCAGCCAAGAAAAAGTGAAAGAACTATGCTCAGTCCGTAAAGTCCAAGCTTTTTATATTGTTGCTTCTTATTTATTTTCTTTTCAAGTTTTTCAAAACCATCCCAAGCGCCATCTTGATTTTGATATCCTTCAAGTGCGTCCATTACAAAATCGTCGTGAATAAATGCTTTTTCTACAGTATGCTTCTCACGATGATCTGCGGTGTGCAGGTATTTCTTGAATAACGCTCTATTTGCCTTCATAATTTTCCTTGTTTTTCATCAGCACTTGGAGTTTGCGTTTTCCATTTTGAATATGGCTCTTTACTTCATTATAAGTATAGCCTGTCTGCTTCATGATTTGTTCATAGCTGAGTTGTTCGATATAGAACAAGACAACGCACATTTTCTGCTGTTCTTTGAGTTGCGGAAGCGCCCACTCGAGTATATTGAGTTGCTCCTCTATATCTATGGATGGCTCATCATTGGTTAAAGAGGACGTTTGTTCATCAAGCTGTTCCACTTGCCCAGGTTTGTTTTTTCTGAGAAAGGCAAAAGCGAGATTCCTCGCTACTGTGTGTAACCAACCCTTGAAAAATTCGATGTCGTGTTTCAATAATAAATCAGGAAGTTTTGCAAAGCACTCCATGGTCAGGTCTTCTGCATCCATGGCATGTTTGGTGTATTTGAGTTGAACACCATAAACAAGATGCGCATAGCGCCTATATAGTTCATCGATACAAGCAGTCCATTGTTTTTCTTTATACAACAGAATCAATTGTTCGTCGTTCAAAGATTTCAAATAAGCCCTTCTGCCAAGTATCATACCTTGCAAAGATGCCGAAAATAGAGGGTTTCCACAAAAAATATAAAAAAAATGCAACCTTTCAAATGCTTGATCGTTAGACCACTGTGCTTGGGAGCAATTATTTTTTTAAATTTTCTTTCAAAAAAGTATTGCAGAACCAAAAAGAGTACATATCTTTGCACCCCGCAATTGAGACAACGGTCTGGCACAAACGGGAAGATTAAAAGAGTAAAGATGAGTAGGGGCGGGAGTTCTTACTGATTACATAAGACAAGTTCTTTGAAGTATTGAGAAATAAGGAAACAGCGTTTTTAAGAATAAAAACAAACATACTCGAGCTCTTAAAATTCGAAGTTATTATACAACGGA
>JACCDI010628533.1_pt1 | contig 15143 bp, 14 predicted proteins | sample 7442791 | NCBI WGS metagenome assembly JACCDI01 (sample SAMN15323434, study PRJNA562643) | freshwater metagenome | isolation source: river surface water | place: USA:Blue River Watershed | collected 2017-08-15 | reverse complement strand
ATCGAGGTGCCAAAGAAGCGCTCCCCCTCCAAGGCTGCGTGCGCCCTGAGTAGAGGTATTGGAAATCTTTCTCAGGCTCGTTGGCTTACCAAAAGGCTTGCAAGATAGTCAACCACTTGAGCAATGCGCAAAGACTCTTCTGGTGGTATTTGCCGGATGGTTTCGTTGGTTGAAGGATCTGTCACGCGAATGACCGCTCTGCCCGACGAGGTATCGACGACGAAGTTGATACCCTTCCCGAGGCTATTCGCAAAATTCTGAATCTTTTGGGCGGCCATTTCGACTTGGGCTCGCACGACCGTCGCGGCCTCTTGTACAGAAGGCGCCTTTCGGGGAATCGCAGAGGTTACAAACTCTGCTTTAACCGACTGGGTGCCAGCAGGTCGCTGAACTGCAGATGGCGGGTCTCCCCTCAGAGGAATTAACCTTCCTCGATCAGCTGCTGGATTCACTGGAGGCATGCCAGACATTGCTTATCTCCGTGGTTGGATTGTTCAATGCTTGATGTTACTCCGACCCAGCCTGCTACACCAAAAAAACCGTAATTCATTTTGTGTTCTTTTTGTATGTTTGCCGATAAGCTGGTACCAATTGGTGGTGATCGAATTGCTAGCTGAATCCGTAGGCCTTGTAGTCGGTGTAGCCCTGCGTGCCGCCCCCATAAAAGGTCGCACGATCATAGGGTGTGAATGCCTGGCCTCGTCGAATACGCTCTGGCAGGTCCGGATTGGCGATGAAATATCGCCCGAAGGCTATCGCATCAGCGTGGCCATCTTGAACAGTCTGCGCGGCGCTTTCTGCGGTGAAATTGCCTGCTGTGATGAGCACGCCGTCCCAATCCTTCCTAAACATCCTACAAGCTGATGGGACATGTTGATGGTCGACTTCGCGTTGGCCCGCACCCGAGGCTCTCGGCTCGATGAAATGCAAGTAAACAAGACCCAAACGATTGAGTTCCTGAATGAGGCTGCGGTAGAGGAGTTGAGGGTCGGGTTCGCCTGAGTCGTTAGCAATCCCAAAGGGTGACAACCGAATCCCAACTCTGGCGGGAGTCAGGGCGTGTGCGAGCGCTTCAGCGACCTCAAGCGGCAGTCGAATCCGGTTGCTTAGACTGCCACCGTATTGATCCTCGCGCTGATTGCTCTTTGCATGCATGAATTGCTCAAGCAAATAACCATTGGCGCTGTGGATTTCAACGCCGTCAAAGCCTGCGGCAATCGCACGCCTGCCCGCTTCAACGTAGGCTGTCTTCAGTGTGGCGATGTCGGCCAAGCTCATAGCGCGTGGGATTGCAAAGGCTTCGCGCCCAAAGCTCGCAGTCATCGCCATGCCTTCAGCGGCGATCGCAGATGGCGCCCAAGGTGGTCCGCCATCAGGTTGATGCGAATAGTGTGATATCCGCCCAACATGCCAAAGTTGAAGAAAAATGCGCCCCCCTTTTGCATGGACGCCGTCACAAACAAGCCTCCAGCCGGCTGCTTGCTCGTCGCTATGAATGCCCGGGGTAGCAGGCATGCCCTGACCTTCGGGCATGATTTGTGAAGCTTCGGCAATGATTAATCCGCCTTCGCTTGCGCGCTGGGTATAGTAAAGCGCATTGAGTGCGCTCGGCTGGTTACCCGGTCTTTCGGCCCTCATCCGTGTGAGCGGCGCCATCACAATCCGGTGGCTTAATTGAAAATTTCCCAACGGTAATGGGGCAAATAAGGGGTTCATTGGATCGGTCGCCTGCACATTGGTCATTTATTTGGGACTCATCGGCGCCAGAAAGCGGCGGTGAACAAAACTAGCACGCTTAACAACTCAAGTCGACCTAGCAGCATGGCAAAGCTCAATACATGTAATTGCAAGCCATTGAGTTCGCCAAAATTACCTGCAGGGCCGACCGCTCCGAGGCCAGGACCGATATTGTTAAGCGTTGCTACGACTGCAGAAACTGCTGTGACGTAGTCCAGGCCCGTGAGCAACAACACAAAGCTTAAGGCGAGGGTGCTGACCCCGTAAATCAGCATAAAACCTAGTACAGCGGTGAGTACGTTTGCTGGCAGTGTTTGCTGCCCCATGGTGATGGGGTTAACCACCCGAGGGTGGATGATCCGCACCAATTCGCGTCGGGCCTGCTTGATCAAGAGCAGCACCCGGATCATTTTGATGCCACCACCCGTTGAACCCGCGCAAGATGCAAAACAACCCAACACCAAAAGTAGCGCTGGGATGAACGATGGCCACACAGCGTAGTCGGTGGAAGCGTAGCCGGTGGTGGTCGCAAGCGATACCACATGAAAGCTAGCAAGCCTCAGTGCCCTTCCCCAGTCACTTTCAACATCCTCGATGATAAGGATGAGTGTGACCACGATGCTGGCTGTGGTGAGCAGGCTCAGGTAGGCGCGGATCTCATAATCAGAGCTGATGGGCTTGAGCGACAGCGAACGCAGCACGACGAAATAGCGAAGAAAGCTGATCCCCGATAAGGCCATGAAAAGCATCGCTACCAATTCAATAGTAAGAGAATCCCAATAAGCGAAACTTGCATCATGCGATGAGAAGCCACCTAAGCCCATGGTGGTGCACATGTGCATGAATGCATCGGGCCATGACATGCCCGCTGCCTTGTAGGCCAACATACAAGCAACAGAAAATCCGAAATAAACCAGCCACAAACCCCGGGCCGTCTCGGCAATTCTGGGCGTGAACTTAGTGTCTTTCATGGGTCCAGGTGTCTCAGCCTTGTAAAGCTGCAGTCCACCTAAGCCAAGCAAGGGTAAAACGGCTACAACTAAGAGAACGATACCAAGGCCACCGATCAGCTGCAAAAAGCAGCGCCAAACGTTCGTTGAAACAGGTAAGCCATCAAGTCCGCTCAGTGCTGTTGCCCCGGTTGCGGTTAATGCGCTAATCGACTCAAAAATTGCCTTGCTCCAAGTAATATCTGGCACGGTGAGCAGTAGCGGGAAGGCCGCGTAGACGGGCAATACCAGCCAAACCATATTGACCAGCAGGAATCCGTCACGCGCCAATAACTCTCGTCGGTAGTGTTTGGTTTTCAACCAAAGCAGACCACCGCTTCCCAGGGTAAAGAGAAAGCTTCCAAGCCAAACAACCATTTCCTCGGCTTGATCGCCACCAATGGCCCAGGCGAGAGGAACTAGTTTGGCACACGCAAAGGCCATCACGATCTTGGCAAGCAAAGCAGCCGCAGGTCCAAGTGTGGCCATCATCATCCGAAAAAGGTGGCGCTTACCTGGAAGAGCTTCTCAACATCACGCACCAATCGCTTATTGGGGATAAAGATCACGATGTGATCATCTTTTTGAATAACGGTATCGTGATGGGGCATCAAGACCTCGGCGCGATCGTCTTCGCCGCGCACAATAGCTCCGAACCGTGCGCCCTTGGGCAGGCGGATTTCTTCGACGCGGCGGCCAACCAATCGAGAGGTTTTTGCGTCGCCTCTAGCAATGCCCTCTAGCGCCTCGGCAGCGCCGCGCCGAAGCGAATGAACCGCCACCACATCGCCGCGGCGAATATGGGTGAGCAGTTCACCGATCACTGTTTGCGCTGGCGATACTGCAATATCAATGGTTCCACCCTGCATCATTTCGGCATAGGCGCGCCGGTTAATCAAAGCGAGCACCCGCCTTGCACCCAAACGTTTGGCAAGCATTGCAGACATGATGTTGTCTTCATCGTCGCTTGTAAGTGCGAGAAAAAGATCCATGTCTGCCACATTTTCTTCGAGTAATAAGTCCTCATCAACGCAGTCACCGTGCAAAACCAAGGTGCTTGATGGCAGCTGACTTGCAAGGTATTCGCATCGAATCGATTGTTGTTCGATGATCTTTGTTTCATAGCGATCAACAAGATGTCTTGCGAGTCTCAAGCCAACTCTTCCGCCACCGGCGATCATGACCCGCTTGACGGGTTTATCTCGTTGATGGATTGCAGCGAGCACTTCGCGTATATGACTTGCGGCGGCGAGCACGAAAACCTCATCGCCTGCTTGAATGACGCTTGAGCTTTTTGCTTCAATTTCTGCATCGGATCGGTAAAGCGCCACAACGCGCATCTCAAAATCGGGAATCAAACTTCGAAACTCGGCGATGCTGTGTCCGACCAGCGCCGATCCGGCATCGGCTCTAACCACAATAAGACTAACTAAGCCATTTGCAAATTCTAAAACTTGGAGTGCTTCTGGATAAGATATCAATTGCTCGATCGTGCGCGTTACTGATTCTTCGGGGCAAATAACGCGGTCAACGGCAAAACCATCGCGAGCAAGAAGCGCTTTGCCATCGATAAACTCCGATGATCGAAGTCGGGCAATCGTCGTTGGGACGTTATAGAGTTGATGTGCGAGTTTGCAAACAACAAGATTGGTTTCGTCTGCAGCAGCACAGGCAATAAGCATGTCGGCATCGGCTGCGCCCGCTTCTTGTAACACCGAGGGCTGAATACCATTGCCTACAACCCCGCGAAGATCCAAGCGCTCCTCAAGGAGGCGAAGTCGAGCGGGATCCTGATCGATGACCGTGATGTCATTGGGCTCTGAAACGAGGCTTTCAGCCACGCTTTCGCCAACTCGACCGGCTCCAAGGATAATGATGTTCAAGGCTCAATCGCTATGCGTGCGTGAAGCGATCAATAATTTGCTAGAAAAGCGGATAGCGCTCATGGCAAAGCTCGCGCCTGTTTATGAGCCGGACGGGCTAAACAGCTACGTAGCCAGCCTTGGGTTGTCGGGTAGGCATCCCAAAACGCCTGATCGGCAGCACGCGCCCAGGATAAAACACTCGCAACGCATAAATCGGCAATCGTAAAGCGCGTACCCGCAAGCATGTTTTGTTTGTGTTCTTGTTGATGCCTGAGATGTTGCTCTAAAATTCCTAGCGGTATTTTAAGTCGCTTTTCTGCTGCCTCAGCAATTTCGGTGCGACGCTCTTCCTCTGGCATTGCTAGTCGGTGCATCAACACACTTAAGGCATCTTTTTCAACTTCAGTGACGACCCAAAAAGCCCAGCGCAGTGCATCAGCCTTTTCGGCCGGACTTGCTGGGGAAATATCGGTACCGTCTGCTTTGCCGTATGTGTCGGCGAGATAAAGTGCGCAGGCCATGCTCTCCCATACGGTGATGCTTTTGCCATCCCTTACTTCAGTCACGACAGGGATGTGACCATTAGGGTTGATGGCAAGAAACTCAGCAGAGCGGGTGGCGCCTCCGCGATAGTGCTGTGGGCTGTGGTCAAAATTGATCCCAAGTTCACAGGCTGTCCAAAGCGGCCTTATGGCGCGTGATGCGGAGATGCCGTAAATCCTTAGCTGGTTCATGGTTGTAAGCTCGTTTATGCTTGGGTTTATCCGGGTTTATTTTCTCACTTGACCGATCGCTCAAACAAAGCATGCACATTGTCCATACGATTGCCGAACTACGACAAGCTCTTTCGACTGCAGCGCAGCCTGCTTTTGTGCCGACCATGGGGAATTTGCACCGCGGCCATTTGAGTTTATTGAAGCAGGCAAGCACATTGGGCGATTGTACGGTTGCAAGCATTTTTGTGAATCGATTGCAGTTTCTCCCGCATGAAGATTTTGACAGCTACCCGCGAACCTGGCGGGCCGACTGCGATGCGCTTGAATCGGTGCATTGCGATATCTTGTTTGCGCCCCGTGAACATGATTTATACCCGGAACCTCAGCGTTATAAAGTCATGGCCGACCCGGTGCTTGCGTCTAAGCTTGAGGGAAGTTTTAGGCCCGGCTTTTTTGATGGGGTTTGTACGGTTGTTTTGAAACTTTTTAACGCGGTTTTTGCAGGCAAACCCAAAGGCTTTGCTGTTTTCGGCAAGAAGGATTACCAGCAACTTAAAGTCATCGAAGCGATGACCAAACAGTTTGCCCTACCGATCGACATTGTTGCCGGTGAGACTGCCCGTGACCATGATGGGCTTGCATTGAGTTCGCGTAACGGCTACTTGAGTGCCCAGGAAAGATTGAAGGCGGCAGCGTTATACAAGCATTTACTTGCACTTTCGCAGGCTTATCAAACCTTGAGCGGTGATCAGCCAGTAGCCGCTTGGTGTCTGGCAGCCGAACACGATGCGACTAGGGGTCTGAGCGAATTGGGGTGGCAGGTCGACTATGTCAGTGTTCGAAGGCGGGTCGACCTTGAACCTCCGATCGATAGCCAGGGACAACCCATAGCCAAGGACTCATTGCTCGTGTTGGCTGCTGCTAAATTAGGCCAGACCCGCCTTATTGATAATCTTGAATTTTAGATCGCTGCGGTCCAAACCCGTTTGCTGTTTGCCTCCGATGCAAGTCTTTGGTCGCGCCCATCCGCAAATCGTCGCATCCCCCACGCATATCGCTGCAATAGCACGCAGGATCGCATACATGGCTTGCATAGCGCTGGCAGGCTGAGTCGATCGAATATTGGAGAACATATGATGGGCGAAGGACAACAACTTTCAAAAATTACCGCGATGCAATGGCTTTTTCGTGTCGCTGATGCGCTGGCCAATTGGAGTTGGTGGAAGTTGCTTGCCGTCTCGCTGCTAATCCTCATCGCTGGGGCCATGCTTGATGACTACCTTGTACCGCCTGTTAAGCGTGTTCACAAAGTGGTCGAGTTCAAGGCAGAGCGCAAAGAAAATAGAACCGATAGGTCTGAGTCTTCTGAGGAAAATAGTCCATCAAGCGAACAAGCTACCCAAGAGAAAGTTCCGCAAGAAAAGACGATGCAGGAGAGGGCGCAGCAAGAGAGGGCGCTGCAAGAAAAGACGCCGCAAGAGAGGGCTGCTGAAAGTGCTCCCCCCGTTGCGACGTCAAAGGCATCCTCGACCAATCGAGTAGTTAATGATTCAGGTTCTAGAATACAAATCAGTATGGATGCCAATGGTATTCGTCTTGAGAGCAGCGACCCAAAGATTCGTGAAGGCTTTCACGACGCGATACGTGAGCTTACCGAGGCCATGGCACAGGCAAAGCGCGATGCTGCCGAAGCGCGTCGTGAGGTCGAGGACTTACGCAAGGAAGTTCGGCTTCAAGGCGATCCTCAGGCTAAGCGTTTCGATGATGAGCCTAGCTGGGGCGAAGGTATGGGATGGCGCGAAGAACCCTTCGTAGGCCTATCGCGTCTTATCGTTGTAAGTCTTTTTATCCTGAAGGTGCTTGGTTCATCGCGCAGGCGTGAGCTCGATGCAAAGGCTTTAGCTTCTCAGGCGCTTGCAGGCCGTGAGGCGGCGCAATTGAAGCAGGATTTGGCAGAAGCTCGTCTTCGTCAGATGCAAACACAAATTGAGCCGCACTTTTTGTTTAATACCTTGGCGGCTTTACAGCAGTTGATTGCCAGTGATCCAGAAAAAGCTGCGGCAATGAACCGCCACTTGATCGACTGGTTACGCACAGGTCTCAAGCTGATGCGGCAAGAACGCAGCCGCCTTGAAGACGAAGAAGTTTTGTTGAGTGAGTATTTACACTTGATGAAAATTAGGATGGAAGAGCGCTTGACTTGGACCATTAACTTTCCTCCAACGCTACGCGAGATCAAAGTGCCAAGCTTACTTTTACAGCCTCTGGTGGAAAATGCGATTAGCCATGGACTCGAACCCATGCCTCAGGGCGGCATGATCCGAATTGAAGCAACAAAGCGTGGAAGCGAATTAGAACTTTCCGTTCACGATAACGGTATAGGGTTTAAACATCAACAAGATGCTCATCCATTGGGTGACGGTCCGAGCAACCCTGGTATCGCGCGGCAGCCTGATCGGGATGGCATCGTGCATATGGGACTTGGTCTTGACAATGTCCGCTCAAGACTTCGGCTCTTATTTGGGTCGCAAGCCAGACTATCGGTGAGTGCTCATGAAGAAGGTGGCACAAGCGTTAAGATCTCATTGCCGCTGCCACCGCTTGCTTGATTTGGCCAAATTTAATGAGCATAAACCCAGTCGATACCCAAGAGAGGCAAGTCCTACGTGTACTCGTTGCGGATGATGAGCGTTTGCCGCGTCAGCAACTCATCGATAGCCTTATGCAGTGCGAGCCAAGGCTCGAGGTAGTCGCCGAAGTAGCCAATGGGCAACTAGCCTTTGATGCCATCCTTGCGCTTGAACCTGACCTTGCCTTTCTTGACATTCGTATGCCGGCACTATCAGGGCTTGAGGTTGCCATGAGGCTGCGCGAGCTGAATAGCGATCGCCTAAAGCGACCGCCTGCGATTGTTTTTTTGACTGCCTACGACCATCACGCCCTTGAGGCGTTCGAGGCGAGAGCGGTTGACTATTTATTAAAGCCAGTTGACTTAGAGCGCTTAAAGGAGACCTTGGCGCGGCTTGCTCATCAGAAAGACGACGGCTTCGAGTCAAAACTTGATGCGATAGATCTCAGCAAGCGTGGCTCGGAGCCTGTAACGAAGCGCTTGCGTTGGATTCAGGCAAGCGTTGCATCGACCACCCACTTTATTCCAGTCGACGAGGTCTTGTGGTTTCGCAGCGATGAGAAGTACACCTTGGTGCAGACCCCAAGTATGCAAGCTGTTATTCGAAGCAGCCTCAAAGACCTTGAGCAGCAACTTGATCCTGATGCCTTTTGGATGATTCACCGAAATTGTTTGGTTGCGGTCTCTGCGATCGAGCGATCAGAACGAGACGCTTTTGGGCGCATACGTGTCAAGATTCGTGGATCATCACAGTGGCTAGACGTGAGTCGAAGTCATGCGCATCGCTTTAAAGGCATGTAAAGCGGTATAAATGGGGGATGCCGCAAAAATCCTTCGTCCTATGGATGTGTCTGGGCCAAATTGGCAATTTATTGCCTCATGTGGTCGTGCCGGCGGTGATGACCGCTCATTTGATTCCGCAATGGGGACTTAGTAATACTGAAGCAGGCATCCTCGCTGCAGCCTATGCGGCAGGCTACATGCTTGCGGTACCGGTTCTTAGCGCGCTTACCGATCGATTTGACGCAAAACGGATTTTGTTTTGGGGCTCTCTGGCGAGTGCCTCAGCGACGGTTGCCTTTGGCTTATGGGCCTATAGCTTTCAAGCCGCGCTAATCTGTTGGGGTCTTGCCGGTGTGGGCTTTGCTGGCGCCTATATGCCAGGTTTGAGGGCTTTAACCGATCGGCTCAACCCGGGTGACGCCTCGCGAAGCGTGACTTACTACACCTCGAGCTTTTCGTTTGGCGTTGGACTCTCGTTTCTTTTTTCGCAATGGATTGCGGATTCCCTTGGTTGGCGATGGGCATTTTTGCTCACTGGCTTAGGGCCTTTGCTGATGTTGTTTTGCGCCTGGCGTATGCAGCCAAAGCCACCGCCGCCGCCCAGTGGTGCCTTACTTGATTTTCGGCCCGTGATCCGTAACCGCCCAGCCATGGCCTTCATTCTTGCCTATGGTGCTCACTGTTTTGAGCTTTACGGAATTCGTACCTGGATTGTTGCATTCTGGACTTTTGTGATCGAACGGCACGCGAGAGGCGATGGCTTTGAAGCCCTGATGACATCGTGGGCAACACCCATGATGATCAGCGTGATTTTTACAGTGTTGGCGATGCCGGCGAGTATTGCGGGCAATGAGTTATCGATTCGCCTCGGCAGACATCGAGCCATTCGAGGCATTCAGTTTGCATCGGCAGCGATCGCTTTGCTGATTGGATTAAACGCCGATGGTTCCATTTTGTTGCTGCTTCCGTTGATCTTGATCTATGCGTTGACGGTACCAGCAGACTCGGGTTCACTGACGGCAGGCATGAGTGCTAGTGCGGATCCACGCTTTCGAGGTGCAACACTCGCCATGCACTCCACCGTTGGTTTCGGCTTATCGGCGCTTGCGGGATGGATGCTCGGTTTTTGCTTAGATGGATTTGGTGGTGCATCGCAAGCTCAAGCCTGGCAGGCAGCGTTCTTCTTACTGGCGTTTTCAATTTTGCTTGGTCCTTTGGTGCTTCGCATTGTTCGTTGACCGCTTTGCACGCTGAGGCGAAGACTTTGCGGCCTAAGGCCAAGGCTGTTGGGCTTTAAGCGAGTATTAGTCACCCTGAGGCGATAGCTGCGGATTGTGTTCGCGGCGCTTTAGCCCGCCATGCTAACCTGCGCTCGAGGGCAGGTTTCAGATCGATTAACCATGGCACCACGATAGCAATCAGCAATGCAAGTTATAAATCCTGATCTTGAGCGTGCGCAGGCCGAAGCCCGCCATCTGCAGCAAACCGTCATTCATATGCGCGAGCGACTAGAGGCGGACCGAATACTTGCTCAACAAGCGAGCGATCGCATGCGTGCCGAATACACGCAAGAAATCAGGCAAATGGGCTTAACGATTGCGGAGATGAGGGCGCAGTTGGAAAAGGCAGCTGTTGATAAAGAACGCGCGGTTTCCCAGACGACAAACGCCTTCGGAGCGCAGATCGCCGATTTGCAACGAACGATTCAAACCCTTCGTCAACACATGGAAGAGCAGGTGGCTCGGAAGGATGCCGCGGTTGATCGCGCCACTCAGGAGCTTGCCAGTGAAAATCGGCAGCTTCGCGAAGCGGTCCAAGTAATGCGCGAACAACTCGAAGCCTTGGATCAGCGCCTGCGCTTGAACGTAAGCCTCGGAGAGCAGACATGAAGGGTAGCCAGGATGTTAAGGCGACGGTAGGTAAGGGGGCGCAGATAGAAAAGCCAAGCAAAGCGCCGCGCACCGTGAAGACTAGATCGGATTCGAGGCTGGCCTTGCTTGAGCAGCAGCTAGAAGAAGCCGAACTCTTGCTCGACGTATCAAGGCGGATGGCGGGCTATGATGAACTCGATGACGTGTTGCGCGTTTTAGTTGAGATGAGCACCGAGGCCATAGGTACAGAGTGAGGTACCTTGTTTATGAATGATGTTGTAACCGGTGAGCTGTATTCCCGCTTTGCCCAGGGCAATATCAAGCGAGAGATCCGTATATTAAATCATAGCGGTATAGCGGGCGCGGTCTTTACGACGGGTGAAGCACTGCTGATTGAAGAGCCTTATAAGGACCCAAGATTTAATCGGACCGTCGATGAGCAAACAGGCTTTGTGACACGGAACATTTTATGCGTACCTATTCGAACAGTGCGTGGAGAAGTTATTGGTGTAGCGCAAACGCTCAATAAGCATAAGGGACGATTCACAAAAAAGGATTTAGAGCGTTTTGAAGCGATGATCCGTCAAGGTGCCTTGGCCTTGCAAAGTGCCCAACATATAGAGCGTATGAAAGCCTTGCAAGCACAAGAGCTTGAGTTTATCGATGTGGTTGCCGAGGTAACGGGCGATATAAAGCTAAGCTCGCTGCTAAGTAAAGTGATGACCGCTGCAACCAAGTTCTTAAATGCAGACCGTTCAACATTATTTTTAAACGACGAAAAGACCAGCCAGCTTTGGTCTGAAGTGGGTCAGGGTTTAGAGTCGATGCAAATCCGCTTACCCAACCACTTAGGTATTGCGGGAGCTGTTTTTCAGTCAGGCAAGTCAATCAACATTCCCCATGCCTATGCGGATATGCGCTTTAACCCAGCTTTCGATAAGAAGACGGGGTACTTCACGCGTTCGATTCTTTGTGTTCCGATTATCAATAAGGCTGGGAAAACGATTGGTGTGACCCAAGTGCTAAATAAGCACGGTGGTCCCTTTAGCGAAAGTGATGAGGGTTGGCTTCGAGCCTTTACCGCACAGATTGCGATTGCACTAGAAAATGCCAAGCTCTTCACGGACGTTCAGAACATGAAGAACTACAACGAAGCGATGTTGGAATCGATGTCTAATACGGTGATTACGATGGACGATCAGGGCCGGATCGTGACGTGTAACGCTGCGGGTCTTCGCTTATTCCAAACCACAGCACCCCATATTTTGATGAAGCCCGTTGATGGTTTTTTCGCAGGCGATAATGGCTGGGTGCTCGATAAGCTCAGCGCTTGCGCTCAAACGATGGAGCCCAAAATGACGGTTGAAGCTGAGTTGAAGGTGGCTGAAGAAGCGCTGTCTGTGAATCTGACTGCGATGCCATTGCTGTCGGCCGAAAAAAAGGCGATTGGCTCTATGCTTTTAATCGAGGATATTTCGAGTGAAAAGCGCTTGAAATCAACCATGTCCCGATACATGGATCCAGGTATTGCCGACAAACTCGTGGCAAGTGGTGCTGAGGCATTAGGGGGGCAGAGCGTCCAGGCAACGATTCTGTTTTCAGATATTCGCGGGTTTACGAGCATTACAGAAAGTCTGGGTGCTCAGGGTACGGTGATGCTGCTCAACGAATACTTCACCTTGATGGTTGACTGTATCCAACAAGAAGGGGGCATGCTTGATAAGTTCATTGGCGATGCCATCATGGCTGCCTTCGGGATTCCGATGGCTCACGACGATGATCCAGACCGAGCCGTACGTGCTTCTATTGCAATGATTAAAACACTTCGTCAATGGAATGAAAAAAGGCTTGCTGAGGGTAAGCATCCTGTTGACATTGGTATCGGTCTTAATTCTGATACGGTGGTCTCGGGCAATATTGGTTCTAAAAAACGAATGGACTACACCGTCATCGGTGATGGTGTGAATCTCGCCTCAAGGCTCGAGTCAGCGTGCAAAGGTTATGGTTCCAAGATTTTGATCAGTGAATTCACGTATAAGCTGCTTCGTGGCACTTACTTTGCGCGAGAGATTGATTTGGTTGTCGTTAAAGGTAAGACAGAGCCCGTTGCGGTGTATGAGATTCTCGATTTTCACACCGAGACGAGTTATCCACACATGGCCGAAGCTTTGCGCACATTCCGCTTAGCGCTTGGGAGATATCGATCGGGAAAATGGAGCGATGCTAAACAGGGTTTTGCTGATGTACTCGAGATGAACCCCGACGATAAGGCAGCGAAGCTTTATATCGATCGATGCGAATTTTTCCAAAAAAAGCCGCCCGCCGATGGCTGGGACGGCGTTTGGGTGATGCACGACAAATAGTTTCCCCAACGAATGTTATGGAAGTGCTGTCTCTCTTCAAGAACAGGCTGTTCGCCAGGCTAGAAGAAGTCCGGCACAATGTTTTGCGCATTGAGAGGTGGACGCACATAGCCGGACGGAATCTTTTTGCGTTTGTTTAACTTAATTTCTGGCAGTTTTACCGAGTGGTAGGGAATTTTTTGTAGCATGTGGCGGATGCAATTGAGACGTGCTCGTTCTTTCACATCGGCATTGACCACATACCAGGGCGCATGACGCGTGTCGGTGTGCATAAACATCGTATCTTTAGCCTGCGAGTATTCAACCCATTTGTCACGCGATAACAAATCCATCGGACTTAGCTTCCAACGTTTAAGTGGGTTTTCGGCGCGCTCACGAAAACGCTCTTCCTGAACCTCATCGCTCACCGAGAACCAGTATTTGATGAGAATAATCCCTGAGCGCACGAGCAAGTGCTCAAACTCGGGGCAAGCGTGCAAAAAGTCCTTGTATTCCTCATCCGAGCAAAAACCCATGACATGTTCAACGCCGGCGCGGTTGTACCACGAGCGATCAAACAATACGATCTCACCACCTGCAGGCAGTTGGGCCACATAACGCTGGAAATACCACTGGGTTTTTTCCTTAGGCGACGGCGTACCGAGTGCCGCAATGCGACAAACCCTTGGGTTGAGTGGTTCGGTAATGCGTTTTATGACACCGCCCTTGCCCGCAGCATCGCGGCCTTCAAACACCACGACTACCCGAGCTTTGGTCGTGGTTACCCACTCTTGGAGTTTGATGAGTTCTAGAAAAAGATGCTTCAACTCCTTTTCATAGCGCTTCTTCGACAGTTCCTCCCGCGGCTGCTGGTGCAGGTCATCGTGGGTGAACGAGCCAGTGTCGGGTTGATCGAGCTTTAACTTTTTCATGATGTGTCTCCGTGATCACTTGCTTTGACGGGTGCGCCCACTGGTGCCTCGCAGCAAACTCGAAACTGACATCAAACCGTCATAAAGCGACTGATGATAGGGCAAATCAGGGAGCGAGTGGCTTGCCGCCTTCGCAATCAGGTCGATCTATCGCTGCGATCGAGGCGATTCTTGAGCGACAATCGTTCCTGTAGCCGTTAAAACTTAATAACCAGCAAAGGGAGTTTGCGATGAGTTTAAAAGGTAAACACGCATTGGTGACCGGTTCAACCAGTGGGATCGGATTGGGTATTGCCGAAGGGCTAGCGCAAGAAGGTGTTCATCTGGTTTTGAACGGATTCGGCGAGGCGCACGAAATCGAGGCTTTGCGCCAGCGCCTTGCCAGTGATTATGGGGTGAAAGTGATTTATGACGGGGCCGATATGAGTCAAGGTGCTGATATCGCTCGCATGATGATTGAGGTAGCCGATAAGACCGGCGGTCTCGATATCGTTGTAAACAATGCAGGCATCCAGCATGTGTCGCCTGTTGAGGATTTTCCAGAGGCTAAGTGGGACGCCATCATTGCCATCAATCTCAGTTCTGCTTTCCATACCACCAAAGCCGCAATGCCTTATATGAAGAAGCAGCGTTGGGGACGAATTGTCAACATTGCATCTGCTCACGGTTTGGTTGCCTCCCCATTTAAGTCGGCTTACGTTGCGGCAAAGCATGGAATCATGGGCTTTACTAAAACAGTTGCACTTGAGTGTGCTCAAGAAGGTGTAACAGTGAACGCGATTTGTCCTGGTTACGTGCTCACACCACTTGTTGAGCGGCAGATTCCGGATACAGCAAAGGCGCGTGGTTTGACCGAGGAACAAGTCAAGCGTGATGTCTTGCTCGCTGCGCAGCCAACTAAGAAATTTGTAACAGTTGAACAGATTGCTGCAACAACGATCTTTTTATGCTCTGATGCTGCTGCCTCCATAACTGGATCGCATATTGCAGTTGAAGGGGGCTGGACTGCGCAATAGTGAGCGAATCATCGATGACGACATCAAGCACACGGGTTGTTAGTTTCGCGCTTCAGGGCGGAGGCGCACATGGAGCCTTCGGCTGGGGTGTCTTGGACCGATTGCTCGAAGATGGCCGGATCGATATTGAAGGCATATCAGGTACGAGCGCAGGATCAATGAATGCCGTTGTGCTCGCCTATGGCTTAATTGATGGCAGGGATGCAGCCCGCCAGGCTTTATATGATTTTTGGAAAGCCATATCCGATGCGGGGGAACGTTAT
>JACCDI011820768.1_pt1 | contig 15148 bp, 18 predicted proteins | sample 7442791 | NCBI WGS metagenome assembly JACCDI01 (sample SAMN15323434, study PRJNA562643) | freshwater metagenome | isolation source: river surface water | place: USA:Blue River Watershed | collected 2017-08-15 | reverse complement strand
GTAGGTCTTTAACTGATTGACCTAATTGCACTTGCTTTAAAACTAAGCCTCCTTCAAATTTCGCAGCACTCCCTAATGTTAAATTAGTTAGATCTATTAAACCAATGTATTTAATTAGTTCTTTTTGCTCTGCATTTAGCTTGCTAAGTTTAATATCTTTTACCCCTATACTTTTAAGTGTTTGTTTTTGTTCTTCTGTTAAAGTTTTATTAATTTCTTCCATTGCTTTCCCTTGGCTCTTAATTACTTTAACTCCTCTTTCCCTAATATCAGTCCAGTTTTCAGAAATACCTGAGTTATTGCCTAAGGCTGAATTGTTAGTAGCAAATGCAAATGATAAATTTTGAACAGCTTGACCATACTCTAAACTTGAAGACTTACCAGTAATGGCTTCATTGCTAAATCTCCTCATTAAATCTTCAGCCTGAGAAAGCCCAACATTTGATTTAAGTAGATTTTGCAAAGCCTCTGACGCCACCCCATAATCAATCGATAGTTCTTTAGACAATTTTTGGGCTGATTTAATCGCTTGTTGCCCATCTACACCAAACTTAGGGGCTATTATTTCTAACGAGGTTAAAGCTTTTTGAATTTCAGCTGAAGCCCTAACTGAATCAGAAACAAATCTCCCTAACCCTGCCCCTGCATTAATTAAAGCATTAGATAGTAAATTCCCGAAAGTATAAGAAATAACATTTTGCCAAGAAGATCGAAAGTTTGCTGATGTTTCTTTCCCTAAATTATTAAGCTGTGAGTTAGCCCCTTTTAGCGTGTTTGATAACCCTTTTGTTACTGAAGACCCATCAAATTTAAGGTCTAATTTCCCCCCGTTATTAATCGAGCTAATTAAACTTTTTACGCTTGCCCTTGCTTTGTCTGTTTCTAAGATTAATTGGCTTTTTACTGTTGCCATAGTTATAGTAATTATAAGTTACTAAATACTTGTAGTCAAAAAGCACAATAAACCCCCCTTTAATAGGGGTTATTCTTTCCAAGTAAATAAAGCTTTCGCCCCTGATTTAAGAGTAGAATTATTATCTTTGTCTTTCTCAGGGTGGTTAATATTTCCTAGTTCAAGTAAATATATTGATAAATCTCTAATGTTATTTTTAGAAATAAACTCGATCGGAATATTAGCGGATAATAAAGCTAAATATAACCTATCTACTTCTTTCAATAAACTATACTTGCTTTTTTGGGTTTTTAAAGAATTATCCTCGTATTGTTCACGGCTTAAAAAAAATTATATTCATTTTCTAGCGTTAAATCGAGTAAATGCCTTCTTTGCCTAGTATTTAGATTAACATCAACGATATTTAATACTTTAAGGATTTCATCAGTAATGCTTAGCAATTGTTCTACAGTTGGCCTCCACTCCCCTTTACTTGCAGCCGTTAATTCATTAATCTGTTCAACTGTAATTAGCCCGTTGCTTAACATATCCATTATTTCTTCTTCACTAGGGTCTGCTTTGCCTCCTAACGCTTTTTGTAATGCCTTTAATTGCTCAGGTGTAAACTGTGATAATAATTTAGCCCCTCTTGCTGGATCTCTAACTTCTTTTCTAATATCTTCTAACGCTTGTAGTAATCTAATATTTTCTACTGTAGCAAAGATTACAGTTTCTTTAGCCGCTTCTTCTTTACTATCTATTTCAAGAGGTAAGTAATCTAAGTCTTCTTTCTTTTTATTTTTATCCGAAAGACTTTTATATATAGTAATCATATATTATTAATATATATATACTAAATATTATTGTCAAGTAAATCCCCCTTATAAAAAGGGGGTGTTATTTGCTTGGTTAGATTGTTATAAATCGTAAGCAATCTTAATATCGTTAGAATTAGAAAACTTAACAACCATTTCAAATTCTTGCTTTTTACCATTATCTTCTCTACTATAAGTAGGAGCTTTAAATGTTGCTTCTTTAATTTGAATGTAATTAATTGAACCAGACCTTGTTTTTTCTTGGATTGCAATTGAAGTGGTGTACCCAGTTTGTTTAGGAATTAAGTCAATTACTTTTTTAGGTGATACTTTATAAACTACAATTCTAGGTGTAAGTCCAACATTAATACTGTTAAAATATAGGTTTCCTGTTGTGTAATCATAAGAAACTTGACTTTTACCTAAATGGATATCTGGATTAGCTGCGATACCTGCATTAAAAGGAACAATTTGTAATACTGATGAATCAGGAGCAATAACAGATTTGATGAGTGGCTTAGAAGTTAACTCAATCTTAGAGCCGATACCTCCTGCTAACAAAACTGGAGTATTAGTTGAATTATTTACACCATAACCCTCTAAATCAACATAGTGTGTAAAGTCTTGGATCTTAAAGAATGAACCAAAAGCTAACGATGTTAATATCGCATCTTCTTCAAAAACAGCAAAGCTAAAAGTAAGCGTACTAGAAGTAACGTCTTCACCAATTACAGAAGTTCCGCAAGTTAATTGTTGTGTTTCAATTTCCATTGCTAGGTTTTGTGAATCTAAACAATGAGCATACCAGCTAATAGTTGACCCTAATAATTCAGATAATGAATTAAGGTTATATAAAGCAATTGGAGCAATCGCAATTGAAGCATTAGAAAGACTAGTATTTTTAATTTTAGCTTTTATTAATTTAGAAATGTCTACGCTTCCTGAGCCTTGAGCTAAAAATTGAGTTCGGTTAAGGACTAAAGTAGTTAAATAATGATCAGTCCCTACTTCAACTGTATAATCTGCTGTAGCAGTATACCTTACAGAATTAGTAAAGGTTTGAGTGTCAGAAAACTCAAGTGTAAACTTTGGGTTTTCTTCATCTGAAGAAACGGCAAAGAAAATAATATCGTCTTGAGATAAATTAATATTTACGTCAAAAATATATTCATCTCCATGGTTTAATAGATATGTTTTTTTATTTTCCATTAAAAATGGTTTAACTGGCAATTGTACATATTCCATGCTTGGCGTATATGAACTTACCACATATTTTTGATATGTAAAAGGAGCTTGTGTTTTCCCTGTAATTTCATCAAAATAGTATTTTTTAATTCTATCCGCTTTATCTTGGATTGCTTCAAAAAGAATAAAAGTATCATTTTGTTTTCCGATATCTTGGTTCTGTAGAACTCTAAGCGGTTTAATATTGTCAATAGTTGGCATAAGTTGTTAATATGAAATAATTATAAGTTATTACTTATTTTTAGTCAAACCACACTCTAAAATCTATTTCTAATTGCACTAAATAAGAATTGCTGTCTAATTTTGCCCCTGTAACTTGAGTTTGTTGAATAAAGTCATTATTAGACATATTAGAATATATTACTTTCCCATTACTGTCATTCGTAAAAATATAATCATTCCTTGTTAAATCATATTTAATTTCACTAGAATATTTAAGTATATTACTTCTATTTTTACTACTTTCTTTCATTAACAAAAATACATAATAACGATAAATTCCACCATTACAATCATCATCTTGATGGCTAACATTATAGTAAGAAACAGATAAATCATAATTATCTAAAGCGTTTTTAATATCAATATCCCTATTAAAAGCAGGGGTTAAAAGTACTTTGATATTCTCAGTATTTTGGATATTATAACAAGTAGCATTTAAAGCTTTGGCAAATAGATTGTCAACATCTAAAACTGAGCCTAAATTCGAGGTTTTATAATTTTTTAAAAAATCATTAGGAGGTGTTTTTAAACTATAATTACTTGGCATATTTATAAATTATGTTGTTTTACAAAAAGGTCTATCATTGCTAGAGCTGTATTCCTTTCCCCATATTTAAAATTAGGATTAGAATTATCATCAGGCATAGCAAAAAATGAGGCATATGGTGTCCCAACCTCTACTTCAATTAAAAAGGAAAAGTTGTTTAACCCCCCTAAAACTTTTGATTTTACAGTCGTTTCTTTATATGATAACCCTGTATCATAAGGGGATTTGTCAAAAACTTTAAAGTAAGCATCATCTCTATTATTTTTTATCTCGTTTACTGCGTTTTGTTCTATATCTTTTCTGATCGTATTATAAAATTCAACCATTATTAGGTTTAAGGCTTCTTCTGGTCTTATTACGTTTATCATACTTCTGTTACGGTAACTACGATTAAAGGCTCAATGGTGTAGACATCGGACTCATCACTAATATTTCTAATTTTGTGTATTTTGTTTACGCCGTTTTCATTATACTCATTAACCAAATATAATTTCCCAGGTCTATTGTCAAATTTAAAAATAGTTGATTGATCTATTTCAATATTAACTGGTAAATAAATATTAAATATTCTTTTATTATAAGTATGGTATTCCTCTAAAAACATATCTTCATTTGATACCTCTTGAACATACAATTGATAATCCCCTATAATATCGTAGGTTTCTACAATCTCAGCATAATTTTGACTTTCTGTAACCGAAATTATTCTCACCCCAGTTTCTTTCTTTTCAATCAACATATTTAAAACGTATTATAAGGAATAAAATCAAGGTTGTTAAGTAAATCACAATTATCCCTAGAAATCGTGTTATAAAAATTGGTTGATTCATTTCTATATTTACTAATTATTAGATTATATTTAGGAGCATTTACCCCAAAATTTAACACGTCTGTGAGGTCTTTATATCTAGTATTCGCCGTATAGGATATATACCTTGTGCCTACTTTTTCCGATTGAATATTTAAGGTATTAAGCCTAAATTCATTTTTCGGGTTAATCAAAGGGTTATATTTAATTTCAAAGCTTAAAATCTCAAGAAGAACAAAATATAACTCATCAGGGATACCATTACTCCAGCATTGGTTTCCTTTTACAACAAAATCGAAGTGTTCAGGAAAAATAGGATTGATTAATTTTATTCTAGTAACTGGCCTCGCCTGTTTAACCCCTTGTATAGCAACATCAAATTTAGGTTTAATCTTTATATATTTATCTGGTGTTAATTCTTGCCCTGCTAAAAAAAACTTCAAGTTATTATCGTCTTGGAAAGCTGGGAAACTTAACATCACAGTCCTTTGGTTGTGGATCACAAATTCAGAATTAGGAGTAAAAACAAAAATATTGTTAGTAGCATCATTTAGCTGATTAGAATATATATTAATTTTAGACTGCAGTAATGCCAAATCGTAATCTTCAATAACTGGCATATATGGTTCTAAATTTGATATTGGCAAATACATATGTTATTTCTTCTTAACAGTTTTCTTTTTCTTGCTTACTGTTTTTTTGCTTAATTGTTTTTTTTCGACAGGTTTAGATAAAATTTCTTTCTCTTCTTTTAAAACCTCTTCATCTCTAGGCTCGTTAACAGTTGCTTCCTCAGCCTCAACTTTTTCACTAAGAGTTTCCCCAAAAGACATCCTTCCTTTAAAAATATAGTTAATATTATAATTAAGATATGCTACGTAATATTTAACTAAAATATCAATTACTTTATCAACATCAATCGCCTCTAAAAAATGTGGAACTAGCGTTTGTTTTAATGTTTTCTCTAAATTTCTAACAACATCTATTAATTTAGGATGTTTGTAATTAATTCGTTCTCCGTCTAAAATTATAACAATACTGTTAATTTTATCATAGAACTTATTTAAATAATCTTGCATATAAAAAAAGCCTAATTAAAGGCTTAGTTTTTGTCAAGTAAGTAATCTTTATTACTTGTTGTATTCTACTTGTAATTTAGCAAAAGAATCTCCAACAACTTTACCAGAGGCAAACCCTTTGTACATGATCTTTAAATTCATTTGTTCAGTCATGTAGTCATCAACAAATGGAATTTGCATTTCAAGCAAAGAATAGTGTGAAAAATCTCCAATTATAACATCAGAAATCTTAACGTCATCATTTGCTTCAGAATCTACATCTTTAAGCAAGAAAGATTGCACAATTCTAACACAGTTAAATCTTGCGTCTAAACAAGCTCCGTTTTCTTGGAAAAGTGGTCTGTTTTCTGCGTCCCTCATATTCATCATTTTAATATACACAGAAGGGTGAACTAAAATAGTGAAATTAGAGATTGGACATTCAGTTTTAGAAACTAATCTCATTAAACCGTTTGCTAAAGCATCTAAGAAATTAACATCGTCAAAATTAGTAACACCTAAATCTTCTGTTCTAGGAGACTCCCAAATAGAATCCCAAAGTGGTAAATTGATTTTTCCATCAGATACTTTTTGTGGATATAAAACATTTAACAATGTTGCTTTGTTAATAGTCTTTTTCATTTTACTAATATGAGTTAAAACTTTATCTACATTAGAACATGTATTTAATTCTTTTTGACCCATTGTTAAAGAAGTAAACAAAGCATACATTTCACCTTTAACACATTCGTCTAAAACGTCATCTAATACTTGTTCTGTATTCTCATTAATAGTATAGTGGATATCACTAAAATCTTTTAATTTCTCATAGAATACTGGAGCATCTAAGGAAGTAACCCTTTCGTAAGAAACTAAATCTCTAATCTCTGAATAATCTGAACAATCAGGGATAAAAAGGTCAATATATTGTACGCAATGCTCACAACCAGCAAACGCTTTAGAAGCTACATATTCATCATCAATTTTTAAAACCACGCCTTGGTCTTTAAATTTACGATTAATATTATCAATTTGTGCTTTTGCAACTTTATTTCCTTTTCTAGCTAGTTCAATAGTTTTGTCTAAAGCTTTTTGAATTAAGCCTGATGAGTTTCTGCCAGCTGTATCAAAAATCTCTCTTGTTGCATCTAATAGTTCAGCTGTTTCTTGTCTAATTCTATCTTGTAAAGAATTATATTTTTTTGGCTCAGTTTTAACTGCTTGATTGTCAAATTTTGCCCCTTTTTTTGAAACTGATCCTGTTGAGTCATCCTCACCAGGTAATACTGTTTTGTTGTCTTCGTCGTTCATAATTTTTTTTTAATTATATTATATATTGTTTTTTAATAACTTGCAAGTACCCCTTACTATTTTAGAATAGATGGGATAATTATTTCCTTTGTAGCAGGCTTTAAAGCCTTTTGGACTTCTTCATTTGTAGTAGAAATTTTATTGTTTAAATATGTTAAACTTTTAATTGCTCTACTTTCAAAATCAGTCGCTTTTTCCTCAATTTTAAGTAATTTAGCATTTAAATCTTCAATAGTCGCTTTTAAATCCTCGATTTGTTGTTGAGTTTCTAAAGCAGAATTATCAGTGGATTCCCCCTCTATGTCCAAATCTTCTTCAACTACCTCTTCGACCTCGCCTGTTCCTTCAGAACTTGTGTTATCGTTAACTTCTTCTCCTTCTTGAGATTTATCAAGTAATTCATCTTTTTTCTTATTTTGACATGAGCAAGCTTTCTCGCTAGATTTTAATTCTTCCATAAAATGAGCTTTAGCCTCATCAGGAGTCCTTACTAACTCATATTCTTCAGCATTAACTTCAATTTCCTCTTCTCCTTTTAAAGCGATCCATTTATCCTCAGATATTTGAGTTTTTAATTTGTAAATTTCGGTTGCTGTCGCTATATCAGTTACCAACCTTCCTGGTTTTGCGTTTCCACAGAAACATTTAGTTCTTTTGTTCATAGTTTTAAGTACGTTTGCATATATATTAGCAGGCCTTACATCAAGAAAAGAAATTTCGATCCCTATACAGTTTTTAAGTAGCGTGTAGCCCTCTTTTCTAATTCGTTGCCCTACTTTAAAGCCCATTGATACAAACGCTAAAATTCCTTTTTCAATTTCTTCAAGTAAGTTTCCGTTAGATTTCCTTTCTAAAGATCCATAATCACAGTATCTAATTTCATCTGTTGGTTTAACTTCTATTTCAAATAGCATTAATTTAACTGGTTTGTCATTATCAAAAACAGTTTCAGTGTATTTCCTTATGATTTTAGCCCCTGTGTTTACTGGTGTCCCCCCACATTGATTATGATATGCGGAAACTACCATTGTCTTTTCCCCTTTAAATGAGTCAATATCAACTACTTCATCATCAGTATCTACCGCGTCTGAGCTAGCAATAACTGTTACTATTGCCCTCCCATCATCAAGATATTTGATTGGCTTTTTCAGCTGGTCGATCTCAAAAAAACTTTTCTTAGTAAATTCTGCCATATCTTTTGTAAGTATAAACAATAAATAATAATTTGACAATACTAGTTATTATTTGTTGGGTTTAAACGGTTTGCAGGCGTATTTACTGGGGTTTCATTAATAGGTAAAGCTGTACCTCTTTTAGTAATAGTAATCCCTATATTTTTAAATAATTCTTGATCTAGCTCAATATCATATCCTAGTTGTTGTAAAATTCCACCTATTTTCTCAACTGCTCTAATTAATTGATTACTCCTTTCTAAGGCCTCATCATTTATTTCTCTACCAACTTTAAATTTAAATACTTTTTCTGATATCCCTAATGTTTGACTAATTATATCAGTAAATATTTTTTCAATAAGTGTTTTATACTTATCAATCGAAATACTAATAAACGTATCTTTTTGATTTTCTCCGTTAGCTAAATTAGGGTCGGTAGTTTCATCAAACCCTACGAGCGAAGGGGGTACACCAAAAGCCGAACAGATAGAGTAATTAATTTGTCTAATTCTTTCTATAAACTGCATATCTCTATTAGAGTCTTGGAAGTTAACTATATCTAGTGGAATAGGGACAATTAGGTTTTCTAACTCATCAATCGTCCCATTTGTTAACTCTTCTATAATCTTTGTCATTTCCATTCTTATAGACGGATCAGAGTTGCCTAAATATGCCGCTGCAAAATCTTTATTAAATGTAATAATTTGATTTAACTTACCATTTGCCTTCGCGTAAGCTTGGTTAAATTTCTTTAAATATAATTTTTCTTTTAATTCCTCTTTTACAAATTCTAAAGGGGAAAGCCCTAAGATAGTACTAAAAATATTAGTTGCGTTATAATAATTAATTTTATCGTATTCTCTCCCTAACTCGTTTAATCTTTTAGCTGTATCTTCTCTAAAAGCAAGATCGCTTTTGTCTTGTTGTAATATTAAAAGTGGTTCAGCTTTTAACCCTGTTAACACAGCTATATTGTTGTTAATCCCTAAAAGTGCATTTAAAACATCTGCTGAATATTCTTTAAACCCTAAATTATAATTTACAAAACTTTCAATCTTTGCTTTTACTCTATCATCTTTAGCTAGAATATAATAATCGTGTTTAGTGGTCGCAGTTATAGATAATTCAATGCACCTTAATAAAACTGGGTCAAGTAGAATTTCTTGCATTTCTGCCTCGTTTTGCATGCTAAAGTTTCTCCTTATTTTAGGGTCTTTCCTATTGTGAGTTTCTATAATTTTTTCTTTTAACTTTTTATTAAAGAGCTTTCGAATCTCTTCAGTAAATTTATTCATTATGTTATCTTGTTTATTTTTTTTAGCCATTATTAATTATTAATTATCTATTAATTCTTATTTTATTGTATTTTTGTTTTTTAATCAAATCTAATAAAGTTGTAAGCCCTTCGTTATTTCTAGCTAAAGATGATAATTGATAATAACTCGCATACCGAAAAGCATCTATAGCATGGTCTACGGAACGCTTACTATCTATCTTGTCAATAGGATTGTCATTTTTATCTAGCATAAAAGAATACATCTTAAACTCCCGCTCTAAATCTTGTCCAACAATACGAGTTTTAAATTGGTTAATCAATGCTAATTGCTCAACTATACTAGTTGTTTTAGATGCCGCAATAACTCGTATCCCCTGATAGCTTAATTTATCGTTTAAATGCTCTATAAAGCTAGGACTTGAGCTATCAGCTATAATTAGCCCTCCGTTTGGTAAAACCCTCCCAATTTGCATTACTAAATCATCTATAGATAACTTGCTTTTATATAAGACTTGCTGGGCATGTATAGTTTTTTCTTTTTCAAATAATTCTACCTTAATTAACGAACATGGATCATTATACCCAAAATCCAACCCATAGATAGGAGAATCAAAAGTTACTTCATCACAAACCTCATAATTAGTAAATACTGCATCTTCTCTGGAAGCCCTTTGCCCAGTACCAAAAATAACCCACGCAGTAGGGTTGGTATCTTTTAAATCTTCTATTGATTTGATAATAGGGGCTGTTAGAAATGGGTTATCCTTATAAGTGGTTATAAAGTGATCAGTCTCGGAATCCCCGTTTTCATTCTTTGCCTCTAATAACTCATCAATCCAGCCATGCGTAACAAAACTAGGGTTAAAGTCAATTATAATTTTGTGCATTGTTCTTAATTGGAGTTGTAAAAAATCCGCTCCGTCAATTTGGTTAGCTTCGTTAACATATAATATATGCCTTTTCCTTCCTCTAGCACTTTCTCCGTCCATGCCAGAAAAATAAACTATATTAGGCGTATTATAACGGTTATCTTTAGTATCAAAAGTATAAGATCCTTCTAATTTCCTCCAGTTAGGCCTATGGAATACCCCTAAGTTTTTTAAAATTTCTTCAAAGTCCCTTGCAACGGTTGACATAGCTGCTGTCCTAGTATGCCTTACTATTTCAACAATGTACCCTTTGTTAGGGTGTTTAAGAAGTAGCTCAATTAAAAATTCTAGGGTGGAATAAGTTTTGCCGCTGTTATGTACTAATAAATCACTCTTTGTAATTACGTAGTTATGGTTATCTTGCACGGTTAAATCGTATACCGTTTGGTTATCTACGATACGTGCTTCCAGGTCTTTTTGTGCTACAAATATTATGTATTCATTATTGGCGTAATCAGAATTATACATGACCCATCTAAGGTTGTTTGCATTATTTTTGCTTGCCCAGTGCATTTGTAATTGGTCGTCAAGATCCTCCCCAAGTTGCTGACATAATATCTTGAGTTTGTCCCATTCACTGGTAGCCATACCTCGCTTGGCAAACATAAATGCTGGAATCCACCCCTTTTGCTTTCCATCTTCTGTAATCGTGTATATTTCATGGTCATATGTACAAATTATTACTTCTCCGTTAATCTTAATTTCTATTAAAGGTTTTGCATTTACTTCAAAAGTATGAAGTTCTTCAACCATTTTATATTCAAATTTATTCTTTTTTTCGTTGTAAGAAAGCACGTTGTCTGACGGTTTTATATCTTGTATGTTCTTATAACCTGTGTCTGTCTTAACTAAAGTGTCTCTGGCAAAGCACCTAGTCCCGCCCTGGTTAACAACGTTCTTTTTCTTGCTATATTTCAATTGATAATATGTCGTACAATGTTTTTTTTGCATATTCTTTTAACTTTCTTTAAAAATATATTCTGGGTATTTATCGAGAAACATTTTTTTCTTTAATTTATAAACATCATCAGTATAAACTTTCCATTTAAAATCCCCTTTACTTTTAACCTTTTTCCAACCTTTGCAATCTTCTACGATTTTTGACCCTTCTTGATCGTACATAAAATCAGCAATATAAATGGTTTCTTTTACTGTTATTTGCTTATTTGTAACATTATTAAACCATTTTTTACTTGGAATTAACAAAAACTTAACTTGTAATTTTAAATTTTGGATTTCCCCTTTATTTTCTTTCTCTTTTAGCTCTAAATACCTTTCGTACTCAGATTTGGAATCAAATATTATGAGATTAGGGTTCTTTTCTTTAAATTTTTTTAATTCCCCTATTCCTTTCGGCACTTTATTACCATTTTCATCATATTTTGTAAAAGATATCTTAAACCCTGCCATATTACGCTTCTAACTTATTATTTATACTGTCTTGGGCGATCTTACTTGCGTAATATTCCTCAAACTCATCTTCCTCATAATTACTTAGCCAACTAGCTTCTTCCTCTGTTTCTTCTTGAGCTACTTCCATTTCAGCTAAAAATCCTTTAGAGATATATTCTGTTTTCATTAGTTCTTTTACGATTGTCGCATCCATTTTTTTATGGGCGGCTAAAGAAACTAAAGATGACCTTACATAATCATATATCATTGTCATTAAATCCTTAAATTCATTCGCAAGATCCATCTCCAACGGGTTATTTCTGCCTGATAAAATAACGGCTTTATAGGCTCTTATCCCTATCCTAATATTTCTTGTTGGGACAGAAGCTGCAAAACAAATTTGCTCTATTAATAACCCAAACGTTCTTTCTGGATTGTCATGAATAAAATTCTGTATCTGTTTAAGCATCGCAATCCCTAACTTCAAATCATCTACGTTTGCTTTAACATTAGGGGCAACCTGTGCTAAAAAACTTTGCATATATAAATTAATCTAGCATATTTCATATTACTTGTCAAGATTAATAAGCATAAAAAAATTACCTATTCTAAGGTATTAACTTGGTCCCTCGCCTTGGATTTGAACCAAGATAAAACAGATTTACAGTCTGCTGCCTAAACCATTCAGCCAGCTCGGGATATGCTTTTTTGTCAAGATTAATAAGAATAAAAAACATTCTTGAAAGCGTGGTGGTGGGGGGACTAGGACTTGAACCTAGAACCTTTTGGTTATGAGCCAAACGAGCTGCCAATTACTCTATCCCCCGATATACTCTTTTGTGAAGATTAATAAGCGTAAAAAACATTCTTGAAAGAGTGGTGGTGCAGAGAATAAAATTTAAGCTTGTGGTTATGAGCCAAATGGGGTTCAACTCCATATTCCCTGCTTCCCGTAAAATAATAAATATCTTATATAATTTTGTCAAGTATTATATTTATACATTAAAAACGACCCTATTTATGTAAGGTCTCAGGTGCCATAATGGCAATTGTCTTTATATTATGTAATACATATCAAGTGTTGTCAACTAAAGTAACTTTTTTTACATTTAATTCATCGCAAAGAATTTGGTTATATGCGGGGTCATTAACAGTTGCTTCAAAGAGTTCTTTTTCTTTTTTTTCTTGCTCCAGTTCTTTTTCTAATTCTTTTTCTAATTCTTGCAATTCTTCTTTATTCATCATTTTTACTATATGCCTAAATAGTCTTTTATAAGCTTCTTGATTTTCTGGAGATTTAGATTGTCTTATTTTTCTAAGCATTTCTTTATGATCCAAAAGTTTGTTATTTGTACGAATTTTCGTAAAAGAAGCCCTAGCTTCTTCTAAAGTTTCAAAGTTTGTTTCAACAAAAGGTTGCCAGCCATCATCTTTAGAAAAATCCATATATTCTATTTTGTAATAGTTACCTCTTTTAATGAATTGATATGCGTAGTAATTTTGAGTCATATATTTAAAATTCCATTTCGTAATAACTTTTGTTTCGGTCTAATAATTCTACAGCCTCTTTAACCTTTTTTATTTCCTGTTGTCTTTTAAATTCATGTAAGCCATCTATAGCCTCTTCAAGCGTATAAAAGTTGTTATCCATTAAATCTGTTTCTAATTTGATCCAATTAGGCGAATATCCGTACGGGTAATAGTATTGTATCAAATAACGACTGTCTACTAGATGGCCTATTATTTTGGATAACTCCTTTGCTTTTATTGGATCAAGCTGTCTTTTTGCTATTCTATATTTTGTCATATTGTTCCTTTTAAGCGGTTAAGGGTACTTGTAATTATTTCAACTATCTTATCTTTTACTTGTTTATAGTTTGAAAACTCCAACGGATAATTGTTGGAAATTGTTGTTACAATAATATCGGCTGTGCTATCAATCGCAAGGGCAATTTGTGCTTCATTTTCTAATATCTTTATTTGATCTTGAATTTTTTGTCGTTCAATGTCTAAAGCTGATAATGTTTGTTCTAGTTCTTGGATTTGAAGAGAACAATAACATCTACTTTTTGTTGTTGCTGTATCCGATAAGATTGGCATATAATAATTTATTAAATGATTTTTAAAAAGTTGTCAAAAAGTTTTCACATCTAAAAGGGTAAAGCTATAAAACATCCTATCTAAAAATAGCAGGAATTATATAAACCATTGTCATGTGTACAATTGGGATAAAAGGGAAAAATACTGTTACCATCCCCCAAAGCCCCCCCATTTTAACAAAGGCGTATGCTACAAGAAATAAATAAATAAAAAATGCTAGGTTAGAATTGAAATTGAATGCAATCATATTTTTAAACGTTTTAAATAGCTATTTGCTATATTTATAACATAAAATATTTTTTAAAAGTTGTCAACATCTGCGGAGATAACCTTAAAAAATGGATATGGTGGAAGAGGAAAATTCAGAAAAGCTTTTATGGTTAAGCTTTAGGGGTATAACCTTTGAAAAAGTTGTCAAGCTCCGAATTTTGGGTAAATTGTGTGTGGGGGAGTATCCTTAGACCCCCCCCTTACTTTTTTTTAGATATTACAAATTTATTATTTTAAATTTAAAGTTATTTCTTATTATTTATTACTTTAATTTAATATTTATTTTAAAAAACACAACTTACTACATACACGACCTCTACAATTGCCATTAAAACGCTTTAAATTAATTAATAATATAAGTATATTAAAACCATATACAAAGCCCTCTAAAGCCTGTTTATTAAAGCTTAACCATAAAAGCCTTTTAAATTCTATATTACTAATCGTTCTAGCCTTTTAAATTAGTTCGCCGTATAATGGAGGTTATACGAATACTTGTAATATAATTTATAGTTTTTCTTGATTAAATCTAGGTTTTTAATTAAGCGGAGGGGCTAAAAAAAGTCGCACGTGTGAAAAAAATGTTAACATCGTTAGATATTTTAACCCTTGACAAAAAGTTATTTGATACTGGTTATTATATACAAGCTAAAAAAAACAAGGGGCTAACCCCTCGTAAACAAAAACCTTATAAAATGAGCTTGTCAAACTAACACCGTATTAACATTATATTAACACTATTAACCTATCAAGACACCCTCAATAAATCCCCATCGATGTTATAACTCTGCACAATATAATTAAAAAATATGTAATCCCCATTAGTGCTTTTAATCACCAATTCTCTGTTCCCTGCTTTTTTAATTCTTGATTTAGCATTTTCTGCCTGCTCTTCAGTAAGTGAAACCAAATAACGCGGGTTCCCGTTCCTGTTATTATTAATTCTTATATAATAAATATTAGCCGCTTTTTCCTCCTCGCCAATTACTAAAAAAATATCCTGTTCTAATTGATCAACCAATTTGTAATCCTCAGCTTGACCCGCTCTAGTCAATCCCTCATCATCAACTTCTAAATTATCCCATTCTTTTTGATATTCGTTCAATAAAGC
>JACCDI010159539.1_pt1 | contig 15151 bp, 14 predicted proteins | sample 7442791 | NCBI WGS metagenome assembly JACCDI01 (sample SAMN15323434, study PRJNA562643) | freshwater metagenome | isolation source: river surface water | place: USA:Blue River Watershed | collected 2017-08-15 | reverse complement strand
TGAGTACGCAATATGCCGTTCGTGGCGGAAACTATGATGAGAATTTAGTGTATGTAAACGAAATTGAAGTCTATCGTCCATTTCTAATTCGCTCGGGTCAACAAGAAGGTTTAAGTTTTACCAATACTGATTTGGTTCAAAATGTAGATTTCTCGGCTGGAGGATTTCAATCTAAATATGGGGATAAATTATCCTCTGTTTTAGATATTACCTATCGAACACCCACCGAATTTGGAGCAATTGCCGAAGTTAGTTTACTAGGGGCTAGTCTAGCCGTGGATGCTGTTTCTAAAAACGGTAAATGGTCAACTATAAATGGAATTAGGTATCGCAATAATTCACTATTGGTAGATAGTCAAGAAACACAAACCAATTACACACCAGTTTTTGCTGATTTTCAAACCAACATCAATTTCAAGCCTTCCGATAAATGGGAATTTAGTTTTTTAGGTAATATATCATCTAATGATTATAAATATGAACCCTTAACAAGGCAAACTAATTTTGGCACCATCAACGACCCAAAGGCTTTGTTGATTTTTTATGAAGGAAAAGAAGAAGATAAATATAAGACATTGTTTGGAGCAATAAAATCGACATATAAAGCTTCTAATAATTCTATTTTTAAATTAATTGCCTCAGCTTATCATACTAAAGAGCAAGAATATTATGATATTCTTGCTCAATATCGATTAGGAGAAGTTGACTCCAATTTGGGTTCAGAGAATCTTGGAGAAGTTCAATATACCAGAGGAATTGGCGGACAACTCAATCACGCAAGAAATGATTTAGACGCTTTGATTGGGAATATTGAATTGAAAGGGATTCACAATTGGAAAAAAAACCAATTTGAATGGGGAGCAAAATTTACACGAGAGTCCATTCGAGACAGAGTGATAGAATGGGAAGTGATTGATTCAGCTGGATTTTCGATAAATCCTCCAAAGTTTTTGCCTAAAAATGACCAACCTTATTTACCGTACACAGGACCTTTGGTTCCGTACCAAAATATAAGAGCGACCAATTTTGTTGATATCAATCGGATTTCTGGTTATTTCCAATGGACCCGAAAAGGCTATATTGGCAATAACGAAGTTTGGATGAATGCTGGTGTTCGTTCTCAAAATTGGACGGTTTCTGGAGATAATATTATGAGTTCAACTCAAGTAACATTGAGTCCTAGAGCACAATTTTCCTTAAAGCCCAATTGGGATATGGATATGTTTTTCCGACTTTCGGGAGGATTATATCACCAGCCACCATCTTATAGAGAATTAAGAGATTATGATGGAGTTGTTCAACCCGATGTCAAGGCGCAACAATCCATACATATCGTTTTGAGCAATGATTATAGTTTCAAAATGTGGGATCGCCCATTCAAAATGATTTCTGAAATTTATTATAAATCATTAACTGATGTTAATACATATACTTTAGACAATGTTCGAATTCGTTATGCTGCCGACAATAATGCCAAAGCCTACGCTCAAGGATTTGATTTTAGATTGAACGGAGAATTTGTTCCCGGAACTGAATCTTGGTTTAGTTTTGGTTATTTAAAAACCGAGGAAAACAGTGATGGCAGAGGTTATATTTCGAGACCTACCGACCAAAGATTGAAATTTGCGCTTTTATTCCAGGATTATATGCCGAAGATTCCAACCATTAAATTGTATCTGAATTTGGTTTATAATACTGGTTTGCCTGGAGGTTCACCATCTTATACCGATCCTTATTTTTATCAAAATAGATTAAATGATTACCGTCGTGCCGATGTAGGTTTTTTCAAAGTTTTTGTGGACAACCAAAATCCATCTGATAGGCGATGGTTACAACCATTTAAAGAATTTGCAATTGGATTGGAAATTTTTAACCTTTTCGATAATCAAAATGCGATTACAAATACTTGGGTTCGAGATGTGTATTCAAAAACCTATTACGCAATTCCCAATTATATGACCACACGAGTTTTCAATCTGAAACTCAATATGAGGTTTTAAGTAGATTAGATTATATCAAAATATCACTTTCCAAATCTGATTTTTCTATTTTGAAATCAAAACCTAATTTCGAAACTAATTCGATAACCAGGTTTTTGTACCAGTTTTCTGATTTGGGATGAATGTAGATTTTTTCGATTAATTGATTGATGTCTACATTTATTTTTAGACCATCGTTCAATTTGATGTTGGTTTGAGTTACATCCGTAATGATGCGAACTTCTCTTTCATACTGAAAACTCTTTCTTTTGAACAAAAAAGGAAAAAACATATCGTCAAAAGGAATGTATTCTTTTTTGTAATCAATATAATTTACTTCACCAATGTATTGCTCGTATTTTTTTTCAGGAATAACTGCTTTTTGCAATCTTTCAATCGTAGATTGAATGGCTAATCCTTCGCTATTTTTGGGTAAAAATTTGCCACATTGCAAAGGATTCATATTCGTTGATATGCCAACTACTTACGGCTACTTTTTCTCGATGTGATTTGTAATAATTAAGAAATTCAGGATTATTTATGGATAATTTTTTTATTTCTTCATAGGTTGGTTCGCTAAAAGTGCCTTCGTATTGGTCTTCAAATTTATCGGATCGCGACATAAAAAGTTTTTGGGATAGAAGTAAATCTAGAAACTTTGACAAATCCAAGTATTTCCAAACAATAGTATCTGGGTCTTCAGGAAGTTTTATGTTTGGGTTGTTGAGGTACATTTATTTTGTTGAAAAGTTTAATTTAGATAGTTTTAGTTTAAACTCAAAACTTTTAAACTATTCAAAACTCTGCATCATAACTAATTTGTTATATGTTCCGTTTAGTGTAATGAGTTCGTCGTGAGTTCCTTGTTCAACAATTTTTCCTTTTTGCATTACTACTATTTTATCTGCTTTTTGAATGGTTGAAAGTCGGTGAGCAATAACAATAGAAGTCCTATTTTGCATCATATTTTCTAAGGCAACTTGCACGAATTTTTCGCTTTCTGTATCCAAAGCTGATGTGGCCTCGTCCAAAATCATTATCGGTGGGTTTTTCAAAACGGCACGTGCAATGGATAGCCGTTGTTTTTGTCCACCGGATAGTTTGTTGCCACTATCTCCAATACTGGTGTATATTCCCTGAGGTAAATTTTGAACAAATTCATAGGCATTAGCAATTTTAAGGGCTTCTATAATTTCGTTATCGGTTGCATCCAACTTGCCCAAAGCAATATTGGCTTTTATAGTGTCGTTAAACAATATACTGTCTTGAGTCACCAATCCCATCAAACCACGAAGAGATTGTAGGTTAAAGTCTTTGATGTCAATTCCATCTATTTCAATTGTGCCATCATTTACATCATAAAAACGGGTCAATAAATTAGCAATTGTACTTTTTCCAGATCCAGATTGACCAACTAGTGCTACAGTTTGTCCTTTTTTTACTTCTAGTGAAAACTGTTTCAATACATTTTCCTTTTCGTATCTGAAATTGATATTTTTGATAGTAATCTCTGATTCGAAACTGTGTTTTTCAACGGCATTTACTTTCGAGCTGATTTCATTTTCCACTTCTAAAACTTCAAAAACCCTTTGCGCAGCAGCCAAACCGTTTTTTACGGAATACGAAGCTTTCGAAATCGCTTTTGCAGGTGTCAGAATGTTGTAAGCCAAAGTCAAATAAACGATAAATGCGGAACCATCCAAAGTTTTATCAACAAGCACTAAATTTCCTCCGTACCAAAGCAAGGTTGCAATAGTGGTGATTCCCATAAACTCGCTTAAGGGTGAAGCTAAATTGTTTTTGTTTCCTATGCTGTTTGATAATTTTAGCAATCGAGTAATGGAATCATTAAATCTGTTTTTGAAAGTGTTTTCCGCATTATAACTTTTTACTACTTTCAAACCACCCAAACTCTCTTCAACTATCGAAATGAGATAACCACTTTCCCCTTGAGCTTTCAAGGATTTAGCCTTTAAATTTTTTCCTATTTTGGATATAATTAAACCGGAAATTGGAATAAAAACTAAAACAAAAAGAGTCAGTTTTACACTAATGGCAAACATGGTTATTAAAGCGAAAACAATTGTTAATGGTTCTTTTATCACTAATTCCAAGATGGAAAAAAAGGAATTTTGAACTTCGCCCACGTCTCCAAGCATGCGAGCCATTACATCTCCTTTTCTTTTTTCAGAGTAATAGGAAATAGGCAATTCAATGATTTTGTCATACATCGTTTTTCGCAAATCACGCAAAACACCATTTTTGAGGTGCATAATGTGGTAGGAAGCAAGATAATTGAATAGATTTTTTAACAAAAAAGTAATAATCACCAATGTCACAACTAACAGTAATGCAAATTGAGGACCACTTCCTTTGGTTAGTTCTGAAATTTGAAAATACAAATATTCTTTTCCAAAACGAATTATACTTCCAATTCCTTCGTAAACAGGTGCTTTCTCAATAAGTTTTGATTTGCCAAAAAGTACTTCAAGCATTGGCCACAATGTCAGCATCGAAATGGTGCTAAATAAAGCATACAAAACATTGTAAGTCACATTCCAAAAAATATGTGATTGGTAAGGTTTTGTATAAGGAAATAGTTTTATTAAGTTTTTATCCATTAGTTCAACTGCATTGCTGCAATGATGTTTTTAATTTTGTCATTTAGAATTGTTTCTACTTTCGTGAAATTTTCTATGCTGTCCAATTTGGTGTTCACGCTGATGTAAAATTTGATTTTTGGTTCGGTGCCACTTGGTCTGGCACAAATTTTAGTAGCATCTTCCGTATAATAAATCAAAACATCTGCTTTGGGAATATTCATCGTTTCTTCTTTACCTGTCAATAGATTTTTGGCAACAGATGATTTGTAATCTTCCAGCATAATTACTCTTTGTCCGTTAAGTTCCTTCACTGGATTGTTACGCATTGTTACCATCATTTGGTTGATTTCAGCTAAGCCATCGATTCCTTTTTTGGTCAAAGAAATTAAATGTTCTTTATAAAAACCATGTTCAACGTACAATTGTTGTAATTCTTTGTAAAGGGAACTTCCGTTGGCTTTAACTTGTGCTGCCAACTCACAAATTAATAAAGTAGCAGCTACAGCATCTTTATCACGAACGGCATCTCCTACCATATACCCGAAACTTTCTTCGCCTCCACCAATGAATTGTAATTCAGGGAAATCCTTGATCATTTTGGCAATCCATTTGAAACCGGTCAAACCTACTTTGCATTCCACTCCATAATTTGTTGTCAATTCCATTATCATCGGAGTAGATACTATAGTAGATCCTACAAATTGTTTTCCGTTGATTTTACCTGCTTTTTTCCATTCTTTTAATAGAAATGCAGTCATCAAAATCATCGTTTGGTTTCCGTTCAGCAAAGTCATTTTACCTTCGTTGTTGCGAACTGCAACACCCAATCTATCACAATCGGGGTCGGTTCCAATTACAATATCAGCGTTGGTTTTGTCTGCCAATGCCAATGCCAATGTCAAGGCTTCCGGCTCTTCTGGATTTGGAGATTTTACGGTCGGGAAGTCCCCATTTGGTTCTCTTTGTTCTTCAACAATGTTTAGATTTTTATAACCAGCCTGCGCAAAAGTCTCTGGTACCAAAGTAATAGAAGTTCCGTGTAACGAAGTAAATACAATATTCAAATTGTTTTTTGCTTCTTGCGATGTTCCAAAGCTAGCATTCTCGATAGTCGATTTGATGAACGCTTGGTCAATTTCGGCATCTATATAATGTATCAAATCTTCGTTAGAGTCAAACTTGATTTGATTATAATTTAATTTTTCAATTGTATTGATGATATCTCCATCCTGTGGAGGAACGATTTGTCCGCCATCTTCCCAATATACTTTGTAACCATTGTATTCCGGAGGATTGTGGGATGCAGTTAACACAATTCCGCATTGGCAACCTAAATATTTTAGAGCAAAAGACAATTCTGGAGTGGGTCTCAAATCCGAAAATAAATAAACCTGAATGCCATTTGCAGAAAAAACCTCGGCAACTGTTTTAGCCAAAGTTTTACTATTATGGCGACAGTCAAAAGCAATAACGGCTTTCAAAGGTTGGTTTGGGAAGGCAATTTTCAAATAATCCGAAAGTCCCTGGGTGCTTTTTCCAAGTGTGTATTTGTTGATGCGATTGTTGCCAACGCCCATCACGCCTCTCATTCCACCAGTTCCAAATTCTAGATTTTTATAAAAACTCTCTTCTAAATCTTTTGGCGAAGAGGTCATCATTTCGATAACGGCTTCTTGTGTTTTTGAGTCAAATGTTGGTGTAAGCCATTCGTTTACTGCGTCTAAAATGTTTTGTTTGATTTCCATTTTATTTATTTTTTTGAGGTAGCAAATTGCGTCCTCAAGTTTTTTTAATTTATTTCCTTAGAAACTTTATACCGCTCTTCATTATTTTTAGTTCTTAAAATAATTTCACCAAGAAATCCTGCTAAGAACAATTGTGTTCCTAATATCATAGTCGTTAATGAAATATAAAACCAAGGATTATTTGTTACTAATCCGTAAGGCAAATCGTGATACATTTTATATAGTTTCATAAATCCAATAAAACCTGCCGACAGCAATCCAATAATGAACATTAGAGAACCCATTGCGCCAAACAAGTGCATTGGTCTTTTTCCGAAACGTGATAGAAACCAAATGGTGATTAAATCCAGAAAACCATTAATGAAACGATCCATTCCAAACTTGGTTTCGCCATATTTTCTAGCTTGGTGTTGAACTACTTTTTCGCCAATTTTGCTGAAACCGGCATTTTTGGCCAAAACCGGAATGTAACGGTGCATTTCGCCCGAAACTTCCACGTTTTTAACAACGACATTTTTGTAAGCTTTTAATCCGCAATTAAAATCATTTAATTGAACTCCCGAAGTTTTTCTGGCAGCCCAATTGAATAATTTGGAGGGCAAGTTTTTAGCAACTACAGAATCGTATCTTTTCTTTTTCCAACCTGAAACCAAATCGTAATTTTGACTCCTAATCATTTCGTACAAGCCAGGAATTTCTTCGGGACTGTCTTGTAAATCGGCATCCATAGTGATAATAACATCTCCTTTAGCTTTGGCAAAACCAGCGTGTAAAGCTTGTGATTTTCCAAAGTTTTTCATAAAACGAATGCCTTTTACGTTTGGATTTTCGGATGCTAATTCCTCGATAATGGCCCAAGAATTATCAGAACTTCCGTCATCTATAAAAAGGACTTCGTAGGAATAATTGTTCGCTTTCATTACCGAGATAATCCAAGTGTACAATTCTTTGATTGATTCGTCTTCGTTAAGAAGCGGGATAATTATGGATAAATTCATTTATTTTTTTATTCTTGAGATGGTTTGCTTTTAAAGATTAAAGCTAATAATAATCCAAAAAGAGCACTTCCTCCTATGCTAAAAACTGAACTTTTTAAAAGCTCGATGGTAGAATAAGGATTATTCTCTTGCATTTTTTTTATGGCTTCATTAACTGCAACTGATGGAGCTCCAAATTTTTGCATAGTTTCGGCAGTATATTTAATAACAATTTCATTTATTGCGTCCTTTGCCGAAGGGTCAATAACATTAAAAAGAAGAATATTGAAACCTACAGATATTACAATTCCAATTACGGCTGAGATAAAATAAGTTGTAAAGGCTTCTTTAAATGTGAAAATTCCCTTTAATTCTTTTTTTGTTTTTGATAATAAAACAATACCTATTATAAGGTAAACCAATATAATAATAATTGCAAGCCACCATTTTACGAATAGATTTAAATCTATTGTATAGATTGCTGCTGTAATTAAAGCGCTTACAATACCAGTCATTACGCCAAAAGAAACCCCGTTTTTCTTAATAATCTCGTTCATAATTGAAAGTTTATATTTAATAATCTACAAATATAACAAATCCCAATTTATTCAAGTGTAAAAATCGGTTTTTACGTTTAAAAAAAATCAAACTAAACATTTGTTTATTGAAAAATTAGTGTAAATTTGCACACTCAAAATTAATAATAGGTTTTAAACAAAAAGAGTAGTTGCATTTACACCTTTTTCGAAAATCGAAAAAGCTTCAAAATTAAAACGCTCATAAAAATAAAAAAAGATGAAAAAAGGAATTCACCCTGAAAATTACAGATTAGTAGCATTTAAAGACATGTCGAATGAAGACGTTTTTATTACAAAATCTACTGCAGATACTAAAGAAACAATCACTGTTGACGGTGTTGAATATCCAGTTGTAAAAATGGAGATTTCTAGAACTTCTCACCCTTTTTACACCGGTAAATCTAAACTTATTGATACTGCAGGACGTATCGATAAATTCAAAACTAAATATGCTAAACACGGTAAATAATATTTATCAGTTTTCAAATCACATAAAAAAGCTCTCCAAATTTGGAGAGTTTTTTTATGAAATAAACTTTGTAACTTTGTCAAAGAAAAATATGAGATTTTAAATTCATTTTCAGTCAAATTGCTGAAATCTGAAATCTGAAATCTAAAATCTGAAATCTGAAATGAACTATATACTTTTCGACGGACCTGCCAGAAACGCTTTATTACCCTTTACTTTTACTCGTCCAGTTGCCGATATCCTTGTTGGCATTATGACCATTCGTCAAAAATGGGAAATGCGTTTGGGATCGACCACGACGACATTGACTGAAGAATATTTGTCGGATAAATTCCCAATGGTGGAAATGGAGGAGAATATAATGATAAATGCTTCTTTTCTTCCCAATACTGTTTTGGCAGAAATGGTGAGTAATCTTTCATCAAACCAAGCTATTTTTAAGGGAGATGACGTTATTGCATTTTTTACCGATGAAAACCAGGAAGCAGTAGACTTTGATTCCTATGAAATTATAGAATTCGAGGGCGACTGCATAAGAATTGAGCACACTTGGGATATTTTTTCAAAAAATGCTGCTGCCATTCGAGAAGATTTCGAACTTTTGACCGAGGAACGAAAATCACAACCGATTCCTAAAAGTGTCAATACTATTGCAAAAGAAAACATATTTATTGAAGAAGGAGCAAAGTTGGAGTTTGTTACGCTGAATGCTACAAATGGACCAATCTACATTGGAAAAGATGCCGAAATAATGGAAGGTTCCGTCATTCGTGGCCCTTTTGCTTTGTGTGAAGGGGCTATCGTGAAGATGATGGCTAAAATATATGGAGCAACTACCATTGGCCCTTATTCCAAAATTGGTGGCGAAGTCAATAATGCTGTGTTATTTGCTTATTCCAATAAAGGGCATGATGGATTTTTAGGAAATTCCGTGCTTGGCGAATGGTGTAATATAGGTGCCGATACTAATACTTCTAACCTAAAAAATAATTATGAAGAAGTCAAATTATGGAGTTATGAAACCGAAAGTTTTGAAAAAACGGGACTTCAATTTTGTGGGTTAATTATGGGTGACCACAGCAAATGTGGTATCAACACCATGTTTAACACAGGAACTGTGGTTGGAGTGAGTGCTAATATTTTTGGAGCTGGATTTCCGCGCAACTTTGTGCCGAGTTTTTCTTGGGGTGGAGCAGGAGGCTTTACTGTTTATATGACTCGAAAAGCTTTTGAAACGGCTCGTTTGGTAATGAGTCGCAGAAATATTGAATTTGACGAGAAAGAAGCCGCTATTTTGCAACACGTATTTGACGAAACCAAAATTTGGAGGAAAGAATAAAGTTGTTTACACTTTGTTTAACCGCAGATTCACAGATTTTTTAATTAATCTGCGAATCTGCGGTTTTATTTTATTAGATTTTTATTTTATCAATTATAGAAATATTGTTTGTAAATTTGCAACCTCAATTTTTTGACAACGATTTCATTAATTGAGCAATTTTATGGGAAATAGAAAAAAAGTCGCCTTTTATACACTTGGGTGCAAATTGAATTTTTCCGAAACTTCGACCATTGCCAGAAGTTTTCAGGATGAAGGTTTTGACCGCGTCGATTTTGAAGAAGTGGCCGATATGTATGTTATCAATACCTGTTCGGTAACGGAGAATGCCGACAAGCAATTCAAGCAAGTCGTGCGAAAAGCGATGAAAATCAATGATAAAGCTTTTGTTGCAGCCATTGGTTGTTATGCCCAATTAAAACCCGAAGAATTGGCCAATGTTGATGGAGTTGACTTGGTTTTGGGTGCTACCGAAAAGTTTAAAATTACCGATTACATCAACGATTTGTCCAAAAACGATTTTGGCGAAGTACATTCCTGCGAAATCGAAGAAGCCGATTTTTATGTGGGAAGTTATTCCATTGGCGACAGAACGCGTGCCTTCTTGAAAGTGCAGGATGGTTGCGATTACAAATGTACTTATTGCACGATTCCTTTGGCGAGAGGTATTTCCAGAAGTGACGAATTACAAAATGTGCTGAAAAACGCCAAAGAAATTTCAGAACAAGGAATTAAAGAAATTGTCTTGACCGGCGTTAATATTGGCGATTATGGTAAAGGAGAATTTGGCAACAAAAAACACGAACATACATTTTTAGAATTAGTTCAGGAATTGGACAAAGTGGAAGGAATCGAAAGAATAAGAATATCCTCTATAGAACCGAATTTATTGAAAAACGAAACCATTGAATTTGTTTCGAAAAGTAGAATTTTTGTGCCGCATTTTCATATTCCGTTGCAATCAGGAAGCAATGAAATCTTGAAGTTGATGAAACGCCGTTACCAACGTGAAATTTACACCGAACGAGTAAATAAAATTCGGGAAGTAATGCCACACGCTTGTATTGGAGTGGATGTAATTGTAGGTTTTCCTGGTGAAACCAATGAGCATTTCATGGAAACATATCATTTTTTGAACGATTTGGATATTTCTTATTTGCATGTTTTTACTTATTCAGAGCGCGATAATACTGAAGCTGCTGAAATGGAAGACATTGTTCCTGCCAATGTTCGAGCCAAACGCAGCAAAATGTTGCGTGGATTATCGGTAAAAAAACGTAGAGCTTTTTATGAAAGCCAAATTGGAACCAATCGAACTGTTCTTTTCGAAAGTGATAATAAAGAAGGCTACATTCACGGTTTTACCGAAAATTATGTTCGAGTAAAAACACCTTGGAACCCTGAATTGGCCAATACTTTACAAGAAATTAATTTGACAAAAATTGATGAAGATGGAAGTGTGAGAGTGGAGTTTTTGAATTTTTTTATTGAAAATTAAAGTTTATTTCAACTTTTCTAAAGATAATTTATAAATATTGGTTTCCAATATATCAGAATCATTGTCTTCGCAAATCAAAAATTGAATTTCGGTTTCATTTTTTTTTTATAAAGTGTTAATCCTTCGAATTTATGGGTATCTGATATTTTCTGGGTGAACTCGATTTCGAATGTTACGCTATTCATTCTACCTATGATACGTCCGAAAATTTCGCCATCATCATAAGTAGAAATGGCGTCCTCAGCGGTGGCCAAAAAGTAAATTTTGTCCTCAACCAAAATAGCGTCGGTAAAGGAAGTTTCAATGTGTTTTATTTTTGGTAATTGTACTTTGTAAAAATCATTCGAACATTCTATATTGATTGATTTAGTTTTGAAAATTCCATTTTTGGAATTGGCTCCGTTTCCTCTTTGAAATAGAAGCCAATTATCCTTACAGAAAATTGATCCTTCAATATTGAGTTCATCATCAGAAATGGAGGCAGATTGTTTTAGATTTTGGTATAATTTTGACAAACTTTTTTCAAGTACTTCTTTGGTTTCAAGATTGTAGGTTATTCTTTTTTCTCTTTTGGAAGTGGAACCAGAACCCAAAAGATGAATTTTATTTCCTTTTAAAACAATAGATTCGAAATCGAATTTGTCTTTTTTGGGAATGTTTTCTTCGGCATTCGGCAACAAATTAATTTTGGTCAATTCTTTTTCTTGTATGGAATATTTGTAAAGAAATGTACTATTGTCGGAAATGATAAACAATGAATTATCTATGTATATAAGACCTGAAGCAGAGCCAAGACCCACGATTTTAACGAAATGTTTGAGTTTGGTGTTTCTCATAAAATAGTAATCAAAAGATAGTATTGAACTCCTTTAACAGAATTTTTTTACTTTTCGAAAGTAGCAAAATCAATCGGATTTGTGATGGTTTTTACTATATATTTGCTAACCTAAATTATTCGAAGTGAAATTATCTCAATATACAAAAGAGTTTTCTTATGACTTAAAATTGGCTTATCCAGTTATTTTAGGAATGATAGGGCATACTTTGATAGGAATTGTAGATAATTTTATGGTCGGTAATCTGGGTTCAACAGAATTGGCGGCGGTTTCGTTGGGCAATAGTTTTATCTTTATAGGAATGTCGCTGGGAATTGGATTTTCGACAGCCATCACGCCATTGATAGCAGAAGCCGACGCTGAGAAAGACGATAAAAAAATCAGAACAATTTTTCATCACGGATTGTTGTTGTGCACGCTTTTAGGTATAGCGATATTCATTTTAATTGTTTTGGCAAAGCCAATAATGCGTTTGATGAACCAACCCGAAGCAGTTGTCAATTTGGCTTCACCTTATATAGATTGGGTTGCTTTTTCATTGATTCCTGTTATTATTTTTCAAGGATATAAACAGTTCGCCGATGGTTTGTCGCAAACTAAATATTCGATGTATGCGATTTATTTGGCGAATGTGGTTCATATTTTCTTTAATTATGTATTGATTTACGGCGTTTGGGGTTTTCCAAAATTGGGTATTGTTGGAGCTGCTTTGGGTACTGTAATTTCTAGAATTATGATGGTTGTTTTTATGCACTTTATTCTTCGAAATAACGAGAATTTCAAAAAATATTTCATGAATTTTACCTTCAAGGAAATTCGAAAATCTATTTTTAAGAAAATAATTAATCTTGGCTTTCCTTCTGCAATGCAAATGTTGTTTGAAGTAGCTTTGTTTACAGTAGCGATATGGCTTTCAGGTTCACTTGGGAAAAATAGTCAGGCAGCAAATCAAATAGCCTTGACTTTGGCATCATCGACTTTTATGGTGGCTATAGGTTTTAGTGTTGCGGCAATGGTTCGAGTCAGTAATACTAAAGGCTTGAAGGATTATATCCTATTAATTACAGTTGCTCGATCGATTTTTTTATTAACCATTATGGTTGAGACTTTTTTTGCAATACTATTTGTGATTTTACATAATTTTCTTCCACATTTGTTTTTGAATATGTCTGATGTTTTTCAGCAGTTTGACAATACTGAAATTATAAGTATTGCCTCCAAATTGCTTTTGGTAGCAGCCGTTTTCCAAATTTCGGATGGAATTCAAGTAGTGGTTTTGGGGGCACTACGAGGTTTGCAAGATGTAAAAATTCCAATGTACATTACATTTGTGGCTTATTGGCTTATTGGTTTTCCAATATCCTATTATTTGGGAAAACATACCAATTTGGGAGCAACTGGAATCTGGATTGGGTTATTGGCAGGATTGACATCCGCAGCTATATTTTTGTATATTCGCTTTGCGAGATTAACAAAAAAGTTGGTTTTGGAAAATCTGTGATTTTTTTTTTAAGTTTTTTCTTAAAACATTGTAACTTCCAATCTAATTTATCGTATAATCATCGAACAAATTAATTTTTAAAAAATGATACTATTAATTATTATTGGAGTTATTTTACTGATTCTAAGTTTTGTGTTTAAAAGCAATGCAAGCAATCCGTTATTCAAGTTTTCGGGACCACTAAGGTTTGCCGGACTTTTAGTCATAGTGTTAGGTGTTTTTTCATCGATGTTCAAACAAATCGATGCGGGAAAAGTGGGTGTTAAATCACTTTATGGTAGCGTTAAACCCGATGTTTTGGAAAGCGGTTTGCATTTGATAAACCCACTTTTGGATGTTACCGATTTTGACATTCAAACCCAAAATTATACGATGTCTGCCGTTCTTTCTGAAGGAGCTCAGGAAGGCGATGATGCTATTCGTGTTTTATCTAATGATGGATTGGAAGTGGTTATTGATTTAACGGTTTTGTATAAAATTACACCTGCTGATGCCCCAAAAATTTTCAAGCAAATTGGGGTCAATTATACCGATAAAATTGTTCGACCTGTGACTAGAACCCGTATTCGTGACAACGCTGTCTATTATGATGCTGTGGCTTTGTATTCTACTAAAAGAAACGAATTTCAACAGCGAATTTTCAAAAGTATCGAGGATGATTTTAAAGCTAGAGGGTTGATTTTAGAACAATTATTGATTAGAAACATCAATCTTCCGGCATCTGTTAAAGCTACTATAGAAAGTAAAATTAATGCAGAGCAAGAAGCTCAAAAAATGACTTTTGTGCTGCAAAAAGAAAAACAAGAAGCCGAAAGAAAAAGGGTAGAAGCACAAGGTATTGCTGACTATCAAAGGATTATTTCAACAGGTTTGACAGATAAACAATTGCAATACGAACAAATTAAAGCACAAAAAGAAATTGCAACTTCTCCAAATACTAAAATTATTTTTATGGGAAAAGGAAGTGCTCCAATTATTTTGTCTGATAAATAATAACTGTTTATAGTTTGTGGTTTGTTGTTCAGAGTTGAGTAGCAAACCATAAACCATAAACCCTAAACAATAAACTTAAAATGGAATTACCAAAATTTTTACTAGGCGATAATACTGATTTTCCTGAAGATATTTTTATCATTCATTTGGATTATCCAAGATTTATCATCAATCTAAAAGACGATGAAGTCGAATTTATGGAAGAAGCGGAAGATCTTGACGAAGCAGAACTAAATGCCGAAATGGAAGGTTTAATTGTTCTTGCCAATGATTTTTATGATAGAGAAATGGAACGTTACGAGAAAGAGTAAAACTATTTTTTAAAATACTTTTCCAATAATTTTTGAGCGGCTGAAAATGGTGAAATTTCATCGTTTTGCACCGCTTTTTTATTCTCTTCCAAAAGTTTTTGAATTTCAGGATGATTGTAAAAGTTGGTTTTCAATTGTTCATTAATGGTTTCCAACATCCAATAGTGGTTTTGCTCCTTTCGTTTTTCAAAGAAATAATTAGGGTCTGCTGAAAAACTCAAGCAACGCTTATTTTTCTGTTAATTTTATTAATTGACCAAAAGTAATAGAAAAATACTAAATCCTGTTTTATTTGCTGAAAAACAAGTTTTAGTTGTTTTAC
>JACCDI010873601.1_pt1 | contig 15156 bp, 13 predicted proteins | sample 7442791 | NCBI WGS metagenome assembly JACCDI01 (sample SAMN15323434, study PRJNA562643) | freshwater metagenome | isolation source: river surface water | place: USA:Blue River Watershed | collected 2017-08-15 | reverse complement strand
GTGCGCGCCAGAGTGCCCCGCAATGGCAATTCCGTTGGAAAAAGCCACACGCAAGATTGACGGTGACTGGTCGGGACTCTCCAACCTAAACGAACAAAAAGGGCACTGGCCTTGCGGCTGTGCCCTCTTTGATTTTCGCTAGAGGATGTTAATCGGCCAGCTGCTCCTCAGTCGCATGAATCGCCCAGCTCCCACCTGTCAAGAATCCACCATCGACGGCCAGCATCTGCCCCGTGACATAGTCACTCGCATGACTGCAAAGGAAGATTGTCGCGCCTACGAGGTCTGCCGGGAGGCCGCGCCGCCCCGCAGGGATACGGTCAAAGATCCACTTCTTGCGCACACGATCACCAAAGAGCCCAGCCGTGGTCAGTGGCGTGTCGATAAACCCGGGCGCGATGCCATTTACCTGGATGTTGTGCTTTGCAAGCTCGGTCGCCATGCTCTGTGTCAGCTGGCCAACCGCTCCCTTTGTCATCCCGTAAACCGACAGCATCCCGAGACCCCGGAACGTTGTCATACTTCCGATATGCAAAATCTTTCCACCACCTGCCTCGCGCATGTATGGAATCGCCGCTTGGCTGATCCAATACAGAGAATCCAGGTTCACCGAACGGATAAGCTCATAGTCCTCTTCGGTGACATCCTCAATCTCCTTGCGTCGGTTTGTCCCAGCACAGTTGATAACGATGTCAAGCCCACCGAGGAGCTCTGCAGCCTGGCGTACGAGGTCCTGCGCATTTGAGCGTGAGCCATCGAGCGCAAGACACACACCGTGCGCCTCTCCGCCGGCAGCACCGAGCATCTGCAGCGTCTCATCAATCTTCGACTGGTTTGATCCATGCACTACAACGCGAGCGCCAACACTGATCATCGCCAGCGCCTGCAGCTGCCCGATTCCGCTGCTGGAACCAGTGATCAGAACACGCTTGTCATCGAGACGGAAAAGGGATGCGATATCCATAAACTTTGCAGATTTCCTTTGTTGCCCCGGATTCCCCAAGGCGGCACTTTTGAGCGTTTTTGTTACGCTTGAATCAATGGTACAACATCCGGGAAATGCGTAACTCCGGATTTTCCCTACGGCTACTCGCCGGTTGCATCCCACTCGTAACAACCATCGCTGCGGTCGCCGTCGCCCCGCCGAAACCCGCTCCCGTGAAAGCCGCTTCCCCAGGGTACAACCGTGACATCCGCCCAATCCTTTCGGATACGTGCTTCCCCTGCCACGGCCCCGATAGCGCCAAGCGGAAAGCTGGTCTGCGCCTCGATATCCGTGATGCTGCCATCAAGCAAAAAGCCATTATCCCGGGCACGCTTGGCGGGTCTGTGTGGAACCGCATCACGCAGACATCCCCGGACCTCCTGATGCCACCTCCAGAGGCACATAAGCCGCTTTCAAAGGTTCAAAAAGAAACCATCAAGGCATGGCTCTTAGCCGGGGCCAAGTATGAACCACACTGGGCCTACACCCCCGTCATCAAGCCTGCAGTTCCGGCATCCGTGGCGGGGCGAAGTCCAATCGATGCCTTTATCGACCAACGCATAAAGCAGCTTGGGATTCCCGCTTCCCCGCAAGCCGAACCAGTTACCCTCATACGCCGCGTGTCACTGGACCTTACAGGCCTTCCTCCGGCACCGCATGAAATAAAGTCCTACGTTGCAAACCCGACACCAAAGGCTTTTGCGGCTTATGTTGACCGGTTGTTGGAATCCGATTCGCACGCTGAGCGGATGTCCGTCTGGTGGCTGGACCAAGTCCGCTACGCAGACACCGTTGGCTTCCACGGCGACCAAAATCACAATGCCTGGCCGTATCGGGACTGGGTCATCAATGCCTTCAAAGTCAATATGCCGTACACCACTTTTGTACGCGACCAGCTAGCGGGCGATCTCATCCCTGATGCGAATGACGCATCTCGCACCGCAACGTGCTTCAACCGCCTGAACATGGTCACGCGTGAGGGCGGCGCGCAACCAGGCGAATATCTGGCAAAGTACGCCGCGGACCGCGTCCGTACCGTCGGCAGTGCATTTTTGGGATCAACCATCGCCTGCGCCGAATGCCATGACCATAAGTACGATCCATTTACGGCCAGAGACTTCTACAGCATCGCCGCCTACTTCGCCGACATGCGTCAGTGGGGAGTCTATGCGGACTACAGCTATACGCCAGAGCCGGAGCTCCGCGGCATCAACAATGACTCGCCCTTCCCACCTGAAATCACCGTCGGCAGCAAAGCCCTTGAAAGCCGGATAAGCGAAGAAGTCGCAGGTATCAAGGCACTTGCAGCCGGAGTCCCTGAGTCCGATCCCCGGTTTATGGCTTTCACGACGAAGTCCGCCCAATTCCGCGACCTAAATGGCGAGCTAGGTCCAGTCGTTATCGAGTCACCTGCCGGCTCGCAGTGGCACACACCAGTGAAGTCAGCCCTGACGGTTGACATCCCACGTTCAGCCGTGATGCTCGCCGGGATTGAAGTAACGCTCCGTCAGCCGGTAGCGCCAACAACGATTTCTGCAACGCTGAAACAGGGTGCGACCAACCTGCCGTTCTGGCATGGCACCGGGAGCCCACATACGCCTGTCACACAGAATGGCTTTGAGCGAATCGGTATCCAAGGCGGCTGGCGGATAACCGGTAAGCCATCGCAAACCGATGCCAAAGCCGTTTACTGGCTACCGCGAACCGCCTTTACAAGTGCGGGCCCACTCAAGGTGAACCTCTCCGGCGTGACAAGTGATGTCCGTATCCGGGTCTTGCCTGTCCACGCTATAAACCCGGACTCGTTGGATACACCGCTGGAGCGCGACCCCAAAGTGGCTTTTTTGCTATCCGGAGCCGGTCTAGAGAAAGTGACAGAGGACATTACAGAGCGTCTTCGCAGTATCGTGCAGTGCCGTGGTGGCAGGACGCCGGTGATGGTCACAGAAGGCACGTCTAAGCCTCGTCAGGCCCGGGTTCTGGCGCGTGGTAACTGGATGGACACCACGGGGCAAATCGTCGGCCCCGGGACGCCTGCATTCCTGACATCGGGCATCCCGGCAAACGCACAGCCCGCCTCGCGCCTCGAGCTCGCATCCTGGATCACCAACCGCAGCAATCCCCTCACCGCACGCGTTCTCGTTAATCGCTTCTGGAGACTATTTTTCGGCACAGGTATCTCGCAATCAGTCGAAGACTTTGGCGCGCAAGGCGAAGCACCTTCAAACCCGGCCCTCCTTGACTGGCTGGCATCCTCGTTTATGGAACGCGGCTGGAACATGCGTAGCGTCATCCGGGAAATTGTTCTCTCCGATGCGTATAAACGCTCCTCGAAGCCTCTTGCCGTTCAGATCGCCAAGGACCCACAAAATCGTACATTCGCCAGGCAGAGTCCACGCCGTCTGGAAGCCGAATTCATCAGGGACAATGCACTTGCCATCGCAGGAATCCTCGACACACACGTCGGAGGGCCACCGGTGAAGCCATTTCAGCCAGCCGGATACTATGCAAACCTACAGTTCCCAGACCGTGATTACACGGTAAGCACCCGTGGCGATCAGTATCGCCGCGGGCTCTACACACACTGGCAACGGACGTTTCTCCACCCGGGTCTTGCCGCGTTCGATGCCCCCAGCCGTGAAGAAGCCTGCCCTGTACGTACGGAAGCCAACACGCCGCAACAAGCACTCACATTGCTGAATGACCCCGTCTATGTTGAAGCGGCGCGTGGCCTTGCGAACCTGATGTACGCAGCTCTAAAGCCGGGTACCGGCACGGATGATGACCGCCTGAACTGGCTAATGCAGCGCATCCGTGGCACGGCTGCATCGGCGACTGAGAGAAGGCAACTCAAAGTCATCCTCGCCGAATCGCGCAAGTCATATACAACCAATGAAATCCCGGGACGAGAGATGCTGCGGACGGGCAGCCTCCCAAGCCGTATGGATGTTGACCCGATTGAGCTCGCTGCATACACAAATGCCTGCCGGGTTCTCCTAAACCTCCACGAAACGATAACGAGGTATTGATGATGGACGTAAACATCCACGCAGCCACCGCACGCCGCGCATTTCTGCAGCGCTCGGCATTCAGCATCGGGAGCATCGCCCTTGGCCAGCTGCTTGCAGAGGCAGCCCCGCCTGCCGCGCCCCGCATCGGGATGCCAGGTGCACTGCCAATCCTCCACAAGCCCCAGCGCATTAAGCGCATCATCCACCTTTGTATGGCCGGTGGGCCAAGCCAGCTTGAGACATTCGACTGGAAACCTGAGCTCAAAAAGCTTCATGGCCAGCCCTTTCCAAGCTCATACACGAATGGCCAGCAGCTGGCGCAGCTGCAAAACACGCCGCTCCTCGCACGTGGGCCATTCACTGAATTCACGCGCCACGGTAAAAGCGGCATCGAGATCTCCAGCCTGCTGCCGAATATCGCACGTCATGCCGACAAGCTTGCTGTCATCCGTTCGATGGTCACTGAACAGATCAACCACGATCCGGCGCATGCGTTTTTCAATTCAGGCTCAATCCTAAAGGGACGCCCCAGCATGGGCTCGTGGCTGTTGTACGGCCTTGGGAGCGAGTCGCGTGATCTTCCGGGCTTTGTGGTGCTGGCGTCGCAAGGCTCATCGGATGGCGTCCAGCCCGTTTCGGCCCGCCAGTGGTCCGCAGGGTTTCTCCCCAGCCGCTATCAGGGTGTTCCATTTCAAGCCAAAGGGGATGCTGTTCACTACGTCGCAAGCCCCGGTGGGAACCCGCGTAACCTGGAAGAGAAGCTTATCCAGTCCATCAATGCCATTAACCGGGAGCGCGCAGCCCAAACCCTTGACCCCGAAGCGGCAACGCGTATCGCACAGTACGAAATGGCCTTTCGGATGCAGCTCTCAGTCCCTGAGCTGACCGACATGAAGGATGAGCGCCCTGAGACACTGCAGCGCTATGGCATCAAGCGCGCTGGAGATGGCACCTTTGCCAGTAACTGCCTCCTCGCACGGCGCCTTCTCGAGCGTGGAGTCCGCTGCGTGCAGGTTTACCACCGCGCTTGGGACCATCACCGGAATATGGAAGTCGCGATGCCAATTGCTGCCCGCGAGACAGATGCCGCATGTGCGGCACTCCTTGATGACCTCGAACAGCGCGGAATGCTGGACTCAACGCTGGTGGTCTGGGGCGGCGAGTTTGGCCGCACACCCATGGGTCAAGGGACTGGGCGTGATCATCACATTAATGCATTCAGCATTTGGATGGCTGGCGGTGGAATCAAGGGCGGTACGGTTTACGGCTCTACTGATGAGCTAGGCTATCGTTCCGTGGAGAATGTCGTCACCGTCCACGACTTACACGCCACGGTGCTGCACTTGTTTGGCATCGACCATGAGCGGTTCAGCGTGAAATTTCAGGGCCTTGATGCACGACTCACAGGAGTCGAGCCCGCGAAGGTTGTGCGCGGCGTCCTTGCCTAGGAGGCCTTCTTACCTCAGGGTCAGCGAAGACGAATCCAGCGGCGGGCTTTCATTTCAAACCGTGGGAGGCTGCCGCTCTCGACTAGCTTAACGGGCACACGGAGTGCAAGCGCGGCACGAAGGGCATCTTCAATCACCCGGTGCTCTGCCTCAGGATCGACGACATCCGTGTCAAGCTCAACCTCGATTCGGATATCTGCCATCGCTTTTGTGGAATCAACCGTAGTTCGGAATTCAACGACGGTTGGGAAGCGCCGCAAGACAGCCTCGATGCTCGATGGCCAGATATTGATACCCCTGATGACGACCATGTCATCGGTGCGTCCGATGATGCCCCCGACAAGCGCTAGCTCATCGGAGCCGCAGGTACAGGTTGTGGCTGGCGCACCGCAAACCAGATCTCCCGTGCGGTAGCGCAGGAGTGGAGATCCATGTCGCCCCAGGTTTGTCAGAATCAGCTCACCCTGTTCACCAGGCAGGACTGGCTCGAGAGACACGGGATCCAGAATTTCGGCAATGTACTGCGTTTCTAGCACATGGAGCGTTCCATCATGGGCAGGACACTGATAGGTAACGGGGCCGATTTCCGTCATCCCGTGGTGGTCCCAAACTTTTGCTCCGGGCCAATAGCCCTCGATAGCCGTGCGGGTTGCGGGTACGGCAGCCCCGGGCTCACCAGCGACGATAATTGCCCGCACACTGGACTTTGCCAGGTCGATGTTGTTTTCGGCGGCAACCTGCCCCATGTGAATGGCATAGGTTGGTGTACAGCAGAGAACGGTTGCGGCATTGCCAATGATTGCTTCGAGGCGTGCGAGCGTGCTCATCCCTCCGCCAGGCATACAGAGCGCTCCAACGCGCTCCCCTGCATTAAAGCCCGTCCAAAATCCTAAAAACGGTCCAAAGGAAAAGGCAAAGAAGATACGGTCATTTGCATTGACACCGCTGCGTTCAAAGACCGTCGTCCAGCAGTCGACCATCCAGTTCCACGATGCCGGTGTATCCAGCCAGCGAATCGCCTGTCCGCTGGTTCCGCTGGTCTGCGAGACTCGGGTATAGGCAGCAAGTGGAAAAGTTAGGTTTGTACCAAAAGGAGGATGGCTTGACTGGTCCGCAACGATTTCCTGTTTGGTCGTGATCGGAAACGCGCCACAAAAACTTTCAGGAGTAACCGCGGCTACATCAGCGATGGTAGATGCAATACGAGGCGCATAGAAAGCATTGCTCTCGGACAAAGTAGTCAGGAGCTCGCGGAGCGATACCGTTTGCCGGTGGTTGATGTCCGACCGGTTAGGAAGCACCGTCTGGTTCATTCCTTAGTGTAGTCCGCCCCAAGAAGCTGGTCTAGGAATGCCTTAGGTATGGACGTCCCTCGCATCTGGCCGGTTTCCGCATCCATTGACACACACACAGTTACCGTATGCCCGGTTGCGACAACGACTTCTGGTTCGGCTCCAACTTTCCGGCACACGAACGCGTAGCGGATGGACTTGTCTTTTAGTTCCTCGATGGAAAGATGGACATCCACTTCATCTTCAAAACGAAGCGGCGCACGAAACTGACATCCGACATCGACCCGCGGCCAGCCAATCGTGTTATGCTTGCCGGCAACGCTGAGTCCCCGACTGCGCAGGAATGCATGCTCGGTGACTTCCATGTACCGGAAGTAGCTGGAGTAGTGGATGATTCCAGCCATGTCGGTTTCTGAAAACTCAACCCGATGTCGCATCACAAACAGGTCAGGGACTTGCGGCGTCATACTGCTACGGCTTCAGCCTCTACGGTCTCGCGCGGGCGGCCGTGTGGAAGGTGTTCTGGAAGCTCTGCGAAGTGTCCAACAGCATTACAGAGGTCAGAGAAGTCACGAACGAGGTCGCCGATGAGACAATCGACGAGGTCGCCCTTCACTTCTGGGAACTTGGTAACGACATCCTTCATCGAGAAGTCCTTCTGATAGAAGGCGTACACGAGAGCCCGCATGGTTTCAATGGATGCACACAGCTGCTCGCCATACTTAGTGAAGCGTGCTGCGGATGTATCGCCATCGGTCAATGCGGCATGAATCGTGTCAGCTGCCAATTCACCGCTCTTGAGTGCGAGGTACACACCGGATGAAAACACCGGGTCGAGGAATGCAAACGCATCTCCAACGAGAACTAAGCCATCATCCGCACAGTACTTGGATCGGTATGAGAAGTCACCGGTCGCCCAGATCGGACCGAACTGTGTCCCCTGCTCGATGCGTTGTTGGATCCACGGGTTGTTTGCGGCTTCACGTGCAAGAATTTCCGCTTTGTCCCGCGTACCGGAGAAGAGGTAGTCCTTTTCGGCGACGATACCTACGCCAACAACATCATCCGGCAGTGGGATGTACCAGAACCAGCCCTTATCAGGGAGGTAGGCAATGGTCGTTGCGGCTTCATCAAGGCCCGGATCACGGTGGGCACCCTTGTAGTACGTCCAGATAGAAATCTTGCCAAGCTCGGGGTCTTTGATACGCCATTGGTTGCGGCTCGCAGCAAGAGCATCGCGGCCTGTCGCATCCACTGTGATGCTGGCAGAAACCACATACGACTCACCGAGGTCATTCTCAACACGTACACCAGTTACTTTGCCATTGTCATCACGGCAAAGCTCCTTGGCTTTTGTGCCGTAACGCACTTCAGCGCCGAGCTCAGCGGCCCGGTCGAGGAGCATTTTGTCAAAGTCACTGCGGACGACTTGCCAGGTTACAGCAGCGGGATGGTCCCAGTGCTCGAAGAAGTAGAACGGCTGTGAAACCCTCCCCTGCATCGAGACAAACTGCACGCTGTACTTCTTTGGAAAGGCGGATTCATTAAGCTGGTCGATGACCCCGAGGCGGTCGAGCACAAACCAGCAATAAGGCATCAGGGATTCACCCACGTGGTAGCGCGGGAAGTAGTCCTTCTCGAGTACCAGAACACTGCGTCCATGCTGCGCAAGGATGGCAGCCGTCGTCGCGCCGGCGGGCCCACCACCGATAACGATTACATCGAATGCCTGCGTGTTTTCCATCGCTTAGTCAACATTTCTAGCCGGAACATCCGGCGGGAGAATTTCGAGTATGTCTGCAAGTACATCCCCAGCTGGGGTCACATGCCTGTTTCTACGCCCATATACAACATCCCCGGGTGCTTCGAGTTCCAGTGATTTAGCGATTTCCGGACTTGTTTGAAGCCGAAGATAGCCAAGTGGATTCGACACATACGGGATGTTGAAGTCTGACAAAACCGTTCCTAGCGGTGTTGTACCCGCTCGGAGCGTTGCTGCGGCATCATCCGGGAAATGTTTCAAAAAAATCCGGATTGCCCCGTATTCAACAGGTTCGTTGTCACGGCAGCGTCGCAGGATGACGGCCCGCAGGATGCTTGTGTCATCGATGGATTGCTCGAGCACCTGCAGCTGAATCGCGCTTCCGTGGAAGCGGCTGAGGGTGCTGGTCATATCGGACCGATGCACAAGCAGGTCATGGTACGGCTGCGGTATGTCACTTCCTGGCACAGCTGTAGCATCCGGCATGAGCGCGTGCGCATCCGGATGCAAATCAGCGAGTGGGCCGGCAAGGTCCATGTCAGGCATAGCGGCTGTCACGGTGTTGCGGGAGGAAGAACTCATGGACGTAGCGGTCGACCTGGAGCAAACCTTCGATATTCAGACGAAGGAAGTTGTCATCCTCCGTAAGGTTTCCTGTACTCCGGATGTAATCGAGGGCTGCGGGGAATTGCTCCCGTAGATCGACACCAAACTTGTCACGGAAATATTGGAGGTCAAGCGCTCCGAGTTTGAACTGCAGCACCGCTTCACGGATGAGTTTTTCTTCACCGGATGGCGTTAGTGCGCGGAAGACAGGGAGGTTTCCGGATTGAACACGCTCGATGTATGGATCGATGTTGTGTTGGTTTTGGAAGTGTGTACCGCCCACATGGGAGAACGATGCCACACCCAGCCCCAGGAGGTCTGCGCCTTGCCAGAGGTGGTCTCTGTAGAGGAACTTGGTGGATGGGTTCTTGACTGCGGTATAGGCACTCGTGACTGTGTAACCGTGTTCAGCAAGCCTCGCAAATGCACGCTCGACCCATTCCCGCTTTTTGGCCCACGTCGCAACCGGTGCGACATCGTTGCCAGCAGCCTTCATCTCCGCGAAGATGGTCGTGTTGTACGGGATTTCCATTTGGTAGATGGTGACGCTGTCCGGAGCCAGCTCAATTGTCTTTTCGATGGCGTAGTCCCAATCGGCATCGGTGTCGCCCATCATCCCGGAAATCAGGTCAATGTTAATCTGCGGAAAGCCGGCAGCACGTGCGAAACCGTATGCGCGGTCGATTTCCTTCGCACCGTGTGCGCGTCCATTGAGCTTGAGGATATGTTCCTGAAAATGTTCAACGCCGAGGGAGAGGCGTGTGACGCCAATCTCCCGGATGACATTGATCTTGTGTTCGGTGAGTGTGCCAGGCTCACATTCAAAGGTCACTTCCTCGGCTTCATCCCAGGGGAGCATCTCCTGCATGGAGGTTGCAAGATGTGTCAGTGCCTGGGTACTGAGGTAGGAGGGCGTTCCACCGCCGAAGTAAACAAATTTTGGTTTACGTCCATCGATAAATGGCTTGTCCGCATACATCTTGAGCTCAGCAATGACCGAGTCAACATAGCGGAGAATGTCTGCGGCATTCTTGTCTGTGTAGACGCGGAAATAGCAGAAATGGCAGCGCTTTCGGCAGAATGGGATATGGGTATAGATGCCAAGCGGTGTTCCGGGTGCGGGTTTACGTTCGATGACATCAAGGACATCCTGAACGGCTTCCGGCTTCCAAAAGGAATACGGAGGGTAGTTGGAAACGAAGTAGTTACCTGCCTTGGTTTCCTGGTCACCAAGCATTTCAAGTCGAATTGGCTCTGCCATTATGTACCTCTAGACCCTATACGTACCACTGGGAACGCTCTGCTAAAGTATAGGCGTTTCCCTGAGAATATTTAGTTGTGTGTAAACGTTTTCGCGTGCAATCTTTACAGAACATCCACAAGATGGCGGTTTTGTTCAAAGAACATTCCGCATTTCAGCACCTTTAGAGTTTTCGTAGAACGGGATAGGTTTTGCTGCTGGTGATTTCCCGGTCGAAGATATTCCACGTTACGAAGCCATCTGTTGAGAGTGGGTCGAGCAAATGGAAGATGAGCATCCGTAGTGGCTGATTGGTGGAGATGATCCAGTAGTCTTCAGTCGTTGCGGAGCGTAGCTCCCACGAACCATCCACGGTTCGAAGGGGGTGGCCCTGAAATGGCTGACGGACCTTGGTCGTTTTGACGTTAAACTGCTCGTAACCCACCACAGACATTTGCAGTTCAGACAGCTCAACACCGTGGTTGCGGAGTAATCGAATGGCATCTGTGCATGTCTTTGGCACCGCATAGAATGCCGGAACCTTTGCGACTGCGGTGGTTGCCCAGCGGTCATACGTTGGTAGAACGACGGATTTCCACTTTGTTGGTGCTTTGGTGTGGTCAATCCGTGTCCCAGAGGGAACATCCTCAAGGTCTACTTTTTCCTTACCGCGCGCGGCCATTTCGAATGCGATGCCGGCTTCGGATGCACGATAGGTATCGGCGGCTACGATGCGCTTTCGGACTTCCCGGCGGTCATCCACGAGCTTATTCAAGGTCGCAAGGACAAATTCGTATGTCGTCTCTACCCGGAACTTAAACGGCAGAAAGCTGACGGCTTCGGATAGAACTCCGATTCGGTTACGCAAGCCTGCGTAGTTGGTCACGTAGCGACCTTCGTAGCCAAAGGTTGCCCAAATGGTCTCTCCGCCGCGACGCTCAGCATTACCGTAGTCAAACAGCTCCCATTTGTGGGTCTTGCGCAGCTGCTTACGTACCGATGGCAGCAGGATGTCGCGTTGGTAGCGCAGGACTGCGGGGTCGGTATCGGGATGCGTAGCAGGCCCATAGGTCAAATCAAATCTGTGCCGGGTGCCGTTAGTGGTATGCAGGTCGAAAACGACATCCGGATCCCAAGCGCCGTAGACTTCTCTAAGCACCCCGCGCATTTCTGGGGATTCAGCCTTGATACAGTCCCGGTTCAGGTCCAGGTTCATCCCGTTATGCCGTTCTCCCACACGCGCCGGTCCATCCTGATGTGGGCGATTGAGCAAGCCATCCCCAAACTTTTCATTCCCATCGGCGTTGTAAATGGGAGCAACCACCAGTGTCGCGGCATCGAGTATACGCGTTGGATCTGACTTAAGGAGATCCCGAACGAGCATCAGAATGGCCTCTTTGCCCTCAACTTCGCCCGCGTGGATATTTGCCTGAATGTAAACGACAAGGTGGTCAGCGCTAGTATGCGCCTGCGATCCGGACGAGAAGCCCGGTTTTGAAACGACGAGCAAAGGGACATCGCGTCCTTCGGTGCTTCGACAAAGGGTTCCACGCTTTACGAAGGGATATTGCTTTGTCAGCGCATCACAAAAGGCGATGACATCCGCGAAGGTAGATGTTTCCGCATAGCCCGAGGCCTCGGCACGTGTCTGAAGGACAGTCTGCATGGCCATAGTTTAGCATTGCCAGACTCGTATTGTTACCGGGGTTCGGTGCCGACTACTTTGACTTGGTAGCCGCAGGAATTGGCTTTTCCGGGTTCAGTTTAAGAAAGTCATCCACGGCGGCCCAAACGACCACAGCAATGGCAAGCACAAGTAGGCCCCACCACGGTGACACACTGACTTCCGACTGTTTTTTACGCCGCTTCCCACCCATCTCTGTTCCACGTCCTGAATATGGATGCGAAACTCTACCACTTTAATGAGGCATTAATGGTTGATTAAAAACATAAGTTACATAAGAAGTCGTCATCACCATTTCGCTAATTTGGCCACTACTGTTTGCGATGTACTTCTATTCTTACAACGGTGCATAGTGTTCCAAAAAGTCATCGTAGGCGCGTCGCAGCTGATGAACGATCGCGATGAATGCCGGACTGATGTCCTCCATACCAGTAAGGTAACACTCATGTACGAGCCTGATGTAGAGGCCGTATTTCACAGGGTCATCTTCATAGAGCACCTTTATCCCTGGATGCTCACGCTGTAAATCTGAAGCAAGTTTATTTGATGTTTGGAGATTGTCAAGCCACGGCGGGAGCTCTGTCGTTACCGAAAAGGCAAGGACATCCGGATTGGATGTCGCCACAACAGAAACACCGTTTACAGAAAATCCATCTTGTTGCGTTGACAGGAAAAGTGGATTTGCAGCGAAGTGGTCGCGCCAGCGAATGAACGACGCGTTCATGGTGCTACCGACCGTAGATTGGCAAAGTGCCACAGGCCATGTTCCGGGAGACGTGCCTGCGTATCAACTTCCTTAATTGCTTGGTCCAGCAGATGCGATGCACCGATTATCCAGATGGAATCATCTGCGGGTGTGGATTGGGCGAGGCGTTCGGCGACGAGGTTAACATTCTCAGTCGTGATAACCCAACGAACACCAGGAACGGCTTTCCCAACGTTGTAAAGAAGCTGCTGGAGCGGACGCTCCCCTTTCATGTAGCCAGCGAGTGGCAAACTTGCAGAGAGCGTGAGGCGAGAGTCATCTTCCGATATCGTTACAGAATAGACGCCAGCACGGACAGGCAGTAGGATCCGATCGTCACACCCTCTGGAACATGAAATGCCACTGGAGATGAGAGCCATCTCCAGAAGCATCAAACGACCTCCGTCAGGCCGACTTGCGAACAATGACGGCGCACCACTCGCCTTCATCCGGGCTTGAGAGCAGCGTATGCCCACGCTGCTCAAGGGCATCGATGACATCCTGACGTCGTTCATGGATGATTCCGCTGGTGACCAGCGTGCCACCGGGAACAAGGGATGCGGTAAGCGCATCGGCCATCCCAATAATGACATCGGGAAGGATGTTCGCCACAACAATATCAAAGGGCCCTGCGGGAGGCTCCTCTGCGACGTGGACATCGATTCCGCTTGTCACATGGTTGCGCTCGAGATTATCGAGGGACACTTTGACTGCGACAGGGTCATTATCGGTTGCGACAACACTTGCAGCGCCGAGGAGGTGTGCACCGAGTGCGAGGATACCGGAACCCGTTCCGACATCGGCGACGCGCGCACCGGCAACCGGCAGCGTCTCGAGGGCGCGGAGGCACAAACGTGTGGTTGCGTGGAGTCCGGTCCCGAAAGCCATCCCTGGATCGAGCTCAATCACCCGCTGCTCCGGGGTTGGCGTGAAGTCTTCCCAGCTTGGCTTGATGACGAAGGACTCACCGATGAGCTGGGGCTTGAAGTACTGTTTCCACGCGTGTGCCCAATCTTCTTCCGCGAGCTTGCGGCGCAGGGTGATTGGAAACGGAACGGCATCCGAGAGCCGCGACAGTGCTCCTTCGAGGCGGTCATCGATGGGAAGGTAGCCAACGACTTCCCCATCACGCGCATCGTAACCATGGCAACCTGCCTGTTCGAGGAGGGCGGCCCCGGCAAGTTCCTGGTCATCCCCGGATGCCGTCACAACAACTTCAGCCCAGTAGGCAGGTCCGGCCATGGTGTTAGTCCTCTCCGCGTAGGACGCGCTTGAAGCGGTCCCACATGTTGCGATGTTCGCTGGCGTGGTGGTGCGACTGGTCTCCCCGCAGTTCGGCAAACTCTTCCAATTTCAGACGCTCGGCATCGGAAAGGCGTGTCGGCGTGACAACATGTGCCACGACGATGAGGTTGCCTTTCTGCTGTGGCCGGCGTACATCTGGCATCCCGTGCCCGCGCAGCGTAAAGCGTGCTTCCGGTTGCGTACCTTCGGGGATGGTTACCGGGATTTCACGGCCATCGATACCCGTTACGGAAAGCTGCGCTCCGAGAGCAGCCTGCACGAATGAGATGCTGACGCTGGTATAGAGGTCATGGCCATCCCGGACGAAGCGGTCATGCTCCTTTACACGGAAGACTGCGTAGAGGTCTCCACTCGGGCCGCCCATGGCTCCGGAATGTCCTTCGCCGCGTAGTGGAACGGTCATCCCCTCATCGATTCCCGGCATCACTGGAACGGTGAGCTTGGACTGTTTTTGTACACGTCCCTTGCCACCACAGCCTGTACATGGATCCTTGATGGTCTGTCCACGGCCGCCGCAGCGCACACACGGGACGACATTTTGAACGGTCATAAACCCGAGGGATTGTTGCTGTCGAACCTGTCCGGCGCCGCCACAGGCAGTACACGTTTCAGGCTTGGAACCGGCCTTTGCGCCTGAGCCGCTACAGGTCCCACAGGCTTCGACGCGCGGAATGTTGATGTCTTTCGAACCGCCATTGAAGGCTTCTTCGAGTGTGACATCGATGGCCACTTCGATATCCTGTCCACGCTGTGGGCCGCCGGCGCGTCGTCCACCGCCGGCGAATTGGTCACCAAAGAAGGTTGAGAACAGGTCTTCGAATCCGCCAAAGCCCTGCTGACCGCCGCCGCCTCCGCCCATCCCGGGCATCGAATGGCCAAAGCGGTCATACTGCGCCCGCTTTTGCTGATCTGAGAGGACTTCGTATGCTTCAGCGACTTCCTTGAATTTTTCCTCGGCGGATGCATCCCCGGGGTTGACATCGGGGTGGTACGTTCGCGCGAGCTTCCGGTAAGCCGACTTAATTTCATCCTGGCCGGCGCTTCTGCCGACACCAAGCACATCGTAGTAGTCGCGTTT
>JACCDI010612794.1_pt1 | contig 15162 bp, 12 predicted proteins | sample 7442791 | NCBI WGS metagenome assembly JACCDI01 (sample SAMN15323434, study PRJNA562643) | freshwater metagenome | isolation source: river surface water | place: USA:Blue River Watershed | collected 2017-08-15 | reverse complement strand
TGCGAAAAACAATTTTAGCCCTATATTTGCACCGCTTTAAAAGTGAAATACACTTTCCTCCTTAGCTCAGTTGGTTAGAGCATCTGACTGTTAATCAGAGGGTCCTTGGTTCGAGCCCAAGAGGGGGAGCGAGAAAGGGTTTAACGGATTTTTTCGTTAAACCTTTTTTCATTTTACCTTGTAACCCCCTGTTAATACTGGCTATCTCACTTAAGATTGGATTCAAATTTGCGGTTCGAACTTTTTTATTTTCGAATTGAATATTTTTTTCAAATATCGAACCAATTATCTTCCGTTTTTGCTCTAAATCAGAGTTATTGTATTGAATATCAATATTTATAAACTTTTTTGTGGCTCTGCTGTACAAATCAAGTAGCATTTTATTGTCTTCTGAAGATATTTCTTTGGATTTAAGATCGGCAAGTAAATTTTCATACCGTTCTTTTGCAGATTCATAACCTGATTTATCTATGTCACCATCAATGTATAAATCTTGAACTTTGACCAACTTATCTTCTATTGATTTTACATTTTCATGGTGTTTGGGTCCTAAAACTTTTCGATTTGTATCTTCTAATAATTTTTCTTTGATGATTTCAAAATACAATTCTTGGAATTGCTTATCAAAAGACAAATCTGCTAAAAAGGCAGTTACTTGCTGGTGTACTTCCTCAGATGTATATCTCCCTTTACAAGGGCTTACACAATGGTAATAGCTGTAGTATTGTGTTCTTCCTTTTGATGTGCTAGCCCTCATTTGTTTGTTGCAAATTGGACAATGTAAAAACCCTTTCAAAGGAAAGTTATCATTGTAAACTTTTGGTGCTTTCTGTTTTCCCCTTTTTCTGTTATTCATTACTTGCTGTACTTTGTCAAATAATGCTTTGGTTATTATAGGCTCGTGAATTCCATTAACAATTGTTTCTTTCTCGTCTTTATATGCTTTTATAAATACTCCTCCGTAATACAAATGATTGTTTAAGATGTTTGCAAAAGCGGTTTTACTTGACTTAAATCCCTTTTCTTTCAACTTGTAAAAGACCTCATTGCGCTGGTAATTCCCTGTTGCCATGAGTTCAAAGGCTTCTTGAACGAATCTTGCATCTTCATTTGGAATTAAAATAGGCTTTTTAGCCGCATCTTTTCCATTATCATACCCTTTGGGTGCATAACCCACATATCGTCCTTCTTTGAAGGCTCTTCTCATCCCAGAAATAACATTGAGAGAACGTCGCTGATTCTCCACCTCTGGCATTGAGAGATAAACAGCCAACATCAATCCTTGTTCTGGAATGGATAAGTCCAATGGTTGTTCAATCGCATTTACTTGGATAGCTAATTCATTGAACACGCCAATCATTTGATAGGATTCAGCAGTATTTCTTGAAAACCTATCCCATTTGATGAAAAGTAATTGGTGTATTTCTTTTTTGTTCTTTTTACAAAACTCTAATAGTTTTTTAAATTCAGGACGCTTGAATGTTTTAGCAGAATAATCTTCTCTAAATATGCGCAACACATTGAAATTATTGTTTTGGCAATAAGTAATCAACTTCTGCTCTTGGTCTCTGAGTGAATATCCTCTTCCTGCTTGCTCATCGGTAGACACCCTAACGTAAAGTATGATATTTTTCATTTTTGATTTCTTTTTTAAGATTATTAATTGTACAACTTGCAAGCATTTCAGCCAAGGCGATAATTTCTTGTATTTGACTTTCTGTTAATTCTTTGTTTTTGTTTAAAATTTGTTTTGCTCTTTCTAATTCCATTTTGACTCTCGGACAAAAAGAAGTAGGACATACTTGTTTTTGTTATAAGTCGATTTTGTGCTAGGGGATACCTAGGACGTATTTAATTATTTTCTCTTTGTGTATTTTTAATCACTAGATGCTTATCATTGCGGTAGATTACTTCTACCTTTTCGTATTGTTTTAAACCCAATATTTTTCTTATTTCTTTAGCACTGTCTCCCTTTACATCTACTTCCTTTGTTATATCAAAAGTAATACGCTCTGAATCGTATTTGATAACGTTTATCTTTTTACAAGAATCATCATTTAAGGCTTTGAGTAATTTCTTTTCATGGGAATTAAACAATCCAAAAGAAACACAATACTTCTCGAAAGATTCATCTTCAAACAATTGACTTACTAATGGCACAATTGGAATATTAATTAGTGTATTGTTTGAAAGAAGTGTAGCATATTCTTTATACAACTCTTCTTTTTTTTCTATCGTTGCATTACAATTATTTTGCGCAATAAAAAAGTCTAATTCAGATGTTTTTGTTTCTTTGATGATAACAATTGAAACTGCTTTTTTTAATAGTAAAACATCAGTTAGTAAACTTCCAATGTACCTAAAGGCAATAATAGATTCTTCATCAATTATATTTTCTAAAAAACTATCCATGTTTTTCTCTGACAATTGTTTCTTAATAGCACCATGAAGCTCTAGTGGAATTGTTTCTAAAAAGGTATCAATAATTTCTTCAAAAGTAGGCGCCCCTACTTTGTTCTCATCTACTTGTACTATTGTGAAAAGAAACTTTTTTAGTTCCAAAATTGTTTTTAAGTCGATGTTTAAATTACGAAGTTCTTTTATGATAAGAACCCAAAGTGCTTCAAAAGCATTTAGGAACACCTTTCTTCTTTGAACAGCTATATTTTCCTCATTTGGATTAGACTCCTTTTCGTTTAGCAAACCTTCTTGTTTCCAATTGAAATATACCCTTGGATGAACATCTAAAGGTTTTAAAGGAATTTTCTTTTCCGTTAGTAATGGGTAATAGTTTAGTATGGATATCATTATTGATAAATTTGATTACTCAAAAGTAATAAAAAAAATATCAAATCCTAAAATTAACGTAAAAATAGTAAAAAATATATAAAAAGGAAAGAACTTGTTTATACCCCGAATATAAATCGGTTATAGAATACTTTGAGAATCCGAAGAAGCTATTTTGCAATACCAGTTGTAAATACCGTTTTCATTATTTATTCGAAAAAGAAGAAAAAAACGAGGTATATGAATTTGAAAAGGCATTAAAAACCAATTACGAATTAGCGATACATTTCTTTAACCAAAACATATTTGAAGTAGATGCCAAAGTAGCAAAAGCACTCGGATTCAAAAGAAATGTTTACATGGGTATCAAACAATTTTCACCAAGTGAAAAATTGTATCATTCGTTAAAAAGAATTAAAGACATTTTCTTTTTATAAGACATTGAGAAAGACCTAATTCTTTTTTACAAATACAATGAGGTAAACTAAGCTGTTATTTTGTTTTGATTATTGTTTTTTTCAGTTGGTTTCTACTATTAGAATTTCATTACAAAATCAATATAAATTCCTATACTAAAAACGCACAACAACTCTTAAAAAAACACACACACTATTATCATTAATCTAAAAAACAAAAAAACATTAGGTAGAAGTAATAGAGTTTGTTTGGTTTGCTTCTACTTCTTTATTGCATTAAAACAAGCGATGCTTTTTTTTAAAGAAATGACAAAGAAGAAGAAAAGGAAATGCAAAAGAAAAGTATTACAAAAACCTAATGAATTCATTAGTAAAATGGCTAAAATAAAAGCCTTTAGAAACACTCTATGATAACGAAAAGAAAGAAAGCGTTTTTCAACGATTATTAGCTATTTGTTTTTTTTAGAAATTTCTTTGGATTTTTGATTGAAAAAATGGTGTTCAAATAGTAGTCGAAACGGTTTTTTTACCCTCAGTCTTCAGGCAACGTGCTTTTTGCTTAAAAAAAATTATTATTTATAATAATTTTTTTTAAGCAACTAATTTGAAGCTATTTTTGGCTGAAATCGAAGCGAAATACTAAACAGTAACTACTGCCTATTTTTCCTTTAAACATTTGGAATTTGCTTTTTTTAGCTGCTAAAGTAGTCAACTATTTACTCTCCAATTGCTGAATTTTATCTTCAAGCATCTTGATATATTTCTGGGTATAATCATCTACTTTATTAAGGTTATTGGTAATGTTACTTTCTTTACTACCTAACCCTTGTACTTGTTGATTATTAGAAATATTGAAAATATTAGTTACATCAAAATTAAGTATGTCCGAAGCAGATACCCCAAGAACTTCACTTATCTTTTGAAGCTTAGTAATTGTCAAGTCGATTTCTCCCCTTTCAATCTTACTGTAGCCACTAACCGACATTTCAAGTTCTGATGCAACTACCTCTCTAGTTAAGCCTTTTAACTCTCTATATTTCTTAATGTTGGCCGAGATGATTTTGATATCCATAGTCTTATAAATGTTTTAATCCACCTCAAAAGTAGCATAAAATCCTAAATTAGGAAAAAATACAACTAATAAATTACACTTAAATTAATCAATTCTGTTAAAATTGTAAGATTGTACTTAGTAGTTAATCAAAAATTTCAAATCACAAATTTATAAACCCAAAACACTATCTGCTATTATGAAAAAAATAGTATTATTCACCATCCTTTTTTTTAATTTCTCATACTCTCAAACAACTAAGACCGAGTTGATAAATGAAATTGAAAATTATAAAAAATCGAAGCTATTAAATTTTCAATTTGACACAAATTTTAAAGAATTATTTGATGCTATTTCAATAATGGGTAATCAATATTTTGGTTCACCTGTGAGAGAATCTGAATCAAGAGGATACTTTGAGTTTAAAAAAGAATCGGATTCAGAAAGGGAATACATAATGATTGAAATTAGAGGTGAAAATAAACCTTATAGACTATCTATAAACTACAAAATAGAGAAAAGAGCAACATTATATAAAACACAAGGTACATTAGGGCAACCTGATTTCAAACTTATTACTGAAAAAGGAGGATGGGAAGAAAAACCAACGAACAGTGAGAGTATTAATGTAAATATTAATTTGAGGGTCTTCAAGGTTTTATATAAAGAATTTACACTACCAATTGAACTTGAAAATAAAATTCAAGAATTTAATTTAAATCAAAAACGAGATAAGAAAAAAGTACTACAAGGAATTGATTTTGAAATGTAAAAGTGCTATGAAATCAGTAGAACAATTGAACAAAGAAAAGGACAATAAAAAATTCAAGCCTCACAATTTGCCTATCCATGAATATATTAATATGCCTCCTTTTGACTCGGATGTGTTTGACGAATTTTGGGTGCATTATATACAAAATAATGGCGAAATATTAGAAAAATATCGTTCTAACTTACATCCTCAAATTTATGTCGTTTTTAAAATTGTAGAACCATATTTTACTTACGAATTTTTTCCTATTGAATTATTTAATCAATTAAATAGTTGCAAATCCCAGTGATATTTACCTCCTATTCCAATTAAAAGTGACCACCACTTTCCAATCTAAATTGACCACCTAAATTTTAAAAGACAATGAAATATCCATCAACATTAAAATACCTTTTCCTATTTGGGCTCTTTTATACTTCATCTGTTGCTCAAGTTAAACAGATTACATTACCATCAAGTATTGTAAAACAGTCTTCAGTAATTAAAAAAACGCAACAGGAAATAGTTATAATTACTCCAGATGAAGAAGGAGAAAGTAACTTAGAATCTAACTATACTTTTGATTCAGAAGGAGGTACAACTGTAATAAAATTCACAGAATCAAGTGCTACAACTGCCAATGATTTTTTTACTGCTTTTTCAAGCAAGTTACAAATAACTCCCAACGATACTTTTAGGTTGTTAAAAACAGAGCAGGATGACATTGGCTTTACACATTACCGATTTCAGCAGCAGTTCAAAGGGATTCCTTTGGATGGAGTTCAATTCTTATTGCATGAAAAAAATGGAAGATTAACATCCGCAAATGGAAATTTCTTTTCAGGTCTTGATATAAATACTACAGCTTACATTTCAAAACAAGAAGCAATTCAAAAAGCAATTGATTTTACTGGCGCTGAAAAATATTTGTGGAACAACCCAAAAGAAGAGCAATTTTTAAAAACCATTAAAAAAGATATAAATGCAACTTACTATCCTAATGCAGAACTTGTAATAGCCCCAACTAATGGAATATATGCTAAAGAAAACTTTAGATTGTGTTACAAAGTCAATATATTTTCTGAAATTCCTTATGACAACGTTGATGTTTATATAGATGCTCTAACTGGTGAAACAATCAATAAGATAAGTAAAATTGCTCATGCTGATGTTACAGGAACTGCAAATACTTTGTATAGTGGCACAAAGACTATTTCTATGGAGAATAATGCTGGAACATATCGATTAAGAGAAACCTCAAGACCTATTCAAACCTTTAATATGAGAAATAGCTCTAATTATTCTGATGCAGTTGATTTTACAAATACTTCAAATAATTGGACAACAAAAGAAATGGTATTAACTTCTATTACTATTTCATCAGTAAACAATAATTGGATTGATGCTCTCTATGACACATCAATTAGTAGTAGACCAGATATTTATATTCAAGTTAAAGACGCAAATAATAATGTTATTTGGTCAACAATGAATAAAATTCTTAATGAGGCATTTACATTTCCAATAACAATAAAATCAAGTATTTATTTACCTCAAAATTCTCAATATACTTTGAACATATATGATTATGATAGTCCAACTTCGAGTCAGTTATTAGGGAGTTTTAATATCAATCCAACCACAGGAAATAGTTTGTATTCCTCAAACGGGACATCTGGTTCGATTTTTATAGATGCAAAAAATAGTCCTGGATTGGATGCTCATTGGGGAGCTGAAACAGTTTTTGATTATTTTAAAAATAAACATAACAGAAACAGTTTTGATAATTCAGGAGGTACAATTTTCAGTCTTGTTCATGCTAATTTAATAAGTGAAAGTAATATTGCCAACAATAATGCAGGTTGGAATGGGATTAGTATGAATTATGGTGATGGCGATAGTGAAGAAGGTCCTCAATCTGCCTTAGATGTTTGTGGACACGAATTAACTCATGCAGTTATACAATATTCTTCTGATTTAATTTATCAAGCTGAATCAGGGGCGTTAAATGAATCTTTTGCAGATATATTTGGAACAGCAATTGAGTTTTATGATTCCCCTTTAGCAAATTATACAATTAGTGAAAAAACTTTCTTTCAGTCAGGGGGATTTACTCGTTCATTAAAAGAACCAAAACTTAAAAGTCAACCTAATACTTATGAAAGTCCTCTAACCAATGGATATTGGAAAAACCCAAAGGAAATTAATTATGACTCTGGCGGAGTACATATAAATAGTGGAGTTCAAAATTATTGGTTTTATTTATTATGTGAAGGAGGCACAAATACTAATGATTTAGGAAATAACTATTCTGTTTCGGCAATCGGAATTGAAAAATCAGCTAAAATTGCTTATCGAAATCTCGTATATTATCTAACTCCAAATTCTACATATAAAAGTGCGTATTTAGGTTCATTAATTGCGGTAGAAGATTTGTATCCAACAATTAATGGTGTTTATTCTCAAGAATATAATTCTGTCCGACAAGCTTGGTTTGCAGTGGGTGTTGGAAGTAACCCTGCTTTATCTTGTGAAGGCATCACAGATTTAACTGCTCAAAATGGTACATTTACTGACGGTAGTGGTACATTAAACTATAATAATAATGCCAATTGTAAATGGGTTATTGCTCCTGCTGGTGCAACTAAAATAAATTTAAATTTTACAGCATTTAATACCCAATCAAATATTGATAAAGTATATGTGTATAATGGTCCTGATGATACTTATCCATTATTAGCCACTTGGTGGGGCAATACATTACCTTCAACAATTAGTACAACTAATGGAGTTGGAGCTATGTGCATTAAATTTGTAACAGATGCTACTATAAATCTTAGTGGTTGGTCAGCGGATTATACCTCTACAATCGTTACCCCAACCTGTTCAGGAATAACCTCTTTAACAACTCCAACAGGTTCTTTTGATGATGGTTCAGGAGCGTTAAACTACACAAATAATCAACAATGTTATTGGTATATTGCACCACCCTGCGCTACCAGTGTTACTATGAATTTTTCAGCCTTTAATACTGAATCAAATTATGACTGGGTTGTTGTATATGATAGTTTAAACGGAACTAATTTACTTGGAATATTCTCTGGTACTACTATTCCTAATAGTATAACATCTTCAACTGGGCAAATGGTAGTTTATTTTAAATCAGATTTCGGTACAGTAACTCAAGGGTTTAACGCTAATTACACCTCGATAGGTTCTTCGTATTGTACAGGAGTTACTGTACTAAATAGTTCAGATACAGGTGAAATATCAGATGGCAGTGGAGCAAACAAATATTGTAATAATATGAATTGCTCTTGGTTAATTCAACCCCCTCAAGCTCAAAAAGTAACATTTAACTTTACATCATTTAATTTACAAAATGCTTCTGCAGATGGTAGAACCATTTATGATGCTGTTGAAATTTATGATGGAATAAATGATAGTGCTCCGTTATTGGGAAGATTCACAGGCTCAACTGTTCCAAATGCAGTAACGTCAACTGGAAGTAGTTTGTTTATTAAATTTTATACGGACTATGAAATAAATTTTCAAGGCTGGTCTGGATATTATACTTCTACACAAATACCTTATTGTAATGGTGTAGCAACTACTCTAACCACTGCAACTGGAACATTTTCAGATGGAAGTGGAACGGATAAATATGCTAACAATGCAAATTGTGCTTGGCTCATTCAACCTACCAATGCCAAAACGGTTACTTTAAATTTTACAGCATTTGATACGGAGTTAAATAAAGATGGAGTGATTGTTTTTGACGGAAGCAATAATACAGCTCCTGTTTTAGGAATATTTTCGGGGAACACATTACCACCATCTGTAACTTCAACAACAGGTAGTATGTATATCGAGTTTTTATCTAACGAGGCATTAAGATCGAATGGTTGGACTGCAAATTACACTTCAACAAAACCAAGTATTTATAATTTAGCATCTACTAATTTCAAAATACAAGTAGAATCTAATAGTTGCATTGGTAAGAAAACGGGTAAAATATCCGCTACCATAACTAATACCAATTATGCGTATCAAGTTACTGTCACAGGGGTTAATAGTTATACTAACAGTCAAACAGTTCCTGTTGGTACAGCTACTTGGAACATTACAGGATTGGAGAAAGGGAAATACACTATTTGCTTTGCCATAGCCTCCGAACCAACTCAAAAACAATGCTTTGATATTGAGGTTACCGAACCTGACCCTCTAAGCGTTTATGCTAAAGTTGATAATTCAACTGGAATTATCAATTTAGCTATGTTAGGAGCTAAAAATTACAATGTAAATGTTAATGGCAAAACGACTACTGTGAGCGATAACAACTTTAGTACAGTACTTCCTACTGGACTTAATACAATTAGTGTTACCACTGACAAAGATTGTCAGGGTATTTATCAGCAAGAAATTTTTATTTCGGAAAAAGCCTTTATTTATCCAAATCCAACCTTTGGTGTGTTGCATATTTTCGTTGGAGGCACAGAAGAAAGTATAACTATGAACTTAAATAATTTGTCAGGAGCAACTATCAAGAAAATGAACCTTACTATAGGAGAAACAAGAGAAGTTGCCGTTGATTTAATTGGTGTTCCACAAGGAAGTTACATCATCACTCTTAATTCAAAAACAGTAAGTCAATCCTTTAAAGTAATCAAACTATGATACAATATAAACTGAAATACGGCTATTTGATTTTACTTTCTGCATTAGTACTTAGCTGTGGTGGTTCTGGCAATGAACCAATCACTCCTGAGATTAAAGCCCCTGAAGTAGTGAGCTTAAATCTTCCATCAAACAATACAATTTGCGAAGATGGAATAAATGTTGCAACCTCTACCAGTGATGTTGTATTTACTTGGGCTGTAGCGAGTAATGCTGACAGCTATGAGTTATCAATCACCAATTTAGTTACTAATGCAGTAACTACAAAAACGATTGCTCACCCAATAGCAACTGCTACGGTTAATTTGACACGTGGACAGCCTTATAAATGGCAAATAACTTCAAAGAGCACTAAGACAACTAAAACAGGAGTTTCTCCGTCTAATAAGTTTTATTTGGCAGGAGCAGGTATTACCAGTTACGCTCCGTTTCCTGCAACGATAACAGCCCCTACTTTTGGAGCAAGTGTTACTCCAGTAAGCAACAAAATAACTTTATCGTGGACTGGTTCAGACCCTGATAGCTCGATTCTAACTTATGAAGTTTTCATTGATACTGATGAGGCGAAAGTGAGAAGTTATACTACTCCAATTAGTTCTTCTACAAACAGCTATAGCGCAACTGTTGAAAGCAATAAAACCTATTTCTGGTGTGTAAAGACCAGTGATGGTAGAAACATAAGTTACTCGTTGATTCACAACTTTAAAACTAATTAGAAAATAGTAAAATATCAATTAATAATCGTCAAAAAACTTAATCAAAAATGAAATTAAAACACATTATTTTAACTCTGACATCAATTTTTATTGTTGGATGTTCGTCTAACGATTCAAATCCTATAGTTGTTCCTGTAGCTCCAACTAATTTAGCTGGAAACCTTGCCAGTAATCAAATAGTATTGACTTGGACAGATAATTCAACTAATGAAACAGGATTTACCATTGAAAGAAAAACAGGTACTGGAAACTACTCCCAATTGATTTCACTTTCTTCAAATGTAACAACTTATACCGATGCAAGTGTTTCAACAGGTAGTTCTTATACTTACAGAGTTTATGCTTTAAATTCAGCAGGTAATTCAGCAACATATTCCAATGAAGTTTCAATATCGATACCTGTTCCAGTAACTATTCCCGTATTAACAACTATAGCTACTTCCTCTTTAACTTCTACAGGAGTTGTTACTGGAGGAAATATCTCATCAGATGGAGGGGGAACTATCACATCAAGAGGAGTTGTTTGGGGAACTTCTGCTAATCCTACTATTTCACTTACAACCAAAACAACTGACGGTACAGGTTCGGGAAGCTTCACAAGTACTGTAACTGGATTAATAGGAAATACACAATATTACATTAGGTCTTACGCTACCAATAGTGCAGGGACAAGTTATGGAAATGAAATTAGTTTTACTACGTTGCCAACGATAGGGCAAACCTATCAAGGCGGGGTAATTGCTTATATTTTGCAAGCTGGTGACCCAGGATATGTGGCAGGAGAATTTCACGGAATTATTTCTGCAACAGCAGACCAAGTGATAAATATTACTTGGAGTAATGGTGGTAGTAATGTATCTACTGGAGCTACAGGTACAGCTTTAGGAACAGGAAATTCAAACACAAATACAGCTGTCAATGTATATGGAAGTGGAAGTTATGCGGCTAAACTATGTTATGATTTAGTATTAAATGGTTACAGTGACTGGTATTTACCGAGTAGAGATGAGATGAGTAAGATGATTTTGAACAAAACTGCCATTGGAGGATTTTCAAGTGCTAACTACTGGAGTTCAAGCGAATATTCAGGCTTAAATGCTTATTATTCAAATTTCACAAGTGGAAGTGCGAATTTAACTGGGGCTAAAAATACAGTAGCGAACGTTCGAGCAGCGAGGTCATTTTAAATCAAATACATTCTAACAAAAATGTAAGCCAAATAATCGAACGATTGTTTGGCTTATATTTTTTGTGTTAGAGATTGGCTTTTATGAATGCAAGCGTAAAGTAAGAAAAGTTTTTCTGTGTGGTTAAGTAGTGTTATAGTTGGAGAACTAAATTGTCAACTTAGCTCTGAAATTGAATAGAAGCACAGAGGTTTAAACAAGAACTGAACCCGCTTTTTGCCATACGTCTGTCATAAATCCGCATTCTTTTTAGTTAAATTCTTGTTTAATAAATGTCAGCCCATTTTTTTTCATTGTTCTATAGTTATCTGTTAATTCAATCCAAGGTAAAGTTTCATATATAAAAAGCCAATATCTGTCAAAATCGTCTCTTTTTAAAGTCTTGGACAGGTCTTTATATTCTTTAAGATATGCTTTTTTATTGTGCTTCTTATCATGTAAATATGAAATCATTAAAAAGATGCAGTCCAAAGAGTTTATAGAATCTTGTTTAATAGTTAATATTTCAATATCGAAATCATATTTAATTGCCCAATATATTGAGTAAGAGCAGGCTTCGTAAATTTTCTTTCTAAGTCCTAATGTGTAAATGTCTTGTGCTATTCTTTTTATTATGCTTTTGTCAATTTTGTGTGGTTCAAATACTTTTGGTTCAAGAAGATTTATTAAGTATGGATAAAGTAAAACTAAATGATGTATTTGCTTTATGTAGTAGTCTTTTGCGTTTGTATCTAAATGTTTATTAGAAAGAATTTTTATGGCATAATTTAATATTGAAGAATCAGAATCTTCATCCAACATTAGTTCAATTGCAAAGTCAATAAAGCCTTTTAATTCTTTAACTCTAATTGCTTCTTTAAAATTTACTGTATAAGTGTTAGTAAAATTAAAATGGTTCAATTTAGTAACCCAATTCTTCACACTTGCCAACGGTAAAGGAATTATTTTTGACTTTTTACTATTAAGTGTTAATTCATATTTTTTCAGTTCTTCTGATAAACTCAAAAAGAATCTGTCCGCTTCTTCGTATGTGTCAACATAACAAGTATAATCATCTATATTTCTTATGTATTTAAAACTTTGTTGCGTTAGTTCGTTATCAACAGCTACGAGTATAATTTCTGAAATTAGATTTGAAGAGTGGGGCCCAATTAAAACTCCATTTGTTTCCCCATGCTTTAAATTACGTGTGTTGAAATCAATTTGATTAAACCATTCGTGTTTGTCTGTTGGTTTTGATTTTGACTTGGATAAACTTTTACCTACTAATGCCCAAGAAATGGAATGACTATAAACACTTGGAAAACAATTTGAAATATCAGCCAATGCAACATATTTACTTTTAATTACTATATCTTGCTCAGGGTCTCCGTCCTTCGAAAAATTTTTGTAGTTCATTTCAAAAAGTTCAGGTTTGTTTTCAAACTTTCTTAAATGGATTCTACTTATTTTGAAAGAATCATTTATTGTCTTGTCATTAAAGTAACTCTGTAATTTAGTCCAATTGTCCGCTAAACAATTTGCTTGATTTGAGTATGCAAAAGGTTCAGGAATTGCCATTGGTCTTGGAATATTAATATTCCGCATACTTGAATATCTGATATAATCTTTGGGTTTTTCGTTTATTGGAAAATTAAGTGTTTTGGTAAATGCTAAAAACTCAACACTAGTCAAAAAGTTAGGTATTTTTTCTGCAAAAAGTCCATAACCAACCAAACCGTCATATAAGTCAGTATCTGAAATCTCATTTTTGTATTCAATGTATTTTCTCATTTCTCATTTGTTGATAAGTGTTGTCTTTTGGATGAGGCATAACACCTGATATATGCATTGTGTTAATCTAAAATTAAAAACATTAGTTTATCGTATTTATCTCTAATGCTCCATTTATAATAATTTACTTTTTCAAAATTGCGCTTAATTTTCAGATGAATTTTACGGTTATATTAAGAATTGTATTATGTTTTTTAGTTTATATGACAAGAACAATTACATTGTGTTTGACTTTGTTTTTTATCTGTTTAAAGAAATCAAGATAATCGAGTTCTAAAATGTCGAGTAATTGAAAAAACAAATCTGATGTTAGTACAGCTTATTTAAATTTATATTTCTAGGTAATCGTATTAATTTGGATTTTCAGTCACTTTATTTGTTATTCTTATGTTCTAGATTATTTGTTCACATTTTTATTATATAAACAAGAATTAAAAATATATGCTGACGTTATTTTTAATAAATATTCCAATTTGATTTGATCCAATTTTTCACTTCTATTTGCATTACGATATTAGAAGGTAATCTTTCATGAATCATTTTTTCGATTTTTTGGCAATCTTTAACTTGACTTAAATCCCACCCATTTGCTAGGGTATTTATAAGATACAGAACTTCATATCCTTCATTTCTGTTGAACCTAGTACTATCTGGATTTCCAGTTACTTTTGGATTGTCGTTTGGATAAGCGGTCCATTGATATCCATTATAAGTCATATCTGTCTTATTAAATAATGGCATAATTTTATTTCTTTAATTCTTCCTACTCTTTGTTCCAGTTTTCGGATTCCCTGTTTGAATTTTACATACTAATTATATTAATGCACGATCAAAGGAGATAGTACATTAGAATAATAACAAACGTGTTATTTTGTTTTTAGACGGGAAAATTAGGCAGTTTGTTGGGAATAATTTTACGGTTTTCCGCACAATTGCATGTAGTGGTCAACAAAAAATGTAGAATGCTAAGCAAATTGCTTGTTACAGTTGAGGACAATAGGTGTAGTTCATCTTGAATTTGGGTTTCAATGATTTGGATTTATTTTTCAAAATTTCGAATTTTTGAGTTGAAATTTTGGGATTCCATTCTAATAGGTATTATTTAAAAAAAATTACGATTCCTGCTTTTTCAGCATTATTGAGGAGGTCGATGTCGGTGCCTTTTTTGAAAAGGAGTTGTTTTTTCAAATTGTTTTTTCTTTTTTCGATAGTACTTAGGGAAAGAGGAATGAAATTAGGAAGGTCTTTTGTCATTACCCCTTTTGCAAGTAGTTCTAGGATTTTTTTGTCGTGCTTGTCCCAATCGAAATTTTGTACTGGGGTTTTGTTTTGTGCGTCAACTATGGTTTGACTATAATACAATTGGTTGTTATGGATATCTTCTAGTATTTTGGAAATAATGCCAAAATTAATATCGCTTTTGGCAATAAAAACTTGGGGCTGTATTCTTCTAATTATACTATCTACCCAAGCGGGTTCGTTGTACATGGAGATGATGATGATTTTGCATTTTGGAAAATAATCTTGAATCAGAGCCGCCACATCATCCCCAGAGAATAACTCTTTTTCTTCGTAGGGAGGAAGACTAATATCAATAAATTCCATATCCATAATATTTCCGCTGTTTTTGAATTCAGCAATGATTTCGTAGGCTTGTTTACAGTCGTATGCCAGGTGTGTAAGTCTTCAAACTAATTTGAACTTTTCCTAAGAGAGTATTTAGTTAATAATTCAAAGATAAATGTTAGTTTTGATTTTTTGTTAATTTTATTTTTTGGTACTCATTTCTACGGTTAATAATAGC
>JACCDI012091259.1_pt1 | contig 15164 bp, 18 predicted proteins | sample 7442791 | NCBI WGS metagenome assembly JACCDI01 (sample SAMN15323434, study PRJNA562643) | freshwater metagenome | isolation source: river surface water | place: USA:Blue River Watershed | collected 2017-08-15 | reverse complement strand
GGCAAGGATCGCGCAGACCGCGTGGCATTGGGTGCAGCAGCGACGTGCCTCGGCCGCGCCGCCGCTTCCTCCGACCCCCACCCGGACTACCAGGCTTCACTGAGCAACGCGCCAACAAGGAGGAAACATGAAACAAGTCATTCAATGGGCCGGCGTACTGGCACTGGGTCTAGCGCTCGTCGGCTGCAACACCATGCGCGGCTTCGGCAAGGATGTGCAGCGCGGCGGGGAGAAGGTCGAGGGCGCCGCAACGGACACCCAGAAAAAGATGTGACGCAGGCTACATCGCCACCGGCGCCGATATCCGACAGGCGCCGGTGGCGATTTCCGTCAGCGGCGGCACCTGCAGCCGCACCCACATAGCACCCGCATCGTCCGCTGCCGACGGCAGCGCCGTCCTGCCGAGCAACTGCCCGCAATCAGGCAGCGTATCTGCCTGGTAGCGGTACACCGCGATGCGCAGGTCGGTATCGGCGTTTTCCTTCGCGTGCAGCGCCAGCCACTGCATGGCGCCGCTACCGAGCAAGGCCAGCAGCAGCATCGCCCAGAATGCGGGACGCACCTCCTCCGCCTTCTTTTGCGCCCCAGCCATCATTGCACCAGCCCGCTAGGCTCGCCGCCGACTGACAGCGGCCGCAATGCCTCCGACTTCGGCTGGCGCGCCAGCACCGCGCGGTAGATGGCATTCAGTTGCAGCGCGACCCGCTCCCACGTGAAATGCCGCTGTGCGCGGCGCAAGCCGGTCCACCCCATGCGCTCGGCCAGCGCGGAATCGCGCTGCAGCTGCGCCAGCCTTTGCGCGAGTGCCTCCGGGTCATGCGGCGGCACGAGGAAGCCGGTCTTCTGGTGCAGCACCGTGCTGCGTATGCCGCCGACCGCGCTGCCGATGACGGGCGTCGCGCAGGCCATCGCTTCGAGCGGCGTGATGCCGAAGGGCTCATACCACGGCGTGGTCACGAACACGTCGGCGGCGCTGTAATACTCGCGCAGTCGCTGCCGCGGCTGCGCGCCGGTGAATCGCACCTGCTCGCCGAGGCCGAGCCGGTGCGCGATCCCGGCCAGCCGCCGGATCTCGGCGCTGGCCATCGGATCGGCGCGCGCGGCCTCGCCGCCGACCACCAGCAGCTGGCCGGACACGCCGTGCGCGTCGCGCAGCACGGCCATCGCCTGCAACACGTTGTCGACGCCCTTGCGCGGCACCATGCGCCCCAGTTGCAGCACGATGAACTCGCGCTCGGGCAATCCCAACCGCGTGCGCGCGGTGTCGCGCACCGGCCAGAACTCGTCCGGATCAAAGCCGCAGGGCACGATGGCAAGCCGGGCCGGCGCGCCGTCATACAGCTCGAGCATGTCGCGCTGGTCCTGCTCGCACTCGGCGATCACGCAATCGGCATCGCGCATCAGCGACTCCTCGATAACGAAGCGGGCGTCAGGAAAGCCGTCGGCCTGGCCCTGGCACAATCTTCGCACGCGCCCCAGCGCATGGAAGGTGATGACAAAGGGCAGTCCGGTCAGCCGCTTGAGCTGCTGCGCCACCATGCCCGACATGAAGAAATTCGCATGGGCCAGCTGGTACGACACGCCGGTGGCGCGCATGAAGCGCAGCATCGCGTGGCCGAAATCGGCCATGTAGGGCAAGAGGCTTTCCTTCGACAGCACGCAGGGCGGTCCGGCATCGACATGGATGACGCGCACCCCGGCGCGCCACTCGATCACCTGCGGCTGAAGCGGGTCTTCGCGCCGCGTGTAGACATCGACCAGGCAGCCCAGCCGTGCAAGCTCGCGCGCAAGATGGGCCACGTACACGTTCTGCCCGCCGCTGTCCGTCCCCCCGGGCAACGCCAGCGGCGACGCGTGCTCGCTGATGAAGGCGATTCTTTGCATCGGTGATCCCTGCTCAACACAGTCGATCCTGTGTTGCAAGCGCCGTACCTGCGCCGCTGCATCGCATTTGCCGCGCGCGGCGAGATCCATCCGTGCAATTCCTTCCTTGCGATGTAAAACGTGCAAGCACGGGCTTCCCCCGCCGCAAGTGCGGCGGCGCGGCGCCGAACCATTCGCGCGCGATGCCGTCAGAAATCATTTGCACCCTCGCCTGTCCGTCATGGCCGCTGCGGATCCTGTCTCGCTGTCGATCCGGCGAGAAGTGTGGCAACTGATCGCCAGCTTCCGCTGGCGGGTCGGCATCGCGCTGCTGTTGCTGGTCATCGCCAAGCTCGCCAATGTGGCGGTGCCGCTGGTGCTCAAAAACATTGTCGACACGCTGTCGCGCCCGGAGCAGCTGGCCTTGCTGCCGGCGCTGCTGCTGACCGGCTACGCGCTGCTGCGCTTTGCCAGCACGCTGTTCAATGAATGGCGCGATCTCGTGTTTTCACGCGTCACGCAGGTCGCCGTCGCGCGCTTCGCGCGCAAGATCTTCGCCCACCTGCACAGCCTCGGGCCCCGCTTCCACGCGCGCCGCCGCATCGGCGGGCTGCTGCCCGAGATCGACCGTGGCACCGCCGGCCTGTCCTTCCTGCTCGGCGTGGGGCTGTTCACGCTGGTGCCGACGCTGGTCGAGATCTCGCTGGTGCTGATGGTGATGTTCACGCGCTATAGTGGCTGGTACACGCTGATCATCTCGCTGACCTTCTTCGCGTACACTGGCTTCACGCTGCATTTCACCGCGCGCCGCGCGATCCACCAGCGCCGCGTGAACCGTCTGGACAGCGACGCGAAAGGCCGGCTGGCCGACAGCCTGATCAATGCCGAGACGGTGCGCACCTTCACCAACGAGGCGCTCGAGGTGCGCCGCTTCGACGGCATCATGCATGACTGGGGCCGGGCCGCGTATGACAACCAGTGGGCGCTGTTCCGGCTGCACGTCGGGCAGAGCGCGCTGATCGCCGTCGGCGTCGCCGCCGTGATGCTGCTGGCCGGCGCTGACGTGCTCGGCCGCCGGCTGACGGTCGGCGACCTGGTGCTGATCAATGCCTTCATGCTGCAGATCTGCCTGCCGCTGAACTCGCTGGGCTTCGTCTATCGCGAAGCGCGCGACGCGCTGATCAACATCGAGAAAATGAGCGCGCTGCTGGCCGAGAAGCCGGAATTCGACGAAAGCGCCGGACTGCCCGACCTCCAGCTGCAGACCGGGCGCGTGGAGTTCCGCCATGTCGGCTTCCACTATGAGCCGCAGCGGCCGGTGCTTGACGACGTCAGCTTCAGCATCCCGGCCGGCAAGACGGTGGCCGTGGTCGGCGGCAGCGGCTCCGGCAAGTCGACGCTGTCGCGGCTGCTGCTGCGCTTCTACGATCCGGTCGAGGGCGCGATCCTGATCGACGGCCAGGACATCCGCGAGGTCAACACGCGCAGCCTGCGCCGGCTGATCGGCATGGTGCCGCAGGACACCAGCCTGTTCAACGACACCATCGCGTACAACATCGGCTATGGCCGGCCCGACGCGACGCCGCAGGACATTGTCGATGCCGCGCGCGCGGCGCATGTGCACGACTTCATACAGTCGATGCCGGAAGGCTACGACACCGAGGTCGGCGAGCGCGGGCTGAAGCTGTCGGGCGGCGAGCGGCAGCGCATCGCGATCGCACGAGCGATGCTGAAGAACCCGCCCATCCTGATCTTCGACGAGGCGACGTCCGCGCTCGACTCGCAATCCGAGCGGGCGATACAGGCCGAGATGGAAAGGCTGTCGCGCAACCGCTCGGTGCTGGTGATTGCGCACCGCCTGTCGACCGTCATACATGCCGACAACATCATCGTGCTCGAGCACGGCCGCATCGTCGAGCAGGGCAGCCATGACAAGCTGATGGAAAAAGGCGGCGCGTACGCGCTACTGTGGCGCCTGCAGCTGCAGGCATCGCCCGCGCACCACGCGCTGCAGTGAGGCAATCTGGTACGGCGATTGCAGCGCGACGCGCATGCGACGATTGAAGATACTCACCTGGCTCACCCACGGCAGTTACCTGTACTACCTGTCACAGGCGCCGCACGATTTCTACCTGATGACGCAGCCGGGACGCCCGCCGGGCTACGGCGGCCGTACCGGCACGCTGCGCTGGGGCGATAACGTGTTCGACCAGCCGGTCGAGAGCGCGGCGGACCGGGCGTTCGACTGCATCCTGTTCCAGGACGATCACCAGTATGTCGAGGACCAGCATCGCTGGCTGTCAGCGGCGCAGCGTGCGCTGCCGAAGATTTACGTCGAGCACGATCCGCCACGCGGACATCCGACCGACACCCGCCACCCGGTCGATGCAAGCGATGTGCTGCTGGTGCATGTGACCCCGTTCAACGCGCTGATGTGGGACAACGGGCGCACGCCGACGACCGTCATCGAGCACGGGGTGATCGATCCGGGTGCGCGCTGGAGCGGCGAGCTCGCGCGCGGCATCACGGTGATCAATCACCTCGAGTCGCGCGGACGCCGGCTGGGCGCGGACATCTTTGCGCTGGCGCGCGAGCAGCTGCCGCTCGACCTGCTCGGCATGGGCAGCCTTGCGCTGGGCGGACTGGGCGAGTTGCCGCTGCACGCGATGCCGGCGCTGTGCGCGCGCTATCGGTTCTTCTTCCATCCGGTGCGCTACACCAGCCTCGGGCTCGGGCTGATCGAGGCGATGATGCTCGGCATGCCGGTCGTGGGACTGGCGACGACGGAAATGCCGAACGTGATCGAAAACGGCATCTCGGGATACATAGCCACCGACCCCGAGCGGCTGCTGGACAGTATGCGCGAACTGCTGAAGCATCACCGCGTCGCGGCGCAACTGGGCGCGCAGGCGCGCGAGCGGGCGCTGCAGAGATATTCGATCGAGCGCTTCGTGCGCGACTGGAACGGCGCGCTGGCCGCCGTGGCCGGGTGAATCAGGAGTAGGTGTAATACACCAGCCGCACCAGCGCAGAATCAAAGTACAGCGCCTGCCACGGTATCACTACCGGCGCCTTGCCGCCCTGCGGCGTGACGACGACGAAGCGCAGCTGGCGGCTGCGCACGTCGACCAGCACCGACTTCACGCGCCCCATCATCTGCCCGGTCGCGGTCACGACCGGGCAGGCGCGCAGCAATTCCGTCGCCGAGGACTGGCCCGCGTTCATGCAGGCGAACCGCCGGCGCTGCGCCTTTGCGGCACCGCTGCCGCCCTCGAAATTTTTCAGCATGAAGCGCTCCCCGATGAGTAGGCTTCGACAAGCCGCCTTGCAACCGAGTTCACGCTTCGCGAGCTGCGTCAGGAGCGTCCGAGGTCGGCCCGCGCCGAGTCCGCGGCCGTCTCGCCGCTCTCGGTCCAGGTGGTGCGGCGCGCGCCGATGGCGCCCAGCGCGCCGCCGATGAAGGACAGCACCAGCGACAGCGCGACCGCGCCGAACACGACCCAGGCCGCGGTGCTCGCGCCCTGGATCGCGCGGTCAGCCGCTGCGCGCCCCTGCGGCGAGGCCTGCTCGGGCGAGCCCGACAGGATCAGCGCCTGGTCGACGACGCTGGCCGCCCTGTCGCGCTGCACGCCCATGTTGCTGCTCATGTAGTCGATCGCCTGGTCGCGCCGGCCGCTCGTGATGTACTCCTGCAGCGTGCGCATCGATTCCGCGTTGACGTTGGTGCCGAGCTGGCGGTTCAGCAGCGAGGTCAGCCCGCCGGGGCTGGCGCCGCCTTGCACCGCCGCAGTCGCGCCCTGCCCGATGCTGGAGAACAGGCCGGATAGCAGAGAGCCGCCGGCCGAGGTCGCCAGCACCACGAACAAGAGGGTCGTCACCGCCCATGACACGACGCCGTGCAGGATGCCGTCGGTCTTGCGCTTGAGTCCCGACATGCGGCCTGCGACATAGGCGCCGACCAACGCCGAGACCAGCATGGAGACGCCGGCCCAGACCAGCGCCCCGGTGCCGGGCGCCTCGCCCTGCTGCACGCTGGTCATCGACAGGCCACTGGCGATGCCCAGCAGTGTCAGCACCAGCTGCACCGAGATGCCCACCGCCACGCCGGCCAGCACCGCGCCCCAGCGTATCGACGGGAACAGCGGACGCCGGATGATGTTTTCCTGCGAGATCAGGGTGCCGCCCGGATAGTTGGCGCCCGTGTCGAGGTGTATGGTGGCCATCTGCAATCTCCTTGCTTCAATTAGCACAGCCCGTTGGAGTGCGGATGCGGCGAATCATCGCGCCGGTTTGGCGCGTATCAATCGGCGCGGCGCCGCGAAAATGATCAACCGGCTACAGCTTGCTCAGCACGCCGTTGGTGATCTTCACCCGGTCGCCGCTCTTGATTTCCGGCGCAGCTTCCTGCGCGAAAGATTGCGTGGTGCCGTCGTCCATCTTGATCGTGACCTTGTAAATTTCACCTGCGTTGCGTCGTTTTTCCATCTCGTGGCCGACATAGGCGCCGCCCGCCGCGCCGGCCGCCGTGGCCACCGTGCGCCCGGTGCCGCCGCCCATCTGGTTGCCGACGATGCCGCCCACCGCCGCACCGGCCAGCGTGCCCAGCCCCAGCCCCTGCGTGCGCGGCACGACATCCACCGACTGTATGGTGCCGGTGCCATTGACATTCGATGCGATCGGCTGCGCTCCCGATGAACCGCCAAACAGGTCGCTTCCCATGTTCTGGCAGCCCGCGCCCAGCGCCGCCGAGATCAGCAGCGGCAACACCCACTTCATCGTTCTCATGGTTTCCTCCTGGCTTGCGCGAATGCGCGGAATAGATCGTGTGCAAACAAGTGTTAGCAGCAAACATGCCCGTCGCAAGCGGGCGGAACGCGCGGCCTCGCCACCAGTCCATTGGGCGATGCAACCGACCATGAACCTGACGACCAAGGAGCTGACATGAGCCTTGCCCATCCCGTTTCACTGAAAGGCCAGGCCGCGCTGGTGACCGGCGGCGCAAGCGGCCTCGGCGCCGCGCTGTGCGAGCAACTGGCCGCGCGCGGCGCGCGGGTGATGGTGGCCGACCTGAAAGAGCAGGCCGCCAAGGCAAAGGCCGCGCAGCTGGCCGCGCAGGGCTTCGCCGCCGAGGCCCTCGCCTGCGACGTCGGCGACAATGAGCAGGCCGCGCATGCGGTGCGCCACACCATCGACCGCTTCGGCAGCATCGACGTGCTGGTCAACAATGCCGGCGTCGACGTCACCTGCGGCATCGCGGAGCTGGAGATCTCGCAATGGCAGCGCGTGCTGCAGACCAACTTGAACGGCCCGTTCGTGATGGCGCGCGAGGCCGCGCGCCACATGATGGGCCATGGACACGGACAGATCGTGAACGTGACCTCGACGGCCGCAAAGCGGCAATGGCCGAATGCCAGCGCGTATCACGCCAGCAAGACTGGGCTGCTCGCGCTGTCGCATGCCCTGCATGCGGAGCTGAGGCCGGCCGGCATCAAGGTGATGGCGGTGATTGCCGGCGGCATGCTGACGCCCTTCCTGCTTGACCGCTTTCCCGACATCGACCGCAGCGCGCTGCAGGACCCGGCCAATGTCGCGCTGGCGATCTGCGACCTGCTGCAGCTGCCGGCGTCGACCGCCGTGCCGGAAATCACGATACTGCCGATGCGCGAGACCTCGTGGCCGTGAAGCCTGCGGTCTTCATCGACAAGGATGGCACGCTCATCGATGACGTGCCGTTCAATGTCGATCCCGAGCGCATGCGGCTGGCCGACGGCGCGGGCACGGCGCTGCGCCGCCTGCAATCGCTCGGTTTCGTGCTGGTCGTCGTCACCAACCAGTCCGGCATCGCTCGCGGCCTGTTCGACGCATCGGCGATGAGGGTCGTACGCGACCGGCTGGCCGCGCTGCTGGCTGCGCAGGGCGTCACGCTGGATGCCTTCCTTTACTGTCCCCACTGGCCGCATGGCCGGGTCGCCTGTCTCGCGTATGCGTGCGACTGCCGCAAGCCTCAACCGGGGATGCTGCTGCGCGCAGCGCAGCAGATGGAGCTGGGGCTGGACGCCAGCTGGATGATCGGCGACATACTTGACGACGTCGAGGCCGGCCGGCGCGCCGGCTGCCGCACTATCCTGATCGACAATGGCAACGAGACCGAATGGCGCATCGACGCGCTGCGCCGCCCGCACCGGCTGGCGCGCGATCTTGCTCACGCGGCTGAAGTGATCGCCGTCCACGCCGCGCGATGAAGCTCCTGGCCATACGGCTGGATGCGGCCGGCGACGTGCTGATGTGTTCGCCCGCGCTGCGCGCGCTGGATGAAGGCGGCCATCATGTAACGCTGCTGACGTCCGAGGCCGGGGCGCTGGCCGGCGAACGCATCGACAGTGTCGCCGAGGTCTGGCGCTGGGCTGCGCCGTGGATGAAGGCTGGCGCGAGCGTGGATCCGGACTGCGTGCCGCGCATGGCGATGCGGCTGCGCGAGGCCGCCTTCGAAGGCGCGGTGATCTTCAGCAGCTACAGCCAGAGCCCGCTGCCGGCGGCCATGCTGTGCCAGATGTCCGGCATACCGATGCGCGTGGCGCACTGCCGCGAAAATCCCTACCAGTTGCTGACGCACTGGGTCAGGGAAAGCGAGCCCGGGCAGCAGCTCAGGCATGAGGTGCAGCGCCAGCTCGACCTGGTGGCGCGCTTCGGCTGCCGTCCGTCGTCGCCGGGCTTGTCGGTTCGCATCGATGATCGTGACTTCGCCGCCGCACGGGAAGCGTTGCGCTCGATCGGCATCGATGCGGGCAAGCCGTGGGTTCTGCTGCATCCGGGCGCGAGCGCGCCGTCGCGCCGCTATCCCGCGCACGGCTGGCGACAGGTGGCGCATTGGCTTGAGCAGAGCATCGGCTTGCCGTTCGCATTCGCCGGCGCAGCGCACGAAACGCCGCTGCTGCAGGAAATCATCGGCGCTGATGGCGAACGCTGGCCGTCGCTGGCCGGCAGGCTCGACTTCGGCGCGCTGGCCGCGGCGATATCGATGGCCAGCGTGCTCGTGGCCTGCAACAGCGCGCCCGCGCATCTGGCCGCTGCGACCGGCACACCGGTGGTCGACTTGTATGCACTGACCAATCCGCAGCATGCGCCGTGGCAGGTGCGCCAGAAGCTGCTGTTCTCTCCGGTGCCCTGCGCGCACTGCCTGCAGAGCGTCTGCCCGCAGGAACGACACGCCTGCCTCGATGACGTAGGCGCAGACCAGGTGATCGGGGCAGTGCAGGAATTGCTGCGTGGCGGGTAAAAATTACGCCTTGCGGATCACGCTGAATTCGCCATCAGCCTCGAGGTAAACCGCCTTCACCTGCGACAGGTGCTCGATGCCCTCTTTGCGCAGTTGAGCCCACAATTCTTCCTCGGTGATGAATTCGCGCCGCATGTTGTGCAGCAGCATGCGGCCATTGCGGACCAGCAGCAGCGTGGACGGCTCGGCGAAGCGGCGTATCCAGCGAAAGCGGAACGCGAGCCAGTCGAGCAGGACGTTCCAGCCGATCAGCGTCGAGATCAGGACCAGTCCGTCAGTGATGGTCTTGTATTCGCCGGCCATCGCATTCTGCGAAGCGTCGGCGACGAGCACGAGGATCAGCAGGTCGGCGATGCCGACTGATCCGACGTCGCGCCGGATCACGAAGCGGAAAATGACGAACAGGAAGCAGTAGATGGCGGAGCCGCGCAGCACCAGCTCCAGGACGGGCATTGACAGCCCGAACAGCTTCGGGAGGTCGACGCCCGCCAGCAGGTTCACGGCAGCTTATGACCAGTAGGGCTGCTGGTTATAGTAGGAGTAGACCTGCGAGGCCCAGCTTTCGTCGGCCATGGATGGCCAGTGGTCCTTGTCGAAACCGGGCGCGCCCTGCAGCCTGTCCTTCGGAATGTCGAGCACGAAACACTTGCGGTCGGCGTCCAGTGCCAGCGCGCTCCAGGGTATCGCGAACAGCTTGTCGCCCATGCCGAGGATGCCGCCGAAGGAGAGCACCGCATACGCGACGCGCCCGCTGCCGACGTCGAGCATGATGTCCTCGATGCTGCCGAGCTTCTCGCCCTGCAGGTTGATCACGTCGTCACCCTGCAGCGTATCGGCCGCCATCACGTCCGGTCCCGGCCCGCTATGGTCGCCCGGCTGGCGCTGCATGATGCGTGCGCCCTGCTGTCCTGTGCTTCCCTGCGGCGTATTGGAAGAGAGACTCATCTTGCGTCCTTTCATTGCGATCGTTCCACGCACGATGCGTGTGAGCATTCGACTGCGCCGTTTGCCATTAATTCAGCAGGCCGCGATTGCGCGTCGCAATGCCGAGGTGCTGCTCGCTCAGCACCGACTTTGCCAGCAGCGCCGCCCGCTCCTCGTTGCCGTATTCCTCGAGACGGTTGTACAGGGTCTTCAGGCTGATGCCGAGCAGGTCGGCCGCGCGCTTCTTCACGCCGCCGCACAATTCCAGCGTCGCAAAGATCAGCTTGCGGTCGACATCCGCCAGCGAGCTGCCGACGGGCACGGCCAGCGTCAGCGCGGTGGCCGTGCATTGCGCAGGCCCCGGCGCGAGCGTGTCGGCATCGATCAGCTGGTCAGACAGTATGTAGGCGCGCTGCATGAAGTTGCGCAGCTCGCGCACGTTGCCGGGCCAGTGATAGCTGCCAAGCGCGGCCAGCGTGTGCGCCGACAGTTGCTTGGCGCTGCCGTGCGCGGCGTTGAACTCATCGAGGAAATGTCGTGCGAGCAGCTCGATGTCCTCGCCGCGTTCGCGCAGGGACGGAATTTTCAGCGGGAACACATTGAGCCGGTGGAACAGGTCCAGCCTCAGCTTGCCCTCGGCGATGGCGGTCTCGGGGTCGCGGTTGGTCGCGGCGACGATGCGCACGTCGGTGTGCAACTCCTGGTTGCTGCCGATGCGCATGAAGGTGCCCGTCTCCAGCACGCGCAACAGTTTCACCTGCAGCTCGATCGGCATCTCGATCACTTCGTCGAGGAACAGCGTGCCGCCGGAGGCGCGCTCGAAATAGCCCTTGTGCTGCCGGTCGGCACCGGTGAAGCTGCCTTTTTCGTGGCCGAAGACCTCGCTCTCGATCAGCTGCGGAGAGATGGCGCCGCAATTGACCGGCAGGAAGGGATGGCGCTGTCGCCGCGAGTGCGCATGGATGTTCTGCGCGACCAGTTCCTTGCCGGTGCCGCTCTCGCCGAGCAGCAGCACGCTGGCCTCGGTGGGGGCGACGCGCGCGATGTGCTCGCGCAGCACCAGCATCGCCGGGGACTGGCCGAGCAGCTCGGGCACCGCAACACTGCGCTGCAACTCGCCGCGCGCCGCCTTGCGCCGCGAGGCGAGCAATTGCGAGAGGCGCGCATGGTCCAGCGGCAGCGTCAGGTAATCTGCAGCGCCGCGCCGGAAGGCCTGCACGGCCTGTTCGACATCAGGGCGCGCGGCAATGATCGCCAGTCCGATCGGATCGCCGCTGGCCAGCTCGTCGAGCAAGTCGATGCCGCCGCCATCGGGCAGCTCCTGCGCCGCCAGGATCCAGTCCGGCTGCTGCAAGGACAGCTGCACGACGGCCTGCCTCAGCAGGCTGGTGACGCTGCAAGTACATCCCTCTTCAATCACCCAGTCGCGCAGCGTGGCGCTGACGCTGGCGTCATCGGCGACGATCAGTATGTGTGACATGGATGGATGAAGTCCGTAGGCCGGCGCATGCGGTCGGGGAGGCCCCTGCGCCGGCAGGCCATCCCCGTGACAGATGAAAGGCGGAGATCTACTTGGATGACGAACCGGAAGAGGACGTACCGCCGGTGCCGGAAGTGCCCGAGCTTCCCGGTGTATCCGAACTGCCGGAGCTGCTCTTGCCTGAACTGCTGCTGCCCGACGACATGTCGCCACCCGACTGCGAAGTGCCGCCGCCGCTGGCGCCGCTGCTGCCGCTCTCGCCGCTGCGCTGGCACGCCGCCAGCGAGCCGACCATCAATACCGGCACGAACAGCAACACCAGCCATCGTTTCGTCATTGCACTCATCTGAATGATCCTTTCATGGAAAAGTCTGTCGTTGCCCGTCGGCCCTTCACTTCGTCGAACCGGAGCTGCTGCTGCCACCGGTGGAGCTGCCCGTGGTGCCTGGCATGCTGCCGGTCTCGGTACCAGTGCCGGTCGCACCGGATGAGGTGCCGCCGCTGGACGAGCCCGAGGTTTCACCGGAGGTCGTGCCGCCCGTCGACGATCCCGAGGTGCCGCCCGACGGTCCTCCCGGCGCCGTTGCGCCAGGCGTCGACGTGCCGCCGGAAGTTGCGCCGCCCGACGTTCCGCCCGGGGTGGTGCTGCTTGCGCCGCCGGTGCCGCTCGACGGCGACGACGGAGAAGCGCCCGGTGTTTGCGACGATTCGGAGGGTGGCGTCGGGGTCGCAGGTGCCGAAGAACTGGGTGTACTGCTGCTCGTGCCGCCGGTCGTGCCGCCGCCCTGCTCGCCGCCACCGCCACCGCGGTTGCAGGCTGAAATGCTCAGGGTCAGCAGGCCCAGCAGGATCAGAGTCCGTGAAGCATGCAATTTAGGATTCATTGTCATTCCTTTCTACTAAGGATGAAGTCGTCGCCTTCCGTCTTGACTGAAGCATGCTGCATAAGTTTCAACACTATCGGGCGCGGTATGCGTCGCAGCAAACGCGTTGCGGCAGCAAGCTGCGCGGCCTTCGCGATATTGCCGTGGCAGCTTGCCCATCCTTTGATGTCGGGCAGGGCGGCGGGCATTGCGTGCCGCAGATTTGATGTGCCGCTGTCCAAGCGCTGTTTCACACCACACTTATCGATGTCAAATGCCAAGCCTTTGAAGCGCTTCGGACTGCTGTACGGCAGTTCGCCTGCCATGGAGGCAATGTATCGACAACTGGAACGCGTCGCGGCGACCGATGCGACGGTGCTGCTCGAAGGAGAGAGCGGCACCGGCAAGGAACTGATCGCGCAGACCGTGCACCTGCATAGCCGTCGGTCGGATCGGCAATTCGTCGCGGTCAATTGCGGTGCGGTGCCGGCTCACCTGATCGAGGCCGCGCTGTTCGGCCATGAGAAAGGCAGTTTCACTGGCGCGGTGCGTCAGCAGAGCGGCTATTTCGAACATGCGTCCGGCGGTACGCTGTTCCTCGACGAGATCACCGAGATGCCTTGCGACATGCAGGTCAAGCTGCTGCGGGTGCTGGAGAGCGGAAGCTTCCTGCGGGTAGGCGGCAGCGATGCGGTCAGCGTGGACGTGCGGCTGATCGCCGCGACGAACCGTCCGCTGATGAAGGCGGTGCAGGACGGCAGCCTGCGGCAGGACCTGATGTACCGGCTCGCAGTGTTCCCGGTGCGCGTACCGCCGCTGCGCGAGCGCGGCCCCGATATCGAGCGGCTCGCGCAACATTTCCTGCAGCAGCTGAATGATGAAGCGGGCACGCGCAAACAGTTGTCGCCGCAATCGGCGGAGCGCCTGCACGGCTATCCCTGGCCCGGCAATGTGCGCGAACTGAAGAACCTGATGCATCGCGCTTACATACTGTCGTCGGATGTCGTGTACATCGACGAACCCGCGGCGCGCTCGCAGGCCCGGTCTGTGCTCGCGAATGGCACGCTGAATTTCCCGGTCGGCACGCCGCTGGCCGACGCGCAGCGTGACCTGATCTTCGCGACGCTGCAGCATTTCAGCGGCAACAAGCGGCTGACCGCATCGGCGCTGGGTATCAGCGTGAAGACTTTGTACAACCGCCTGAAGGAATATTGAGGAGAGTGAACGTGATGGCTTGAGCGCATCGAAAGCTGCCGCCTTCCATAAAACGAAGTTCCGCTGAACCCACCATCACGCATTGACGACCTCGCCGCCATTCGGATGCAGCACCTGCCCCGTCATGTATCTGCTGTCATCACTGGAGAGGAACACGAAGCAAGGCGCAATCTCTTCCGGCTGCCCCGCTCTGCCCAGCGGCACGTCCTTGCCGAACTGTGTGACGCCCTCGGCGCTGCTGGAAGACGGTATCAACGGCGTCCAGACCGGGCCCGGCGCCACCGCATTGACGCGTATGCCGCGCTGGGCCAGCTGCTGGGACAGCGAACGCGTGAAGGTGACGATTGCTCCCTTGGTCGACGAATAGTCGAGCAGGTGGCTGCTGCCGCGATAGGCGGTGACCGAGGTCGTGTTGACGATGCATGCGCCCTCCTTCAGGTACGGCATCGCCGCCTTGGTCAAATAGAAGTATGCAAAGATATTCGTGCGGAACGTGCGCTCGAATTGCTCGCTGCTGATGTCCTCGATGGTCGACGCGGAATGCTGCTCCGCAGCGTTGTTGACGAGGATGTCGAGCTTGCCGAATTTCGCGACCGTGTCGGCTACCAGTTTGCGGCAGAAGGATTCGTCTCCGACGTCGCCGGCGATGGCCAGGCATTGCCGCCCTTGCTGCGTGACCAGCTGCTTCACGTGGTCGGCGTCCTGATGCTCCTGCAGGTAGGCGATCGCAATGTCCGCACCTTCTTTCGCGAACATGACCGCCGTCGCCGCGCCTATGCCGCTATCGCCGCCAGTGATCAGGGCGACCTTGCCCTGCAATTTGCCCGAAGGGCGGTAATCTTTACCCTCGATGCGCGGACGCGGCGTCATCGCTGCTTCGATGCCGGGTTGCTGCGCTTGCTGCTGCGGTGGAAAGGCCGGGTCGCTCATGGTATTCGCCAGGTTTCACGTCGACACCTCGCGGTTGCAGCTTCCATGCCACTGGCGGGTCGAGCGCCGGCCCCGGGAACGGCGGCGGAATCAAAGCCAGCCGCCGGAAGCGATCAGTGCCTGGTCGACATACCCGCCATGGCGATGCGCCTTTCCCTCAACAAGGCCTGCAAGCGCTGGATTGCATCCCTGTTCTCTTCACTTTCAACGAGATCGATCGTGCGGATTGCGGAATGCTCGGAAATAGATTCCGTGATCGCGTCGATGATCGTCGAAGGCAAGGGCGCGCCTTGAATGCTCAGTTTTTCGAGCGTGCGGTTTTTCATGAAGGCTGACATGAAATGGTAGGTCACCAGTTCGTTCACCCTGAAATCGACGGGCTTTCCGTTTCCGAACAGATGCTCGGGAGTGGAGATGAACCGCGTCGTGCGGATGCTGAGCTTCTTCAATGTGGCGTTCATGAAGATCGTCAGCGCGATGTCTTCAGGATCGACAGCGCCGCGCTCGCCGGAAACACTGAAACTGACGTCCTGCAGGCCAGTATTGGTTCTCAGTGCCGTCATGATCAGGTGGGGCGTCAACCTGTATCCCCTTGCGCCCATCATGGTCAGGC